>Ga0160466_100197_pt1 | contig 45192 bp, 43 predicted proteins | sample HID1971M_E11MG_FD_108245 | JGI IMG/M metagenome (GOLD analysis project Ga0160466, IMG submission 108245) | Enriched millipede-associated microbial communities from UW Madison campus, WI, USA - HID1971M_E11 MG | ecosystem: Host-associated > Arthropoda: Insects > Digestive system > Unclassified ... | reverse complement strand
AGGTGGCTTTGGCGGCGAGGGGTACAGGCTGAAACGAGCGTCCTTGTTGAGCATCTGCTCGGCGCTGAGGTCCTGATTGGTGCAGGTGAATTCGATGCGATAGGTGAAGGGCTGGCTGAGGTGTTCTTCGCCCTCGAAGGCCAGGACGTCGAAGACGGCGTCGAACCAGCGGATGGCAAATTTGTGGCGAGTGTGGTCGAAAAAGATGCGCGGAGGCGTGCTCATGGTCAGTCCTTCCTGGTCTGCGGGGGGAATGTGCAGGAAGGGTTTTGCGTTCACCCGGGTCCTGATGGATGAAAGCTTTGGTTAAGTTGAATAAGTTGGAAATGGGACGTTTCTGAGAAGGGTGTAGGGCTTTTCTGTATTGGAATACCGGGGTTAAAAGTATCGGACAACCCTGTAGGAGCGAGCTTGCTCGCGATGGTCGTTAACGAAAACTCTGTAAGCCTGACACCCCGCGGCCATCTCGGTTTTTTCGCGAGCAAGCTCGCTCCTACATGAGGGTGGCAGCTGTACGCAGGTGTGGAAGACCAGGCCAATCCACGGGCCCTTGCCTACGCAGCCTTGGGCGGTAACGGCGGGTTATCGCTACCAGTGGTAAACCGGTGAAGCCTCAATCATCCGGCATTTCCGGTGGCTTGGCCGGTTTTGCCGGTTTGCCGTTTTTTGCAGCCTTGGCGGTCCCTTTAGGCGGTGGGGTTTCGGCAACCGGAGGTGGCGTTGGCGCCGCAGCTTCCTTCTCTGCCGCCGGCAAGGCATCGACGGTATCGAAGATTTTCTTCAGGTCGACCGACCTGGATTCATCCCCCGAGCTTTCGAGTTTCTTCTCGCCGTCCTTGCCCATCAGGATCACTTTGGGCAACGCGCCGGCCCCCAGTTTCAGCGCACGGATCAAGGCCATGGTGTCCTGTTGGCCGAGGTCCTTGCCGTCCAGTTGGCCGGACATGTTCAGCACGCTGTACACCCGGATGTTGCGCTCGGCGACACCCTGCTTGTTGGCCGGATCTTCCAGGGACTTTTTCAGGTTGACCCAGACCGGGTCGACGGTGCTCGAGGCAATCACGATCAGCGGCCGGGCCCTGCCCTTGTCGATATCCAGAGGTGAATCGCCATCGGCGGCGAACAAGGGGCCGGCAATCGCCAGCAAGGTAGCCAGGGTCAGTGACCTGATGAGCATGCGCATCTCCTTTTGATATCCACGCTCTAATGATTGCGCATCGCGGCGTTCGTTCCGGTGACGCTTGGCAAATGTGTTTCACCTTGCTCCAAGCTTAGGTCAGGGCGGTCATTGCGCAACAGGCTGGGCTAATCTGAAAGCATGAAATAAACCTCATGAGGAGCCGTGCATGAGCGTTCGACTGAACCACACCATCGTCTGGTGCCGCGACAAACAACGGTCGGCCCATTTCCTCGTTGAACTGCTCGGCCTCCCGGCGCCAGAGCCCTTCGGGCCGATGCTGGTCGTCAGGCTCGACAACCAGGTGTCGCTGGACTTCTACGACAACGACCCGCCGATCGCCTCACAGCATTACGCGTTCCTGCTCGGCGACGACGACTTCGACCAGGCCTTCGCCCGCCTGCAAGCAACCGGGCAGCCATGGTGGGCCGATCCGGGCAAGCAGCGGCCGGGTGAGATCAATGACCATGGCGGCGGACGGCGGGTGTATTTCGATGACCCGGACGGGCATCTGCTGGAGATCTTCACCCGCGAATAGCGGGATACTCATCGCTGCTGTCCGGCCAGGTCGTCAACACCTGGAAGCCATCTTCAGTGACCGCCACCATATGCTCCCACTGGGCTGAAAGGGAGTGATCCTTGGTGACCACGGTCCAGCCGTCGGCCAGGGTTTTCACGTGGCGCTTGCCCAGGTTCAACATGGGCTCGATGGTGAAAATCATGCCGGCTTTCAACTTCATTCCCTGGCCTGGGTAGCCGTAGTGAAGGATTTGCGGTTCATCGTGATAGATCTTGCCGATACCGTGACCGCAGTATTCGCGCACGACACTGAACCCGTCATCTTCCGCCACCTTCTGGATGGCATGCCCAATGTCACCCAGCGTAGCGCCGGGGCGGACCATGCGGATACCGGCGCACATGGCGTCATAGGTCGTCTTGACCAGGCGTCGTGCCTGCGGGCTGGGTTCGCCCACGAAGTACATGCGGCTGGTGTCGCCGTACCAACCGTCCTTGATCACGGCAATGTCGATGTTCAGGATGTCGCCATCCTTCAATACCCTGTTCGAAGGGATGCCATGGCAGACCACTTCGTTGACAGAGGCACAAACGGTCTTGGGAAAGCCGTGGTAGCCGACATTGCCTGGAATGGCTTTCTGTACGTTGACGATATAGTCGTGACAAAGCCGATCGAGTTCGTCGGTGGTGACACCCGCCTGCACATGGGGCGTGATCATCGCCAGCACTTCGGCCGCCAGCGTGGCCGCCGCGCGCGACTGGGCTATTTCTGCCGGGGTATTGAGCTTGATATTGGCCTTCATTGCTTGCCCCTGGACGTTGCATGAACCGGCGAGGCTTGGGAAACATCCGCGATCGCACAGAGCTGTTTTACATCAAGGCCACCGGCCAGTTCGGCACGAATGAGCAGGCGGCAGATGTCGCTGTGATTCAATTCTGGATGTAGCTCGGCCAGCATCCCGATGCGCATCCAGTGTTCGGCTTGCGCATTGATCGAGCGACTCAGCGCATCGCTGGCGACGCGCAGGTTCTCATGCATGTCTTCTGAAATCTTGACGATACCCATCTACTTGCCCGATACGAAATATATATGAAACATATACTAATCGTTTCAGGTGCTGGAGCGCAATTTCTGGCACTGGGTTCAGCCAGAAGAATACTCAACCCTGCATCAGGACGGCGCCTGGCGGAACCCGCTTGCGCAGCTTCTTGCAACTGCCGGGCGGGGGCTGTTGCCCCGGCGGGCGATCAGCGAACCAGATCCGGCATTGACCCGGAGGCGGCCAATGGCCGCGGGGGATGGTTATCTCATCGGACGCGGGCTCTGGCTCCAGCGCAGCCACCTTGAATTGTCCTGCGCTCTGTGGCCCGGCAGTCGCCGCGGTCACTTGCGCTTCGCGGGCCTTCTGTACGGCAACCGGATTCTCCTGCGCCTTGGGCGGGATACCCGAAGCCTGGGCCTGCTGCGCCGCCTGGATCAACTGGAGATTGCGGTTGCGTAACGCCTCGTTGCCTGTAATCCGCATGTTCGAGCGCAACGCCAGGGTTTGCGCCTGCTGGTATTGCCCCTGCTGCAGGCGCAGCACGCCGAGGTAATGCAGGGTCGCGGGATTGTTCGGCTGGATATGCAGGGCACGCTCCAGCGTGGCGGCGGCCTGGTCCAGCTGGCCACTTTCATACTGGCGCGAGGCGGTTTCGATCAGGGCGGTTGAGGCACTATTGCTTTGCGCGGGCGTTTTTCGCTCGGCAGCCACCGGGCCAAACGACGCGACGGCGCAAAACGCCAGGAGGAAGCTGGGCAGGAAACGCTTGGTTGGCATCAGGGGGCAGACTCGGCTGATCTCGGAGGGCACCGCCATGAAAGCAGGCCACCAGCACTGCTCGGAATCTCCGATACAGGGCCCCTACTGACCTGGCCTGCACCCTGAAGTTCCCGTTGCCACGGCCACTTCAGCCCACGTTCGACCTCTGCCAGTCGAACCGACAGGACCTGCTCCCGCACACATCATTAAATTTTCATCTTCAGGAAAATCAACTATACCCAATTGGGCAATCAGTATTGATCCCGGCCCCAAGCACCCGTGCAGTCGCTGGTCCCCGGTCACTCAACGTCAGGACAGACCACGAGACTCTGGTTATGAATGGTTTGAAAGTCGCAGCAGGCCATACCGTTCTGGATTGCTTCCATACTTCCCGCCCGATCGTTGCCCTGGATCAAACCGACTTCACCGATGTTGCCGCCGCGGTACTGACCGTCGACGATGTCATGGGCGGCGCGCTCGATGCCATTCAACGAACAGGTTTCGACATCCCCCTATTCCTGGTGGTCCCTCGCGGCGGTGCCGGCAACCGTGCACTCGATGTCTACAAGCGCCTGCACGAGGTCATCCTGCTGGTCAACGGAGTGTTTGACCTCTCCAGCTACAATGCCGAGTACTACGGCAATCAGCTGGAAACAGCCGCCAAGGCCTATGAAGAAAACCTGTTGCCGCCCTTCTTCGACGTCCTCAAGCACTACACCGAAGCAGCCAATGCGACCTTCGCCTGCCCCGGCCACCAGGGCGGACAATTCTTTCGAAAGCACCCCGCCGGCCGCCAGTTCTTCGACTTCTTCGGGGAAACCCTGTTCCGCGCCGACATGTGCAACGCCGACGTCAAGCTCGGTGACCTGCTGATCCACGAAGGCCCGGCCCTGCTGGCGCAAAAGCATGCCGCCACAGTGTTCAACGCAGACAAGACCTACTTCGTGCTCAACGGCACCTCGGCGTCGAACAAGGTGGTCACCAATGCGTTGCTGACGCCTGGCGACCTGGTGCTGTTCGACCGCAACAACCACAAGTCCAACCACCAGGGGGCATTGATCCAGGCCGGTGCCACGCCGGTGTACCTGGAAACCGCGCGCAACCCCTACGGCTTCATCGGAGGTATTGATGCCCACTGCTTCGAAGAAGACTACCTGCGCGAGCTGATCAAGGAAGTCGCCCCGGACAAGGCCCAACTGCCACGGCCGTTTCGCCTGGCGATCATCCAGCTGGGCACCTATGACGGCACCATCTACAACGCGCGCCAGGTGGTCGACCGCATCGGCAAGCTGTGCGACTACATCCTGTTCGACTCGGCGTGGGTGGGCTACGAGCAGTTCATCCCGATGATGAAGGATTGCTCGCCACTGCTGCTGGACCTTGGCGAAAACGACCCGGGAATATTCGTCACGCAATCGGTGCACAAGCAACAGGCCGGCTTCTCCCAGGCCTCGCAGATCCACAAGAAGGACCGCCACATCAAGGGCCAGGCGCGCTACTGCAATCATGCGCGGTTGAACAACGCGTTCATGGCCCAGGCCTCCACCAGCCCGTTCTACCCGCTGTTCGCCTCGCTGGATGTGAATGCGCGCATCCACGCTGGCCGCAGTGGCTTGCGCCTGTGGGAAGACTGCGTGAAGTTCGGCATCAATGCACGCAAGCTGATCCTGGAAGCCTGCACGCTGGTGCGCCCCTTCGTGCCGGAAACCATCGACGGTCGCCCCTGGCAGGACCACCCCACCGACGCCATCGCCAGCGACCTGCGCTTTTTCGAATTCCACCCCAAGGATCGCTGGCACGCCTTCCCCGGCTATGCCGACAAGCAATACTTCATCGCCCCCTGCAAGCTGCTGTTCACCACCCCCGGGATCGACCCGATTGATGGCAGCTACACCGACTTCGGCATCCACGCCGGCATCCTAGACAACTTCCTGCGCCAGAACGGCATCGTCCCGGAGAAGTGCGACCTCAACTCGATCCTGTTCCTGCTCACGCCCGCCGAAGACTGGGCGAAGATGAGCCATCTGGCCGCGCAACTGGCGCGCTTCGAGCAGTTCCTCAGCGATGACGCGCCCATGAGCCGGGTGCTGCCGGCCATCTACGCCCGGTTCGAGGACCGCTACCGCAACTACAGCATCCGCCAGCTCTGTCAGGAAATGCACGACCTGTACCGCAGCCATAACGTGCAGCAACTGCAGAAGGACATGTTCCGCAAGGAACACTTCCCGAAAAAAGCCATGAACCCGCAACAGGCGCAGATCGAATACATCCGCGGCAATGTCGAGCTCGTCGCGTTGGCCGATGCGGACGGTCGTATTGCGGCCGAAGGGGCACTGCCCTACCCGCCCGGTGTGCTGTGCGTGGTGCCGGGTGAAATCTGGGGTGGTGCGGTATTGAAGTATTTCCTCGCGCTGGAAGACGGCATCAATGCCTTGCCCGGGTTCACGCCGGAACTGCAAGGCGTGTACCTGAAAGAACAAGGCGGCCGCATTCGCGCTTACGGATACGTGCTCAAGGCCTGATCCTCGCCCCATTGAAAGATCAGCGTTTCCTGCGACTTACAGCAAGGAGTGTGCGATGGCAGATTCAAGCAAGAAAATGGGCCTGATGGGGCTCACCACCCTGGTAACGGTCAACATGATGGGGTCAGGCATCATCATGCTCCCCACCAACATGGCCCAACTGGGTGCCGTCTCGCTGTTGTCGTGGATTTTCACGGCGATCGGCTCGATGGCCATTGCCTACTGCTTCGCCCAGTGCGGGGTGTTCTGCGCGCGTTCCGGCGGCTTGTCCGCCTACACCGAAGAAGCCCATGCCAAGTCGGGGTTCTTCCTCTGCTCGTACCTGTACTTCCTGTCCCTGGCGATCGCCAACGTCGCCGTTGCCATCTCGGCAGTGGGCTACATGAGCGCCTTCCTGCCCTGGCTGAGCACGGGAGCCATCCCGCTGTTCGTCGGCACGGTCGGGCTGATCTGGATTACCATCATCGCCAACTTCGGTGGCCCGAGCATCACCGGCAAGATCGGCGCGATCACCGTGTGGGGCGTGATCATTCCGGTGGCGGGCCTGTGCATCATCGGCTGGTTCTGGTTCGATGCCAACGTGCTGGAAGCCGCCTGGAACCCCAACAACCTGGCGATCTCCGACGCCATCGGCAAGGCCATCCCCCTGACCCTGTGGGCCTTCCTCGGCATGGAATCGGCGGCCCAGGCCACCGATGCGGTGGAAGACCCCAAGCGCAACGTACCGCTGGCCTGCCTGTTCGGCACCCTCGGTGCAGCCACGGTCTATGTGCTGTCGACCACCGTCATCCAGGGAATCATTCCCAACGCCGAACTGGCCAACTCCTCGGCACCGTTCGCGCTGGTCTACGCCAAGATGTTCAGCCCGCTGGTGGGTAACATCGTCATGGCCCTGGCGGTCATGGCGTGCGTGGGCTCGCTGCTGGGCTGGCAGTTCACCCTGGCCCAGACCGCGAAGATGACCGCCGACCAGAACCTGTTCCTCAAGCTGTTCAGCAAGGTCAACGCCAGCGATGCCCCCGTGATCGGCATGATCGTCTGCGGCGTGCTGCAGACGATCATGGCCGTGTCGACCATCTCGCCCGATGCCGCTGCACAGTTCAGCAAACTGGTGAGCCTGGCGGCCGTGACCAACCTGATCCCGTACATCACGGCGCTGACCGGTTTGCTGGTGATCATGCACAAGGCCCAGGTGGGGCCCGCGGTGTACTCGCGCAACGTGGTGGTGTTGCTGGTGGCGGTGGCCTACTCGTTGTACGCCCTGTATGCCTGCGGCAAGGACGCCGTATTGGGCGGCACCCTGGTGCTCGCCTTTGGCTACCTGCTCTATGGCTTCCTCGCCAAGCGTTTCGTCGACGCGCCCACCGTCACCCAGGCCAGGACCGGCAATGTTTAGGCATGGCAATCAGGACTGCTCAGACTTGTACACGGGGAAACCGGACATGAACGTACCTTTTGCTGCAAAAACCACCCGCCTGCTGCTGGCCCTGGTGGTCACCGCCCTGCCGATGGTGGCGGGTGCCAACACCCTGGAGCGCATCCGCACCAGCAATGCCTTTACCCTGGGCTACGTGCCGGACCTGTCGCCCTTCAGCGTTCAGGATGGCGACAAAGCCAGCGGTTATGCCATCGACCTGTGCCTGAAGATCGCCGACAAGCTCAAGAGCGAACTCGACCTGCCCAACCTGCAGGTGCGCTACCAGCCCGTCACGTCTGCCGAAGAGACCAGCGCGGTGAAACTGGGCAAGGTCGACATCCTCTGCACGCCGACCCCGCCTACCCTCGAACGGCGCAAGTCCGTCAGCTACTCGATACCGGTGTACACCGCCGGCCTCTCGGTACTGGTGCGCAAGGATGCCACCGAACCGCTGCTCAACGCGCTCAACGGCAAGGAAGCCATCCCCGGCCCGACCTGGCGGGCGACGATCAACCGCGGCCTGGCCAACCAGACCTACGCCACCGTCGAGGGCGGTGTAGTCGAAGACTGGATTCGCGAACAGATGCGCATGCTCGGCGTGATCGCTTCGCTGGTGACGGTGGCCAATACCGAAGAAGGTGCAGCGATGGTCGCCACGCGCAAGGCCGATGCGTTCTTCTCCGAGCGCATGCTCCTGAAAAACCAGGTGGTCAAAGGCGGCGCCAACAATGACCTGATGGTCCTGGACCGCATCTTCGAGTTCTCCCCAGTGGCCATGATCGTCGAACGCGGTGACGAAGACTTCCGGCTGCTGGTCGATATGGCACTGAGCGAGGCTTATCGCTCCGGCGCCATCGAGCAGGAGTACGACAAGTACCTGGGCGGGATCAACGAGACGATGAAGAAGCTGTTCCGGGTGTATGCATTGCCGTGAGGATTTCTCAGAACGCCAGTTTGTAGCCGATCAATACCAGCATGGTCGCCAGGCAAGGACGCAACACTTCATCGGAGATGCGCCCGGTCAGGTGGCTGCCCAGGTAAATCCCCGGCAACGAACCGACCAGCAGATAGCCGAGTACGTGCCAGTCCATGTTGCCCATGCTCGCATGGCCAAGGCCGGCGACCAGGGTCAGGGGCACGGCGTGGGCGATTTCGGTGCCGACCAGGCGGCGGGTCGGCAGCAACGGATAGAGGATGAACAACGCCACGGTGCCCAGGGCCCCCGCGCCGATCGAGGTCAAGGCGACCATGGCGCCCAGCACCAGGCCGGTGATCACGGTCAGGACATTGAGGCGCGCGCCGCTGGGGTTGTAGTTGCCGCCCGCGCGCTTGTGGGCGAAATCGAGCAGGCGTTTCTTGAACAGGATCGCCAACGCCGTGGCGAACAGGACAAAGCCCAACGCCTGCTTGATGATCGCGTTCATCGCGTCGGGTGCTTCGTTCAGACTGCTCAGGAACCACAACGTCAACGCCACCGCCGGCACGCTGCCGAGGGTCAGCCAACCGGTGATCGACCAGTCGATGTTGTTGTTCTTGCGGTGAACCAGGACGCCGCTGGATTTGGTGATGGCCGCGTACAGCAGATCGGTGCCGACTGCGGTTGCCGGGTTGATGCCGAACCATAGCAGGATGGGGGTCATCAACGACCCGCCACCGACGCCCGTCATGCCGACGATAAAGCCAACCACCAGCCCGGCCACGACCAACCCGAAATTCAATAGATCCATTGATACGTCCACAAACCGCAGGGAATAACTGGCCCGCAGCATAGCGACAATTCTTATAACCAGTTATATCGATGCGATCTATCTTTATACCCCGATGTCATCACAACCTGTAGGAGCTGCCGAAGGCTGCGATCTTTTGATCTGGTTTTTGAAGATCAAAAGATCGCAGCCTTCGGCAGCTCCTACAAAGGGGTGGGTCATTGCACCGGCAGGAAATTCAGGAACAGCAGGCTCTGGGCATAATTCAGGCCGATCCGCCGGTAGCGTTCGTCGAGCATCTGGGTCACCAGGTCCAGGCGCGCGACGATCTTGCCGAACTCCACGGCGAAACTCAGGTTGCTGCCCTCCTCCGAGATTTCGTTGGAGAACAGCATGGGCTGGCCGTCCTTGTTCTGCCGCTGGCTGAGGATCCAGGTGGCGATCTCGATGTTGCGCGCGGCATTGCTGACGAACGTCGGGTTGATCGCGTCCGTCATGTAGAACTCCAGGCGATTGCCGTGGGCGGTGACCAGCATGCTGCCGATGGCATAGATGAACGCACCGACCCGATCGCCGAGAAACTCAGGGCTCATGGCAAACCGCAGCGCCGCTAGATCCTTCTTGTTCCCCAGCGTGGGCAAGGGCTGCTGCTGCTCAATGGCCATGCGCACCTGCTTGCCGGCGGTACGGGCATCGAGGAAGCCGGATTTCTTCAATTCCTCGGGGTTGCGCAGGTACAGCTTGCCCATCAGCAGGTAAAGGCTGTCGAGGTTGTCGCGCATGGCCAGCGTGGCCATGCGGTCGACGCTGGTTTGCAGGAACTCCTGGGGTTTGCCTTCGCGTATCTGGGTGAACAGGTCGTTGCCGGGTTGGTGGCTGCAACCGCTGGCCAGCAACAGCGACAGGCCGGCCAGTAGCGGGCGATGGCGACGGATTGAGCGGATGATGTGGGGTGAAACTTGGGCCATGGGCATTGAACTTGGGCATGGGCCGGCGGTGGGGATCGCCGTCGGCTGGCAATGGATAGAGCCGATAGATGGGGAAAAGTGCGGTGGCGAGGGTTGGCAATCGATCACCGGCAGGTTTGGGAGCAGAACCGGAACGAAGCCGCTTACCTTGTAGGAGCTGGCTCGCCAGCGATGGTCGTCAACGATAACGCGTGATGTCAGGTTCATCGCGGCGCTCTGGCGTTAATCGCTGGCAAGCCAGCTCCTGCAGGGGATCGGGTACATCCGCGTGCAGTTGGCCGTCGGGATGGAACCCTTGGGTCTATCCTGATGCCAACCGAAATATCACTAAAAGGAGCAAGCATGCGCACCCAGCAATTGGCCGGCACCCAGGTACCCGTGATCGGCCAGGGCACCTGGCAAATGGGCGAAGACCCCGCCCGTCATAAAGAGCAAGTCGCCGCCCTGCGCCTGGGCATCGACCTGGGCATGACCCTGATCGACACCGCAGAAATGTACGCCGAAGGCGGCGCCGAGATCGTGGTGGGTGATGCCATCGCCGGCCAGCGCGACCGGGTCTTTCTCGTCAGCAAGGTCTACCCGCACAACGCTAGCCGCCAGGGCATTCCCCAAGCGTGCGAGCGCAGCCTGCGGCGGCTGAAGACCGAGACTATCGACCTGTACCTGTTGCATTGGCGGGGCCAGTATCCCCTGGAAGAAACGGTCGAGGCTTTCGAACGCCTGCGTGAAGCCGGCAAGATTGGCCGTTGGGGCGTGTCCAACCTTGATCTCGACGACATGCTGGAACTCCCGGCAAAGGAGGCCTGCGCCACCAATCAGGTACTCTACAACCTGGAAGAGCGCGGCATAGAATTCGATCTCTTGCCCTGGTGCAAGGCACACGGGATGCCGGTCATGGCCTATTGTCCGATCGGCCAGGCAGGGAACATGCTGGCCAATGCTACGCTCAAACAAGTAGCTGCCCGCCACGACGCCACGCCTGCCCAAGTCTCGCTGGCATGGCTGCTGCGCCAGGACGGCGTGATCGCCATCCCCAAGGCTGTCCGCCCGGACCACGTGCAACTCAATGCGCAAGCGGCACGGTTGAAGCTGGAGGCTGGGGATGTGGAGGCGCTGGACCAAGCGTTTCAGGCGCCCAAACGCAAGCAGCGGTTGGCCATGGTCTAAGCCATCGCGGTGACAGAGGGCTTCGATATGAGAAGCACCGATCAACCGGACGTCTTTAACCTGCAACGCTTTATCCAGGCGCAGAACCCGGTGTTCGACCGGGTTCAAGCCGAACTGGAGGCCGGCCACAAGCGCAGTCACTGGATGTGGTTCATTTTTCCGCAATTTGCCGGGCTGGGTGACAGCGACATGTCGCGCCGCTTCGCGATCCGCTCCCGGCAGGAAGCACAGGCCTATCTCGACCACCCGCTGCTGGGTGCCCGGCTAAGGACTTGTACCCAGCAAGTGCTGGACATCCCGCAGCGCTCGGTGGCAGCGATTTTCGGCCATCCCGACGACCTGAAGTTTCGCTCCTCGATGACCTTGTTTGCCCAGATAGCGGCCGCCGACAGCCTCTTTCATCAAGCCTTGAACCAGTATTTCCACGGCATCCTGGATGACTGGACGCTGTCGCTGATGGACTCAAAACAAGCCCAGTTGCCCCCCCACCAGGGTTGAGAAATCGTCGTCGACAAAGGGCAGGATCGCGTCCGCCACCGGTTGCAGCTGCCGGCTGATGTAGTGGTCGTAATCGATGGGCGCACTGCGGATTTCCAGCGGCTCGGGGCCGGCGACGGTGATCACGTAGCTGATCCAGCCGCCATTCTGGTACTGCCGCGGGCGGCCCTGGCGATCGTTGTAATCATCGGCAATGCGCGCCGCCCGTACATGAGGCGGGACGTTGCGCTGGTAGTCGTCAAGCGTGCGGCGCAGGCGCTTGCGGTAGATCAAACGCTCGTCGAACTCACCGGCCAGGGTCTTGCGCACGTACTCGCGCACATAGTCCTGATAGGGCTTGCGGTGGAAGATCAGCGAATACAGCTCCTGCTGGAATTGCCGGGCTAGCAGCGACCAGTCGGTGCGCACGGTTTCCAGGCCCTTGTAGACCATCTCGTCACTGCCATCGGCGCGCGTGACCAACCCCGCGTAACGCTTCTTGCTGCCCTCCTCCGCACCGCGAATGGTCGGCATGAGGAAGCGTTTGTAGTGGGTTTCGAACTGCAGCTCCAGCACGCTCTCCAGGCCGTACTCGCGGCGTACATGCTCGCGCCACCACTGGTTGACGTGATCGACCAGCGCGCGGCCGATCTGCGCGGCTTCCTGCTGGCCGTGGGCGCGCCGCAGCCAGACGAAGGTGGAGTCGGTGTCGCCGTAGATCACCGTGTGGCCCTGGGCCTCGATCAGCTCACGGGTGCGCAGCATGATCTCGTGGCCACGCAAGGTGATGGATGACGCCAGGCGCGTGTCGAAGAAGCGGCAGCCACTGGAGCCCAGCACGCCATAGAACGCGTTCATGATGATTTTCAGCGCCTGGGACAGCGGCGCGTTGTGCTCTCGCTTGGCGGTTTCCCGGCCTTCGGCGACCCGGGCGACGATGGCCGGCAGGCAATGCCGGGTGCGGGAGAACTGTGCGCCGCGAAAACCCGGTACCGAATCCTGGTTGTCGGGGTGCTTGAGCCCTTCGATCAGGCCTACCGGGTCGATGAGGAAGGTGCGGATGATCGACGGATAGAGGCTTTTGTAGTCGAAAACCAGTACCGACTCGTACAGCCCCGGCTGCGAGTCCATGACAAAACCCCCGGGGCTGGCTTGCGCCGGCTTGCTGCCAAGGTTGGGCGCCACGAAGCCCTGGCGATGCATCAGCGGCATGTACAGGTGGGTGAACGCAGCCACTGAGCCGCCCATGCGATCGGCCGGCAACCCGGTGACACTGGCCCGCTCCAGGAGGAACTTGAGCAGCTCGGTCTTGGCGAAGATCCGCGTGACCAGCTCGCAGTCCTTGAGGTTGTACTTGGCCAGCGCCGGCTTGTCCTCGGCGAACATGCGGTTGATTTCATCCATGCGCTGGTACGGGTTATCGATCGCCTTGCCTTCGCCCAGCAGGGTTTGCGCGACGTTTTCCAGGCTGAAAGAGGGGAAACTCCAGGTCGCCGAGCGCAAGGATTCGATGCCGTCGATGATCAGCCGGCCGGCGGCGGAGGCAAAGTAATGGTTGCCGCTGCCGTGTTCGCGCCATTGCATTTCCTCGCCGCCACGCCCCAGTTTCAACGGCACGCCCAGGCGCCGGGCGTGCTCGTGCAACACCCGCAGGTCGAACTGCACGACGTTCCAGCCGATGATGGCGTCAGGGTCGTGGCGGGCGAACCATTCATTGAGCTTTTTCAGCAGCAGGGTTCGCGACTCGCAGTACTCAAGTTGGAAATCCACTGCGCTGTGGTCGCCATTGGGCGGGCCGAGCATGTAGACCTGACGCTCGCCGCAGCCTTCCAGGGCGATGGAATACAACTCGGCCTGGGCGGTGGTCTCGATGTCCAGGGACACCAGTTTCAGGCTGGGTCGGTAGTCGGGGTCGGGTTTCATCTGTGCATCGAGCAGCAGGCCATCGGCATCCGGTGTACCGCCAAAACGTACCGGTGCGGTAATGAACCGTTCCATCATGTAGCGCTCCGGCGGGCGCACATCGGCCTCGTACACTTCGACGCCTGCCCGGCGCAGCGCGGTTTCCAGGCGCATCAGTTGCCCGTGCTGCCGGCAATACAGGCCGAGCACCGGGCGATGTTCGAAATCCAGCAGGGCCAGGGGCTTGAGCTCGACGTTCTTTTCGTCGCGCAACAGCGCCTCGGCCTGCTCGCGCTGCTCGGCCGGGATGAACGCCACCGACGGCTGATGAGGCAGGCGGATGCGCCGGGGGCCGCTGTCGGTCGCCAGCCAGAACTCGACTTCGGTGCCCGCCGGTGTGTCGCGCCAATGCCGGGTCAGGACGAAGCCCTGGGGTAAATCCACCACTGCAAACCTCAACGTTGATTCAGAGGGTGATTCTACGCGTTAGCCTGGAAAAGATCGCAGCCTTCGGCAGCTCCTACAGAAGAACGCATTCCTCCTGTAGGAGCTGCCGAAGGCTGCGATCTTTTTGGTTTTACAGAAAAAAACCGCCGAATGACGTTTTTTGCATGCTATCTGCCGCATTCGCCCTTGCCCTCAACGCCTGGGTCTACGATCCTTCAAGGACAACGACAACACCCGGGAAACCGCCATGAAAACCGTCGCGCAACTGCTCAAGATGAAAGATCAGAAGAACCAGGAAGTGCACCAGATCAAACCGGATCACATGGTGCTCGAAGCGCTGATGAAGATGGCTGAAAAAAACGTCGGTGCCTTGCTGGTGGTGGAGAATGACGAGGTGCTGGGCATCATCAGTGAGCGCGACTACGCGCGCAAACTGGTGCTGCATGGCCGCTCCTCCGTGGGTACGCCGGTACGCGACATCATGGTATCGCCCGTCATTACCGTGGACACCCATCAAACCGTCGACACCTGCCTGGGCATCATGTCCGACAGACGCCTGCGCCACCTGCCGGTGGTGGAAAACGGCAAGTTGATCGGCCTGCTGTCGATCGGCGACCTGGTCAAGGAAGCCATCGCCGAACAGGCCGAGCTGATTCGCCAGCTGGAGCAATACATCCGCGGCGAATGACGATTCCTCTGTACCTGTAGGAGCGAGCTTGCTCGCGATGAACCTGAGAGCCCCGCGCGGTGTCAGATTTCCAGCGTTATCGTTGACGACCATCGCGAGCAAGCTCGCTCCTACAGGGGGAGTTGATAGGTTTACGAAGGCCAATGCCGGGCAAACACCGGCGCCAATGTCGGGTGCCGGTCAATCCGTTCCAGCCAGGCGGAAAAACCCGGCCGGGTACGGCGCAAATGCTCGCGGCTGCCCGCCCACCGCGTGACCACCGCCGCCAGCACATCCAGGGCTCCCGGTGTCTCGTCACCCAAATACAACTCCGCGGAAAACTGGTCGGCAAACACTTCCCAACTCCAGTGCAGACGCTGCCGGGCACCGGCCATGAGGTTTTGCCGCGACGCTTCATCCGCCCCGGCCAGCCAGCGTTCGGGGTAATCGATGATGCCGATGGCCGCATAACAATTGCTGACGATGAACGCCAGGCCACGAATGGCCTGGTCACGGTCGGCAGGGTCGGCCGGCAACAGGTTCGACTGCGGAAACGTCAGCCCGAGATGAATCAGGATCGCCGCGCTCTCGGTGAGGATGCCGCCGTCGGGCAGCTGCAGCGTCGGAATCTGCTTGAGCGGATTGAGCTTCTCCAATGCCTGGGCGGCCTCCGGGGAGGTCTCGACATCGATGAAGCGATAGGCGATCTCGCACAGCTCCAGTGCAGCCTCGATCGCCGCCGCGCCAGAGTTCTGATGTCCGTAGAGTTGATACATGCACGCCTCCTGATTGGCCGAGATCAGCACCCGCTATGCAGTGTAGAAGGCGCCATCGACCACGCCTCTACCGTCCGACGACTGTAACATCACGGCCATCAAGGGAATTGCAGCGCCGCGTTCAACGCGCCATGCAGCGCTGGTAACGCTCGTCGACCCGTTTGGCGAACCAGGCGGTGGTGAGCTTGCGGGTGATTTTCGGGCTTTGCAGCACGATGCCCGGCAGTACCGCCCGCGGCAGGGCACGACCTTCGGCCTGTTCGGCCAGGGCGAAGACCCGCTGATAGAGCTCGGTGTCCTCGAACGCCAGGGTGTTGCCCTCCTCCAATTGATCCCTGATCGTCGGGTTGCGCATGCCCAGCTGCTTGCCCAGGGTGCGCACCGCCAGTTCGGTACTGCCGGGCATGATCGAATCGTAGCGGACCAGGTCGCCGTCCAGCGCCAGTGGAATGCCCGAGGCCCGGCTCACGGCGTTCTGGAAGGCGGCATTGCGACTGGCGTACCAACCGGCGTTGAAATCGGCGAAGCGGTACAAGGGTTGCTTGTAGCTCACCGGATAACCGAGCAAATGCGCGATGCCGAAGTACATGCCGCCGCGCCGGGTAAAGACTTCGCGTCGTATCGACCCCTCCACCGGATACGGATAGCCTTTGGCCTGCTGTTCGGCAAAGTCGATGCTGACCTGCATCGGCCCGCCGGTGTGCACCGGGTTGAAGCCGGCGAACAGGGTCTTGCCCATGGGCACCATGCCGATGAAGTCATCGAAAATCGCGCTCAGTTCCCGTTCGCTGCGTGCCGCATTCAGCCGGTCGCTGTAGGTCTTGCCGTTGGGCGAACTCACCCGCAGCGCACCGCTGACCAACAGTTCGGGGATATGCGCCTTGGATGCCCGGAGATCGATCTCGTCCCGGGCGATCTTGCCCAGCCCCGGCACGCGGGGATCAACCTGGAAGGTCGATTCCTGCTCGGTGACCGCCAGCACGGCACAAATGTTTTGCGTGGTCGGTGCAATGTCCTGCGCGGCAAACGCGGCATAGATGTCCGTGGCCCACCCCTGGCGATCGACGGTCTTGGCCGGCAGCAGGCGCACGATCTGCGCCTTGACCTCGGCGGGCTTGCGCGCCAGCGGTTCCTGGGTGCGCTGGCTGCTGCAGCCGGCCAGCACCAGTAACGCGGTGATGCTCATGATCAATCGATGGGCTTGCATGTTGCTCCAGGGCGTTCGTTTAACCGGGTAACCATACGACCAATGGCATGGCCCAGGCTATGACCGTGGCGTGAGCCCGGCTGTTCCTCTGGTGCCCATGAAACGTTACCTACACACCGTCATACAAATTGATTGCAGGATATGACTGAGAACTCCTATCATTCGCGCCAGGAGTCGCATTTGCGCAAGGAGTTCCGCGCCGTCATAACTTTTTTATCAGCGGCGGCGCCGCCCAGGAACCCATTCCATCATGACTCCAGCCCGAACCGGCATACCCTACCGTCCTACGCTACTGGCCTTGTTTTGCTCATTGTCGGTCACGGCCCACGCCGCGACACCCGCGCCAACCAACTCTTCAGCGCTGGTGCTGGACAACGTCAACGTCAATGCCCAGGCGCCCTCTTCGTCCGACCTGCCCCCGGTATACGCTGGCGGCCAGGTCGCGCGCGGTGGGCAACTGGGGGTTCTGGGCAACCAGGACATCATGGACGTGCCCTTCAGCGTCACCGCCTACACCGAAGAACTGATCCGCGACCAGCAAGCCGAAACCGTGGGCGATGTGCTGCTTAACGACTCGTCGGTGCGCCAGGCCTCCGGGTTTTCCAACCAGGCCCAGACCTTCATGATCCGCGGGCTGCCACTGAACGGCGACGACATCTCCTTCAACGGCCTGTACGGCATTTTGCCGCGGCAGATCATTTCCACCGATGCCCTGGAGCGCGTAGAAGTGTTCAAGGGCCCGAACGCCTTCATCAATGGCGTGACTCCGTCCGGCTCGGGCATCGGCGGCGGCGTCAACCTGCAACCCAAGCGCGCCGCTGACGTGCCTTTGCGGCGCTTCACCACCGACATCAGCGATGAAGGGCGTATCGGCGAACACCTGGACGTCGGCCAGCGCTTCGGCGAGGACAACCGCTTCGGCGCACGGATCAACCTGTCCCAGCGTGAAGGCGATACCGCCATCGACGATGAAAACCAGCGCTCCAAGCTGTTCGCCATAGGCCTCGACTACCGCGGCGATGCCCTGCGCCTGTCCGGCGACTTCATCTATTCCAAGGAGCGCATCAACGGCGGCCGCAGCTCGGTCAACCTCGGCAATACCACGCACATCCCGGATGCGCCATCGGCCGACACCAATTATGCGCAGAAGTGGGGCTTCAGCCAGATCGAAGATACCTTCGGCATGCTGCGCGCCGAGTACGACCTCAATGAAAGCTGGACCGCCTACGCCGCCGCTGGCGCCAAGCACACCCGCGAAGTCGGCAAGTACGACGGCACTACCCTGGTCGGCAACGATGGCAGTTCCGTGACCACCGGCTCGTTCATTCCCCATGACGAGGACAACAGCAGCGCCATGGGCGGCCTCAACGGCAAGTTCGCCACCGGCCCGGTCAGTCACCGGCTCAATTTCGGCCTGGCCGGGATCTGGACCCAGCAGCGCAACGCCTTCGATTTCGACCTGACCCGCTACCCCAACAACATCTACCACCCGGTCGACGTGCCGGCGCCCCAGGGCGGTTTCTCCGGCGGCGACCTGCACGATCCGGGCATCACCGGCAAAACCTTCGTGCGCAGCGGCGCGGTGTCCGACACCCTGGGCTTTTTCGATGATCGCCTGCTGGTGACCGTCGGTGTGCGTCGCCAGCAACTGGTGGTCCAGGGTTATGCCTATGGCACGGGAACCCGCACCTCCAACTACGACGAATCGATCACCACCCCGGTGTACGGCATCGTGTTCAAGCCGTGGGAACACGTGTCGTTCTACGCCAACCGTATCGAAGGCCTGGCCGAAGGCCCGACAGCCCCCAACACCGCCGGCTCGCGGGTGGTGGTCAACGGTGGTGAAGTCTTTGCCCCGGCCCGCTCCAAACAGCTCGAAGCCGGTGTGAAGGTCGACATGGGCACCTACGGCGCCACCTTCGGCGTCTATCGCATCGAACAACCGGCCGATGGCTACACCGAAGTCATCGACGCCGGCACCGCGCGTTTCGTGCAAAAGGGCGAGCAGATCAACAAAGGCGTGGAACTCAACGTCTTCGGCGAACCCCTCGACGGCCTGCGCCTGCTCAGCGGAGTGACCGTGATGGACACCGAACTGAAGAAAACCCAGGGTGGCCTCAACGACGGTAACCGGGCCATTGGCGTGCCGACCTTCCAGTTCAACGCCAGCGTCGATTGGGACGTCCCCGGCCTGCAAGGCGTCGCGTTGAACGGTCGGATGCTGCGTACCGGCGGTCAATACGCCGACGCGGCGAACAACCTCAGCCTGCCGACCTGGAACCGCTTCGATGCCGGTGCCCGCTACGCCTTCAAGGTGCAGGAAAAGGACGTGACCTTGCGCTTTGGCGTGGAAAACGTGGCCAACAAGAAGTACTGGGAATCGGCCCAGGGCGGCTTCCTGACCCAAGGCGAACCACGGGTGGCCAAGCTGTCGGGGACTATCGACTTCTGATTATGTGGGAGCGAGCTTGCTCGCGATGGTCGTGAACGATAACGCGCGCTTTCCGGGCAGCGCGGCGCACCTGAGATCATCGCGAGCAAGCTCGCTCCCACAGGTATTTTTCCATTCAGCGGTCAGCCTGGCCGCTGCGCAAGGCTGGACCATACTTGCTGCACACGGCAATGAGGACTGGTTTATGCAGCGTAGCGATGTGTTGATCATCGGGGCCGGCCCGACCGGGCTGGTCCTGGCGCTATGGCTGAGCAAACTGGGGGTGCGCGTGCGGATCGTCGACAAGACCTCTGCACCGGGCACCACCTCGCGGGCGCTGGCGGTGCAGGCGCGCACACTGGAGCTGTATCGCCAGCTGGACCTGGCCGACGCCATCGTGCACAAGGGTCATCGGGTAGCCGCCGCCAATTTCTGGGTCAAAGGCCAGCCCGTGGCGCGCCTGCCGTTGAGCCGCGTCGGCGAGGGCCTGACGCCCTACTCCTTCCTCGAAATCTTCCCCCAGGACGAACACGAACGGCTATTGATCGAGCGCCTGCAATCCTTCGGCATCACGGTGGAACGCAACACTGAACTCGAAGGTTTCGAGCAAACCGATGACGGCATCAGCGCCACGCTGCGCCTGCCCGACGGTCAGCAGGAAACCTGTCAGGCCTGCTACCTGGCCGGTTGCGACGGCGCCCGTTCGATCGTGCGCAAGACCCTCGACACCGGTTTTCCCGGCGGTACCTACCAGCAGGTGTTCTACGTCGCCGACGTCCAGGCCAGCGGCCCGGCCTTCAATGGCGAATTGCATGTGGACCTGGATGAAGCGGATTTCCTTGCAGTATTCCCGCTGGCCGGCAGCGGTCGAGCGCGCTTGATCGGCACCGTGCGCGACGAACGCGCCGAACAGGCGCACACCCTGCAATTCGAAGACGTGAGCAGTCGCGCCATCGAACATATGCAGGTCAAGATTGAGCAACTGAACTGGTTCTCGACCTACCGCGTGCATCATCGGGTGGCCGATCACTTTCGCAGCGCCCGCGCCTTCCTGTTGGGCGATGCTGCTCATGTACACAGCCCCGCCGGGGGCCAGGGCATGAACACCGGGATTGGCGATGCCATCAACCTGGCCTGGAAACTCGCGGCGGTCCTGAGCGGCGGTGCCGAGGCAAAACTGCTCGATACCTACGAAACCGAGCGCATCGCCTTCGCCCGCAAACTGGTGGCCACCACCGACCGGGTGTTCACCTTCGTCACCGCCGAAGGTTCTATCGCCGATCTGCTGCGCACACGGCTGGCGCCCTTCCTGATTCCGAAAATGGCCTCGTTCGAAACCACCCGCGAGTTCCTGTTTCGCACGGTGTCGCAGATCACCCTGAACTATCGCGGCATGCCCTTGAGCACGGGGGTCGCCGGGCACGTGCATGGCGGCGATCGCCTGCCGTGGGCCCATGACGGTGAAGGGGACAATTTTGGGCCGCTCAAATGCCCGACCTGGCAGGTGCACGTGTATGGCGACACCAGCGACGAGATGATCGCCTGGTGCCACGAGCACCATCTGCCGCTGCATGTATTCTACTGGCGCCCGGCATTCGAAGCGGCGGGCCTTGGGCGTAACGGCTTTTACCTGTTACGCCCGGACACCTATGTGGCGATCGCCGAAACCTGCTCGGACCCCAAGGTCATCGAACGGTATTTCCGCGATCACGGCATCCGCCCGTATTTTGGCGCGCCCTGACCGGTTTTTTTCAGATTCCGGCCAGTGCCAGGTCCATCGCAAAGTAGGTGAAAATCAGGTCGGCCCCTGCGCGCTTGATCGCGCCGAGGCTTTCGCGCACCACACGATCCTCGTCGATGGCCCCGGCCTGGGCGGCGAACTTGATCATCGCGTACTCGCCGCTCACCTGATACGCCGACAATGGCAGGCGCGAGGCTTCGCGAATGTCGCGGATGATGTCCAGGTACGCACCGGCCGGCTTGACCATCAGCGCGTCGGCGCCTTCCTGCTCGTCCAGCAGCGACTCACGCACCGCCTCACGGCGATTCATCGGATTCATCTGGTAGCTTTTGCGGTCGCCCTTGAGCGCGCTGCCCCCGGCTTCGCGGAACGGACCATAAAGCGCCGAGGCGAATTTGGTCGAATAGGCCATGATCGGCGTCTGGGTGAACCCGGCGGCATCCAGTGCCCGGCGGATGGCCTGGACCTGCCCGTCCATGGCCGCGGACGGGGCAATCACGTCAGCGCCGGCACGAGCGGCGGCCACCGCCTGTTTGCCGAGGTTGAACAGGGTCTGGTCATTATCGACCTCGTGATTGTGCATCACGCCGCAATGCCCGTGGTCGGTGTACTCGCAGAAACAGGTGTCGGACATGACGATCATTTCCGGCACCGCATCCTTGGCGATGCGCGACATGCGCGACACCAGGCCGTTGTCGTGCCAGGTGTCGCTGCCGTCGCTGTCCAGGTGGTGGGACACACCAAAGGTCATCACCGACTTGATCCCGGCCCGGGCATAACGCTCGATCTCGCCAGCCAGCTTCGACTCGGGAATGCGCATCACCCCCGGCATGCTCTTGATCGGCACGAAGTCGTCGATTTCTTCTTCAACGAAAATCGGCAGCACCAGATCGTTCAGGCTGAATTCGGTTTCCTGGAACAGACTGCGCAGGCTCGCATTGCGGCGCAGACGGCGGGGACGTGCTTCGGGGAACTGACTGGACATGGGTATTCCTGAAAAACGGGGGATGAGACGAAGGTCGTAAAGGAGGCAGCTTATGCCCTGCGAGGCGCAGGGCACAAATGTCGAACGCTCAAGACTTCGTTACCGGATCGGCAACAATCGTTCGAGCCAACACCAATCCCACAGGGGGGGGTTATTGCATGGATCAGTTCGAGATTGGCTTCGGAATTTCCAGCCCGCGCTTCACCGCCGGCCGCGCGAGGAATTTCTCCAGCACCCGGGTGACGTTGGGGAAGTTCTGGATACCCACCAGATCGCCCGCTTCATAGAAGCCGATCAGGTTGCGCACCCACGGGAAAGTCGCGATGTCGGCGATGGTGTAACGCTCGCCCATGATCCAGTCGCGTCCTTCAAGTCGCTTGTCGAGGACGCTGAGCAGGCGTCGGCTTTCTTCCACATAGCGGTCGCGTGGACGCTTGTCTTCGAAGTCCTTGCCGGCGAATTTATTGAAGAAACCGAGCTGGCCGAACATCGGGCCAATGCCACCCATCTGAAACATCAGCCACTGGATGGTCTCGTAACGTGCTGCCGATTCCTGGGCCAGCAACTGCCCGCTCTTGTCGGCGAGGTAGATCAGGATCGCCCCGGACTCGAACAGCGGCAACGGCTGGTCGTCCGGACCGTGGGGATCGAGAATGGCCGGGATCTTGTTGTTGGGGTTCAGCGACAGGAACTCGGGGGACATCTGGTCGTTGCTCTCGAAGCCCACGCGATGGGGCTCATAGGGCAGGCCGATCTCTTCAAGCATGATCGATACCTTGACGCCATTGGGGGTCGGCAAGGAGTACAGCTGAATCCACTCCGGGTACTGGGCCGGCCATTTTCGGGTGATGGGGAACGCAGACAAATCGGTCATGTGGGCATCCACGGGAAAATTGAGAATGCCGATCATAATGGAGATAACCCGGGCTGCGGCGTCTGGCGCCATGAATATCAATGATGGTGGAGATCAAGCGAGATCACGGCGCGCTGGCGTGCCGGCTAGTGTAGGGTGTCCATAATTTCGCAACATCCTGTCGATAACCTTTGCTCCAACCCGTGCAAGGTTACCGGTAAAGTGCTGCGCTCTCGGCCGGAATCGAACCAAACGGGCCTCAGAGGACTCTGAGATGCGTCCCTTTGATACGGACCGGCTTCACGACATGGAAAACACCCGACGCAGGAAAGTTGCGGTGCAAAGGTTTGTCAGCCTTAACTCAATGCGCTGAAGAACCGTTTACTCCATGATCAATCCGTTGAAATTCACCCAACACTTCAAACGTCGCGCTTATTTGATCCTGCCCGCCTTGCTGGCGACCAGCGCGTTGTTTTTGGCGCTGGAGGCCCGTGAAAGTCGCGCCCAGCCGGCGGATGGCACCCAGACCCTGGTGTTCCTGCGCCATGCGGAAAAGCCTGAGGGCGGCCTGGGCCAGCTCAATTGCCAGGGTTTGAACCGCGCCATCGACCTGGCCACCCTGCTGCCGGAAAAATTCGGCAAGGCCGACTACGTGTTTGCCGCCAACCCGACGCGCAACGTCGAGGAAGGCGAACTGGACAACTCCTACAGCTACATCCGCCCCTTGATGACCATCAGCCCCAGCGCGATCAAGCTCGGTTTGCCGGTGAACATCAACTTCTCGGCCAACGACACCAGCGACTTGGCCGATGAACTGCTGCACGACAAGTACCACAACTCGGTCATCTACACCGCCTGGTCCCACGGCTATCTGCCGGAATTGATCAACAAGGTCGCCGGTGAAGCCGTTGGCCAGAAACAGAAGATCACCGAGGACTGGGAGTCCAATGACTACGACTCGCTGTATGTGCTGACCCTGACCTGGCACAACGGCAAGGCCAGTCTGCAGAGCCACAGCTACAAGCAGGGGTTGGACAACGGGCAGCAGACTTGCCCGACTTGAATTGGTGCTTTAAGTCTTGTAGTGCCTTGACGGCCCCCTTCGCGAGCAAGCCCGCTCCCACACACAAAAATTGTGTTCACTGAAGATCTACTGTGGGAGCGAGCTTGCTCGCGATAGGGCCGGCAAAACCACCCTCACCCGCGCCGACCACCCCGCTCGCGCAGATACGCCAACACCGCCTCCCGCTCCCCCGCAAACTCGATCCGCGCCCCTTTCTTCTCCCGCTGAAAGACGTACATCGGGTCGTAATACTCCACCAGCAGCCCTTCGATCCACGCCCGGTGCAAATCCACCGCCCCACTGCGCGCCTGCTCGGCCAGCGCGTCTTCCATCAGGATCAGCATCCGCTGGTGCCGTTCACCGCCCAGGCGTTTGCGCACATTGTTCAGGCTCGCCAGCAAACGCTCGGAAAACAGCGCAAAACCTTCCTCGCCATGGGCACCGATGAACTCGGCACACAAATCCACCACGTAATCGCGCTGGATCCGCTCGACTCGCCCCTGCAGGCTGTCTTCTAGCCAGACCATCGGAAACTGCTGCATGCCCTGGTACAACGGCAGTGGCAGCGCGCAACTGCCGACCGCGCGGCTCTCGTCTTCGAGCACGAACTGTTCGATGCCGCGGGCGCGTTTTTTCAACACGTCCACCGCCAGGCAGTTTTCAAAGTCGATGTTGGACGGCTGGCCGGTGACGCGTTTGCCGAAACTGGAACCGCGATGGTTGGCATGCCCCTCGAGGTCCAGGCCGTTGTCCAGTTGCGTGAGCACGTCGGTTTTACCGGTGCCGGTCATGCCGCCCAGTAACACGAAATCGCACTGGGAGACGGCCTGGTCCATGGTTTCCAGCAGGAAGGTACGCAGGGCCTTGTAGCCGCCGCCCACCCGCGGATAGTCGATGCCCGCCTCGTCCTTGAGCCATTGCTGGACGATCTGCGACCGCAGCCCGCCACGAAAGCAATACAACAGACCATCAGGATGGGCCCGGGCAAAATCCGCCCAGGCCTGGATGCGCTCGGCCTTGATGGCGCCGGACACTAATTGATGGCCCAGCTCGATCGCCGCCTGCTGGCCTTGTTGCTTGTAGCAGGTGCCGATCCGTTGCCGTTCCAGATCGTTCATCAGCGGCAGGTTGACCACGCCGGGGAACGCGCCCTTGAGAAACTCGACCGGCGCACGGGCATCCATCATCGGTCGATCGTTGAGAAAAATATCGCGGTAATCGGTGCAGTCGACAGGCATCAGGACACCTCGACCGCGTGGCTCTGTCGCGCCACCAGTTCGCCGATCGGCGCCAGGTCCAGCCCCAGTTCGGCAGCGACCGCTAGAAACTCGGCGTTGCCTTCAGGCGTCACGGCGATCAGCAGGCCACCGCTGGTTTGCGGGTCGCACAGCACTCGCTTGTGCAGCTCCTGGAGGCGCCCGACCTTGCTGGCGTAGCTGTCGTAATTGCGCAGTGTGCCGCCCGGCACGCAGCCCTGGTCGAGGTAATACTCGACGCCCGGCAAGCGCGGTACCCGGTCATACCCGATGCGCGCGGTGAGGCCGCTGCCGTCGGCCATTTCCACCAGGTGCCCGAGCAGGCCGAAACCGGTGACATCGGTCATCGCCGTCACACCTTCGAGCTTGCCGAAACGGCTGCCGGGTTTGTTCAGGGTGCACATCCAGTCCCGGGCCAGGCCGATATCGGCGTTGCGCAATTTGCCTTTCTTCTCAGCCGTGGTCAGCACGCCGATGCCCAAGGGCTTGGTCAGGTACAACAGGCAGCCGGCCGTGGCCGTGTCGTTGCGCTTCATGTGGCGCTTTTCCACGAGCCCCGTAACGGCCAGGCCGAAGATCGGCTCCGGTGCGTCGATCGAATGCCCGCCAGCCAGGGGAATCCCGGCCTCATCGCACACCGCGCGCCCGCCGCGAATCACTTCCCGGGCAATCTCCGGCGCCAGCACGTTGACCGGCCAGCCGAGGATCGCGATCGCCATCAACGGATCGCCGCCCATGGCGTAGATGTCGCTGATGGCATTGGTGGCGGCAATACGGCCGAAATCGAAAGGATCGTCGACGATCGGCATGAAGAAGTCGGTGGTCGATACCACGCCGCGCTCTGCATCGATGGCATACACCGCCGCATCGTCGCGCGAGGCATTGCCGACCCAGAGTTTCGGATCAAGATTCTGCGCACCGCTGCCGGCCAGAATCACTTCCAGCACCTGGGGAGAAATCTTGCAGCCGCAACCAGCGCCATGGCTGTATTGGGTCAGGCGAATCGGTTCGCTCATAGGGCACCTCATGGGGTCAATGGGGCCGATTCTAGCAGAGCGGCCGCTGCCTCTGTGGCAGTGAGCCGGCTCGCGAAGCGGTCATGAATTCACCGTCCGCCAATCCGAATGAATTTTCCCATCGCCCAACGATCCCTCTATGTACACAGGGAGGAAGAAAGGCTCTATGAACAACGCAAAACTGTTCGTCATTGAATACACTCTTCATGGCGTCCCCAAGTCGTTCATCATCCGTCTGGACAAAATGGACAACGCGGAGGCATGGCATTGGGCAAGCTGCGACGCGGGGGTCGGACGTATCCCTCGCTTCGGCCGCGAAAAAGTGCAGAAGACCAGCAAACCGATGGCGGAAAAATTCGGCGTGGAAAACGTCAAGTGGCGCCCGGCCGGTTAGCCCGGCAGCGCTCAGGATTGGGGGATCAGTAAATGACACTCGTCAGCAGCCCTGCACATCTGGACTACGGTCTGGATACGTTGTTCGGCCGCATCACCAAGAGCACCGAATGCCGGGTCGGCCTGGAACAGGTCGAAGATGATCCAATGCGCTTCGCGATCCGCGTTCCAGCGCCATTGCCGGAAGACCTGGAGCAGGCCAAGACGGTGGTGGTGCGGGTCGATGGACGACGCCTGGCCGGCACCGTGCGCCACAGCGAACGGCTTGACGACGACAGCCTGAAACTGGAAGTGGAGCCTGACTAGGCCCCACGTTCCCGCGCTGCAAGTGTCAGTGGGCGCACTTGCAGCCTTTATGGGCGCACTCTTCGCCGTGCTCGTGGTGCTTGGAACAGGCTTCACAGCAGTAATGCTTGCCGTGGCGCACGATCGGATGTTCACCGAGCTTGCAGTTGCATTTCGGACAGTCACAGACGCTTTTTTCATCAGTCATGGCGCTGACTCCTTGGGCAGTGGTCGTCGGCGGGCCGCATCAGCAACCCGTTGTACCAGTGTAGGAGTTGATCAAGCGTACACCTGACCGTTCAACCCGCAACCCGACTGCTGCTGCGGTACATGAACACCAGGGCCAGCCCCAACAGCACCATCGCCAACACCCGGCTCCCCGATAACTCGATGGCCGGATTGCCCAGCCAGCCAAAATTATCGATCAGCATCCCCATCCCCAGTTGCCCGACGATCACCGCCACCGTCGCCACCGCCGTCCCCACCCGCGGCACCGCACCGACCATGACCATCATGTAGACCACGCCAAACAGCGCCCCGCTGAGCTGCCACTTCGGCACGTCCAGCAGGCTCGTGGCATGGGCCGGTTCAAAAAACACGATCAGCAACCCGGTCAGCACCGCGCCCACCACGAAGGTCAGCAAGCTGCTGCGCAGTACCCCGACCGTTTCCCCCAGACGCCCGTTGATCGCCGCCTGCACACTCAGGATCGCCCCGGCCGCCACGACCACTGCCAACAAAATAATCAGACTCATCATCAACCCCGTGCAATCAGGACAAGTGCCGCGACAATCAGCAGCAAGGCCAGCCAGCGTTCAGCGTTGACCTTCTTGCGAGTGGTGCCGAACCAGCCGAAATGGTCGATCAGCACACTTTTGCCGACCTGCCCGGACAGGATGGCGATCATGGTCATCGCGATACCGATGTGCGGTGTCGCCAGTGTCAGTACAACGACATAGATCGGCCCGAGAAATCCGCCGATCAATTGCCAGCGCGGTAACTCGCTCAGCGCCGGGCCCTGTCGCGGGCCGCTGAGCAGCAACAGGAAAAACAGAATCGCCGAACCGACGCCAAAGATGCTCAAGGTTGCCCACAGGTGACCGACCTGGACGCCCAGCGGCCCGAGCAAACCGGCCTCCACGGACAGGCCCATACCCGCCAGGATCACCAGGGGCAGCAGCAATAGCCGCAACCCTGGCCGGGTGCTCGGTGCCACTGCAGCACCGACGTTGTCGAGAGAAGAAGACTGCATCGATAAAACTCCGTTCGAGAAACATGGCGCGCATTATCGATTGGCAGTGCTTTGCGATAAATGGGAGCATCCTGACAACACTTTTGCGTAACTCGCACAGCAGGACTGACCATGCACGGCCTCAACGAACTGGGATTCAAGGCACTTCGGCTATTTGTCGCGGTGCTCGATCACGGCAGCTTTTCCGAAGTCGCCCGCCGCGAGGGCCTGGCGCCCTCTTCGATTTCCCGCCAGATCCAGTTGATGGAACAGGCCCTGGGCCAGCAATTGCTTTACCGCCACACGCGCGCCGTCACGCCCACCGAGGCCGGGCGATTGCTGGGTGAACACGCGCGATTGGTGCTGGTGCAACTGGAGGAAGCCGAACAGGCGCTGCAGGAACAGCAAAGCGAGCCCAGCGGACTGGTACGGATCAACGCGCCAGTGGTGTTCGGCCAGCGGCATTTGACGCCGTGGCTGGGGCAGTTGTGTGCGCGCTATCCAAAACTGCAACTGGACATCCAGCAGACCGACAGCTACGTCTCTCCCTTGCAGGAAGGCGCCGACCTGCTGTTTCGCATTGGCCCAATGCATGACTCCAGCATGCAGGGGCGGATCCTCGCGCCCCATCGCTTTCAGGTCGCGGCGAGCCCGGCGTACCTGCAACGCCACGGCACGCCACAACATCCAAACGATCTCGCTGCTCATCAATGCCTGGCCTACAAAGGCGTGTCAGGCCTGCAGCGCTGGTTTTTCCGCAAAGGCCAATTGCCCTGGACACCCTATACGGTGAAAGGGCCGATCACCGGCAACCACGCCGACACCCTGACCCAGGCCGCCGAGCAGGGCCTGGGGCTGGTGATGTTTCCGTCGTGGTTGATCGGCGAGGCCGTGCGCAACGGCACGCTGGTGCCGGTGCTGGGGGACTATCAGGTGTCCAACAGCCTCGAGCCGCAGCAGATCGCCGTGCTCTGGCCCGGCAGCCGACGCCTGTCGGTGAAGGTCAGGACGGTGATCGACTTTTTTGTCGAATGCTTTGGCGAAGTGCCGTATTGGGAACTGTAGGAGCCGGCTTGCTGGCGATGCGAGGGTGGCCGTTATGCCGCCTTCGCTGCCGTATGTGAAATCAGAGCACCATCGCCGCAATCCAGCCGAACACCAGCAACGGCAGGTTGTAGTGCAGGAAAGTCGGGACCACGGTGTCCCAGATGTGGTGATGCTGGCCGTCGATGTTCAGGCCTGAGGTGGGCCCAAGAGTCGAATCCGAAGCCGGCGAACCGGCGTCGCCCAATGCACCCGCGGTGCCGACGATACAGACGATGGCGATCGGGCTGAAGCCCAGCTGCACGCACAAGGGCACGAAAATCACCGCCAGGATCGGCACGGTGGAAAACGACGAACCGATGCCCATGGTCACCAACAGCCCGACCAGCAACATCAGCAAGGCGCCGACGGCCTTGCTGTGGCCGATCCACGAGGCCGAGGTTTCGACCAGCGTCTGCACTTGCCCGGTGGCCTTGATCACTTCGCCAAAGCCGGACGCGGCGATCATGATGAAGCCGATCATCGCCATCATCTTCATGCCTTCGGTGAACAGCTCATCGGTGTCACGCCACTTGACGATGCCCGACGCCGAAAAAATCAGGAAACCCACCAACGCGCCGATGATCATCGAATCCAGCAGCAGCTGGATGATGAACGCCGCGGCAATGGCCACGCCGGCAACCATCAGGCTCAGCGGGTTGTACTGCACCGCGACCTGCTCGACCTGTTCGATCTTTGCCAGGTCGTAGACGCGCTTCTTGCGGTAACTGACAAACGCGATCAGCAGGCCTACCACCATGCCCAGTGCCGGGATACCCATGGCGTGAGTCACGTTGATGCCGCTGATATCGACGCCGCTGCGGGCGACGTTGGCCAGCAGGATCTCATTCAGGAAAATGTTGCCGAAGCCCACCGGCAGGAACATGTACGGGGTGATCAGGCCGAAGGTCATGACGCAGGCGATCAACCGGCGATCGAGCTGCAGCTTGGTCAGCACATACAGAAGCGGCGGCACCAGCAATGGAATGAACGCGATATGGATCGGCAGGATGTTCTGGGACGCGATGGCCACGACCCACAACAGGCCGATCAGCAGCCATTTGACCTGGCCACCGCCATTGGCATGTTGGCGATCGACCATTGCCAGGGCCTTGTCAGCCAGGGCATGGGCCAGGCCGGACTTGGCAATCGCCACCGCAAACGCGCCGAGCAACGCATAGGACAACGCCACCGTCGCACCACCGCCCAAGCCGCTATTGAACGCCTTGAGGGTCGCGTCGATGCCAAGGCCACCGGTCAGCCCCCCCACCAGCGCCCCTACGATCAGCGCGATGACCACATGCACGCGGGACAGGCTGAGTATCAGCATGATGCCGACCGCGGCAATTACTGCATTCATTGTCGTTACCTCTGGGCAAGCGAAAAGAGTCCGGCCGGCAGTCTGCGAGAGCCGCCAGCGGATAAAGGAATAGGTTTTATTAGAGGGCGCGCACTTTGAAGGAAGCCGCTGCAAGCTGCAAGCCTCAAGCGACAAGTTTTGGCTCAAGAAAGCTGCTTTCAGGCCGTTACAGAGCAAAGTCGCAGATATTTATCGAATAAGGACGCCTCCATGTCGCTCAGACAACTTTCCATTCAATGGAAAATCACCCTGTTGGCCGGCCTCTGCCTGGCGGGCATCGTGACCCTGTTGGTGGGTCTTTCGCTGTATCGCATGGAGCACAGTTCCGCGCTGGTGAAAGCCTCGAGCATGGAGATGCTGACCGAAGCGGCCCAGGCGCGGATCGAGTCCCAGGGTGAAAACCAGGCGCTGATGATCCGCCAGCAGTTCATGGACGCCTATCAATATGGCCATGGTTTCTCGCGCCAGGTGCTGTTCCTGCGCGACCAGGCGGAAAAACGCTTCCTCGATGCCTTCGACCTGCGCGAAGACCTGACCCGCCAGGTCAAGTCGGCACTGCAAGCCAACCCCGACCTGCTCGGACTGTCCCTGGTGTTCGAACCCAACGCCCTGGACGGCAAGGACGAACTGTTCAGCGGCCAGGCGGAGCTGGGGAGCAACGACAAGGGCCGTTTCGCCCTCTATTGGTCGCAGCCGACACCGGGCAAGGTGACCTCCATGGCGCTGCCCGAAAGCGACATGGCCGACACCAGCACCGGCCCCAGCGGCGAACCGGCCAACGCCTGGTTCACCTGCCCGCGCACCCGCCTCACGCCTTGCGTGATCGAGCCGTACTTCTATGTGATCGACGGCCAGAACGTGCTGATGACCAGCATCGTGTTCCCGTTGATGGTCAACGGCAAGGTCATCGCTTCGCTGTCGGTGGACATCAACCTCAACAGCTTGCAGGCAATCAGCCAGAACGCGAGCAAGAAGCTCTATGACGGCCAGACCAGCGTCAGCATCGTCAGCCCGGCCGGCCTGCTCGCCGGTTACAGTGCCGATGCGAGCAAACTCAGCCAGCGCCTGGAAGCCGTGGACACCCGCACCGGCGCCGAGCTGATGCGCATGCTTGCCACCAGCAGCGCGACCGCCAGCCTGCACAATAATCAGCAATTGAAAGTGCTGGCGCCATTCCAGCCGATTCCCGGCGGCAAAGCCTGGGGCGTGCTGCTCGACGTGCCGGAAAAAGTCCTGGTCGGCCCGGCCGAGGCCCTGAAAAAACAACTGGATGACAGCAACACCGCCGGCACCCTGACCGAACTCGGCCTGGGCATCCTCGCCGCGCTGATCGGCTTGCTGCTGGTGTGGCTGATGGCGCGCAGCGTGACCCGGCCGATCCTCGGCGTGGCGCACATGCTCCAGGACATCGCCAGCGGTGAAGGTGACCTGACCCGCCGCCTGGCCTATGACAAGCAGGATGAACTGGGCCAACTGGCGGGCTGGTTCAACCGTTTCCTCGACAAGCTGCAACCGATCATCGCCGAGGTCAAACGCTCGGTGCAGGACGCCCGCGGCACGGCGGACCAGTCGTCCGCCATCGCCACCCAGACCAGCGCCGGCATGGAGCAGCAATACCGTCAGGTCGACCAGGTCGCGACCGCCTCCCACGAAATGAGCGCAACCGCCCAGGACGTCGCCCGCAGCGCCGCACAAGCGGCACAGGCGGCGCGCGATGCCGACCAGGCCACCCGCCAGGGCCTGACCGTGATCGACCGCACCACCGCGAGCATCGACAACCTCGCCGCCGACATGAGCGCGGCGATGGTCCAGGTCGAAGGCCTGGCGGCCAACAGCGAGAAAATCGGTTCGGTGCTGGAAGTGATCCGCGCCATTGCCGAACAGACCAACCTGCTGGCCCTCAATGGCCATCGAGGCCGCCCGGGCCGGTGAAGCCGGGCGCGGTTTTGCCGTGGTGGCCGATGAAGTGCGCAACCTGGCGCGGCGCACCCAGGAGTCGGTCGAAGAAACCCGCGTGGTGATCGAACAACTGCAAAGCGGCACCCAGGACGTGGTCGGTTCGATGGGCAACAGCCACCGCCAGGCCCAGGACAGCGTCGAACAGGTTGGTCAGGCCGTGACGGCGCTGCAGCAGATCGGCGACGCGGTCACCGTGATCAGCGACATGAACCTGCAGATCGCCAGCGCCGCCGAAGAGCAAAGTGCCGTGGCCGAGGAAATCAACCACAATGTGGCGACCATCCGCGACGTCACCGAGTCGCTGTCGGGGCAAGCCAACGAGTCGGCGCGGGTGAGCCAATCGCTCAATCGCCTGGCCAATCAACAGCAGAGCCTGATGGATCAGTTCCGCGTTTAGCCCATACACACATCCAATGTGGGAGCGGGCTTGCTCGCGAATGCGGTGTGTCAGTCAACATGAGTATCGACTGACACACCGCATTCGCGAGCAAGCCCGCTCCCACAGGTCTATCTATCGTACATAAGATGCACACCCGGTCAGTTGCCCGGAACCTGCGCGGCGTTTCGGCATCCTATCTACCGATACCGCGCCCCGCCATTCAAACAGCCGTTTTGCGGTTGTTGCCCCTGGGGCCATCGATACACATACATGCCCTTGAGTGGCTGTCAGCGCTCGGGTAATGTCATCAGACCCATAGGACAGAGCACGCCCATGACTTCCAAGCTGGAACAACTCAAACAGATGACCACCGTGGTTGCCGACACCGGCGACTTCGAAGCAATCGCTCGCGTCAAGCCCGTGGACGCCACCACCAACCCTTCCCTGCTGCTCAAGGCAGCGGCCATTCCTGCTTATGCCGAACTGCTCAACGCTTGCGTCGCCGACTGCAAGGGCGATGTGGGCCTGGCCAGCGACCGTTTTGGCGTCGCGGTCGGGCAGGAAATCCTCAAGGTGATTCCCGGCCGTATTTCCACCGAAGTGGATGCGCGCCTGTCGTTCGACACTGACGCCGTACTCAAGCGAGCGCACCGTCTGATCGAGCTGTACGAAAACGCCGGTATCGGCCGCGACCGGGTGCTGATCAAGATCGCCTCCACCTGGGAAGGCATCCGCGCTGCCGAGATCCTGGAAAAGGAAGGCATCCAGACCAACCTGACCCTGCTGTTCTCGTTTGCCCAGGCGGCTGCCTGCGCCGACGCCGGGGTGTTCCTGATTTCGCCGTTCGTGGGCCGCATCTACGACTGGTACAAGAAAGCCAACGGTAACGACTACGTCGGCGCCGATGATCCGGGCGTGCAGTCGGTGACGCGGATCTACAACTACTACAAGGCCAATGACTACAAGACCGTGGTCATGGGCGCGAGCTTCCGCAACCTCGGCCAGATCGAGCAACTGGCCGGTTGCGACCGCCTGACCATCAGCCCCGACCTGATCGACAAGCTGGCGGCGGACACCGGCAAGCTGGAGCGTAAACTGGCGCCGGGCAGCGCCGGTGAAGCGCGCCTGAACCTCAATGAAGCGCAATTCCGCTGGCTGTCCAACGAAGACGCCATGGCCACCGAGAAACTGGCCGAGGGTATTCGTCAATTCGCCCGGGACCAGGAGAAGCTGGAGGCGTTGTTGCAGGCCAAGCTGTGATCTGCATCGCGTAATGCAAAAAGGGCGAACCTTGGTGGGTTCGCCCTTTTTTGTGCGTCCTGATCGAGTGAGGTGTTCTTGCGGACGCCTTCGCTGGCAAGCCAGCTCCTACAGGGGGATTTGTTCACGCAACAGATCCAATGTGGGAGCCAGCCTGCTGGCGATGAGGCCAGCCCGGCCAACATCACTTTAATAGATCAGTGCCGCTCCAAAGCATTCACCAGGTCATGAAAGGCTTCCCGATTGGAGTCGTTCAAGCCCATGAGGATCTTGTGCGCTTCCAGCACCTTGATCCGCACCACCTCCTCCGACTGATCCTGATCAGGCAGGTCGTCCAGGCATTCCGGGCATGGCACCGGCTGGTCGACGATGTTGAACACCTGCTCGAACCCCATCGACTGCAACAGACGGGTGATGTCTTCGTGGGTGGTGACAACGGTTGGCAGCAGTCCGACCTTCTGCCGCGACAGGATCGACAGTTTGGCCAGCAGGCCCAGGGTGGTGCTGTCGATGCTGCGGGTTTCGGTCAGGTCGATCACGATCGCGTTGAAATTCAACGCGGTGAAGATCCGCTCAATAGTTGCATCCAACGCCGAACACAGGGTCAGGCGAACTTCACCGACGAATTTCAGGACAAAGGTGCCGTCCTGCTCGGCGAACTGGATTCTACCGGTACTCATCAAAGATTCCTGCTCAACACCAACAGGGCGATATCATCCGGCATCTCCCCAAGCGTGGCCAATCCAAAAACCTGCCGCAGGCCATCCAGGCTGCCGCCCGCCGCCTTGACCCGTTCGGGCAAGGCAGCCTCTTTTTCTTTGAGTGTGGGTTCCGGCAAAAGGTCCAGAATGCCATCAGACATCAGCGTCAGGCTGAACGTCGGCGGCAATTCCAGCACGTGATCCTCGTAGGTGGCTTCATTGAAGAGGCCTACCGGCAGACCACGCCCTTCCAGGTAACGAACACTGTCGGGTGTGTACAACACAGGCAACGGCAAATGACCACCGATGCTATAGGTCAACAAACCTGTCTCCTCGTCGATGACTCCACCGACCATTGTGACGTGTTTGCCCAGCTTACAACTGATCAGGCCCCGGTTGATATGCCCAAGCACTTCAGACGGCTTGAATTCCGGCAAGGTGCCGTTGCGCTTGGACTCGAACAACAGGCGCGTGGTCATGAATTTCAACAGCACGGTGACGAAGGCTGAAGAGGCGCCATGCCCGGAAACGTCCGCCAGGTAGAACGCTACCCGGCGCTCGTCGACCCGGAAATAGTCGACAAAATCACCCGACAGGTACAGCGACGGAATGATCTGGTGGGCAAACTTGAAATTGTCGATGGTCCAGGGGCTGACCGGCAGCATGTTCATCTGCACCTGGCGACCGGCGTTCTGGTCTTCCTGGAGCAGGTTCAGGCTGGCGGCGAGCTCACGGTTGGCCTTTTCCAGCTTCTCGCGGTAGCGCTGGTTTTCCACCAGCAGGCGTGCGCGATCCAGGGCCCGACGCACCGAGTGCTCGAGCACGGCCAGATCTTCGAGAGGCTTGATCAGGTAATCCGCTGCACCCAGGCGCAGGGCCTCGACCGCGTCGTTCATGACGCCGGCACCCGACACCACGATCACCGGTGTTTGCGGTGACAGCTCGGTGACTTGACGGATGAGTTCGAGACCGCCCATCTGTGGCATGCGCAGATCGCAGATGACCAGGTCGGGCTTGTCTTGCTCGAATACCTGAAGACCCTGCTGGCCATTGCTGGCCTGCAAGACGCTGAAACCACTGTCTTCCAAATAGGCCGCGAGGCTCGCGCGCACTACTTCGTCATCATCGATTATCAGCAGCGTGGCACTGGTTTTTGGCATGTGGGCAAACGGCGCCAGAATTAGGTTGGCGTAGCGGCTCGGATTTTCGCCCGGCTCAGACTACTGGATTCGCTTTCTAGCCTCTCTGCTGCACTGTTTTCGAGCGTTTACCCGACTCACAGGTCCACCAGAGGTGCCCTTCTAAGGCGCAGACGGTACTCCCATCCGCGAGGCGTTTCAAGCTCACGCCGATGGTCTCTTGGCGACGAGACTTTTCAAATCACCGGGAGTTATAAGAACCTGCAAAACCGAAACCCAATGAAAGGTCGCTCAGGGCAATAAAAACGAACAAGGCGGCTCGTTGGCCGCCTTGTTCTTACCGGTCGAGATCAGAAATCGTCTTCGACCTGACCGTCTTTCACCTTGAATTCACGGTTTTGCAGATAAGCGTTGCGGATGAAGGTGTACTTGTCGCCGGTGATCAGCTTCTCGGAGGACAGCAGGCTCGCACGGGTATCGACGATGTTCAGGCCGAAGATCGAGTTACGCACCGGTACATCGTGGATGTAGCGGTACGGGCCGGTGTAGCCGTCGACGTACTTCGAGGGCGCATCACGCAGCGTACTTGGGCCGAGCAGGGGCAACATCACGTAGGGACCACTGCCAACGCCCCAGTAACCCAGGGTCTGGCCGAAGTCTTCGTCATTGCGGTGCAGGCCCATGTGGGTACCCACGTCGAAGAAGCCCAGCAGGCCGAAGGTGGTGTTGAAGAGCAGGCGCGCCGTGTCGATACCCGCCGCGTGAGGTTTGACCTGGAGGATATTGTTGGCGAGGTTGGTCACATCGCCGACGTTGCGGAACATGTTGTGGATGCCATCTTCGAGAAACTCTGGCGTGACGAACTGATAGCCCTGGGCCAAAGGTTTCAAGGCATAGGTATCGACGAAGTCGTTGAACTCGAAGATCGGACGGTTGACGCCTTCCCAAGGATCATCTTCCGAGGCTGCCTGGGCAGCAAACGGAACCAGCAGCGCACTGGCGCACACACAAAGCCGAGCGAGAGGATTGCTCCAGCGCATAGAAAAACTCCTTGGACTGTAACGTCGCGGGGCGCTTGGCCCGGCGCAAAGATCGATAGTATAAGACGTAACTGCCACTTTAGGCAGTATTGGACCCGCCCCCCCTCACAGGGCGAGCAATTCACAACAGTGTCACTCAACTGTCACCGTCGCCCTTTAGCCTCGAGGCTATTTCAGGGACGTAGACATGCCACACGCCGAAATCACCCCGCAAACCGCGCCGAACCTGACTGCCGTGCTGTTCGGCCTGAGTGGTTGCCTGGTGGATTTCGGCGCCTGCATGCGCCTTCAGGCCAGCCATGGTGCCGATCACGCCGAGGTCACCCCCGGCGCCCTGGAGAGTCTGCACAGCTTGCAGCGCCAGCAGGTCCCCTGCGCCTGGCTCGATGAACTACCTCCCTCGACCAGCCATGCTTTGGCTATCGGCCTGCCGCAATGGATCAAGCCTTCGCAGCCTCTGCAACAGCTTGCAACAATCAAACCCTGGCCGGCACCGGATGCGTGCTGGCAAGCCTTGATGGCCCTGGACATCGAACGCCTGGAAGGTTGCGTGCTGGTCAGTGGCGAACCGCGACTGCTGCAATCGGGTCTCAATGCCGGGTTGTGGACCATCGGCCTGGCCTCCTGCGGCTCGCTCTGCGGGCTGTCGCCGGCGCAATGGCAGGCATTGTCCGCACAGGAACGCGACATCAAGCGCAGCAAGGCCACGGTGCAGCTGTTCGGCCTGGGCGTGCATTCGGTGATCGATCACCTCGGTGAACTCGACACTTGCCTGGCAGACATCAGTTTGCGTCGGCTCAAGGGCGAAAAGCCCTGATACAGATCATGCAGGTTAGGCGCGAGTGGATTAATCTAAAGATAAGCCATAGACCTTTGGCGCGCCGTCGCGGTCTATGCCAGTGCCTATCGATAAAAGGAAGAACGCCATGTCTGCCCGCGAACTGCAAGAACAGCTCAATGCCCTGCGCGAGCAATTGGACCAGAATCCTCCGCTGACCGAAGTCGAGCGCGAAGACCTGCACAAGCTGATGCAACAGATTGAATTTGAGCTGGAGCTCGAAACCAAGACCCAGGACGTCAACCTCGCCGATAACGTCAACATGGCCGTCGAACGCTTCGAACTCGAACACCCGACCCTCTCCGACGCCCTGCGCCGGATTGGCACGGCCCTGCACAGCATGGGCATCTGATCCTGCAGATACATGTGGGAGCGAGCTTGCTCGCGAAAAACCAGAGATCACCGCGGGGAGTCAGGCTTCCCGCGTTATCGTTGACCTCCATCGCGAGCAAGCTTGCTCCTACAAATCATTTACTGACGGACCAGGCGATGGTTCGGCAGTTGCACCTCTTCAGTACTGCGATACGGATTGATATCCAACCCACCCCGCCGCACATACCGCGCAAACACCGTCAATTTCTCAGGCTTCAGTAACCGCTGCAGATCAAGGAAAATCCGCTCCACGCACTGCTCATGGAAGTCCGAGTGCTGGCGGAAGCTGACGATGTACGCAAGCAGGCTCGCGTGATCCAGCGCCGCGCCACGGTACTCCACCGCCACGCTGCCCCAGTCCGGCTGGCTGGTCACCGGGCAATTGGACTTGAGCAAATGGCTGTGCACGCTCTCTTCGACAATGCGCGAATGATCACAACGCAGCAGGTCCGGGCGCGGGTGCTCGTAGGTGCTGACGCTGATGTCCAGATCGTCGATGCACTCCCCTGGCAATGCCACCACACCTTCAGCCTCGACTTCTTTCAGGCTGCGGATGCGCACGCCCACGGTCTTGCCGGCGGCGGCCGACAGATCCTTGGCCAGGGTCGATTCGAGGCTGGCGGTGTCGGCAAACGGCGTCTGGTTCAAGGAGTTGAGGTAGAGCTTGAACGACTTGGATTCGATGATGTTCGGCGAATCCGCCGGAATGCTGAATTCGCCGATCGCCACCACCGGTTTGCCCGATGGCAACAACCACGACAGTTCGAAGCAGTTCCAGAAATCCACGCCTTTGTACGGCAGTGTTTCAGCCGTCAGGCCCAGCTCCGCCCATTTCGCGGTGCGCGGGATCGGAAACAACAGGGACGGCGTGTAAGTGGCAATGTATTCGCTGGATTTGCCCAGCGGCGAGTGTTCGGCTGCGGGATGCATGGCGGAAACCTGACTGAAGAATCAGCGGATTCTACCAGCCTTTGCCGCAGCCTTTGAGTGCTTACTGACTGACAGTCAATTTGCCTACCATGCCGGCCTGGTAATGACCGGGGATGTTGCAGGCAAATTCGAGGCTGGTGGCCTTGGTGAACGTCCAGGTCAGCTCGGCGGTCTTGCCAGGCTCCACCAGCACGCTGTTGGGGTCGTCGTGCTGCATGCCATGGCCCATTCCGGCCATGGCGCTGTGGTCCATTGCCTTCACGCCGGTAGGCGTGAGCATGCCGTGTTGCTGCATCTGCAGCATTTCCTGCTGATGCCTGGCATGCATCGCGGCATCGCCGAGGTTGAATTCGTGCAGCAACTGGCCTTTATTCACCAGCACGAAGCGCACCGTTTCCCCGGCCTTGATCTCGATCGCCTTGGGGGTGAACGTCATGTCACCCATGACCACCTCGACGCTGCGGCTCGCCTTGGCGGCCGGTGCCGGCTGACCAAAATCCCAGGTTTGCGCCGGCGATGCCCACACCGGCGAACTCAGCGCCAACAGACAGCTGGCCAACAACACGGATTTGCGCAAAAACATCGAAGTACTCCAACAAGATCAAGGTTCAGCCTGTGGAAAACTCTAAACTGCCATCGCTGCCCGTTACCTGACGGCCAGATTACAACTTTGTCAGCTTGGCCTGCAGCGTCGTCGCCCAAGGTATAACGCTGTCGTGCCATTTAGCCCGAGTCGCCCATGAAACTGCTGATCGTCGAAGACCAACCGAAAACCGGCCATTACCTGCGCCAGGGCCTGACCGAGGCCGGGTTCACCACGGAACTGGTGGCCGACGGCAGCACCGGTCAGCAACTGGCGCTGAGCGGTGACTATGCCCTGCTGATTCTCGATGTGATGCTGCCCGGTCGCGATGGCTGGCAGATCCTGCAAGCGGTGCGCAGCGCCGGCCTCGACACGCCGGTGCTGTTCCTCACCGCCCGGGACGCCGTGGAAGACCGGGTCCACGGCCTGGAACTGGGCGCCGACGATTACCTGGTCAAGCCGTTCGCCTTCTCCGAGTTGCTCGCGCGGGTCCGCAGCCTGTTGCGCCGTGGCAGCACCCCACCCCAGGAAACCTGCCTGCAACTGGCCGACCTGCGCCTGGACCTGATCCGTCGCCGCGTCGAGCGCAGCGGCCAGCGCATCGACCTGACCGCCAAGGAGTTCGCCCTGCTGGAAATGCTCCTGCGCCGCCAGGGCGAAGTCCTGCCCAAATCGCTGATCGCCTCCCAGGTCTGGGACATGAATTTCGACAGCGACACCAACGTCATCGAAGTCGCGATCCGCCGCTTGCGCCTGAAGATCGACGACGAGTTCCCGAACAAACTGATCCACACCGTGCGCGGCATGGGCTACGTGCTTGAAGAGCGCCAGCCCTGATGCGCCGGCTGTCCTTGAGCGCGCGCCTGGCACTATTGTTCGCCGCGTGCACCGCCGTGGTCTCGCTGTTCGCCGGGTTTCTGTTCAGCCGCGCCAGTGAGGCGCACTTCATCGAGCTCGACCAACAGTTGCTGGACGCCAAGCTTGTTGGATTACGAAGGGCATTGCCGGATATCCAATCAAGCGAAGGTCAAGCCCGGCTGGCCGACGAATTGAGTCGCCAGGCCGACCTGTCACTGCGCATCAGTGGCAGCGATGGCCGCCGCTGGCATGACAGCTCCCCGCGCCTGCCGCCGACCTTGCCGCGCCAGCCCGGCTTGTCCACGGTGAGCCACGACGGCACCGACTATCGCGTGCTGAACGCGCCGCTGTACCTCGACCAGGTCGATTCGCCGCAACTGACCCTGCTGCTGGACATCACCCATCACCAGCATTTTCTGCAACGCATGCAACACCTGATCTGGCTGACTGTCGGCCTGTCCGCCCTGGCCACTGCCCTGCTGGGTGCCTGGGCCGCGCGCAGCGGGTTGCGACCGTTGCGCCGCATGAGCGCGGTCGCCCGTGGGGTCTCGGCGCACTCGCTGAACGCACGCCTGCCGGAAGACAACATGCCGCCGGAGCTGGCGCAATTGGCCCTCCACTTCAACGCCATGCTAGGGCGACTTGACGACGCCTTCCAACGGCTCTCGGCCTTCTCCGCCGACATTGCCCATGAGCTGCGCACACCGCTGTCGAACCTGCTGACCCACACCCAGGTCACCCTCACCCGTGAGCGCCCCCTCGAGGATTATCGCGAAGCGCTGCACAGCAACCTCGAAGAACTGCAGTGGATGGCGCAACTGGTCAACGACATGCTGTACCTGGCCAAGGCCGACCACGGTTTGTTGATGCCCAAGCGCGAACCGCTGGAACTGGCTGAGGAAGTGGATGTGTTGCTGGAGTTTTTTGCGCCCCTGGCCGAGGACACTCAACTCACCTTGAGCCGCGACGGAAATGCATGCATCGAGGGTGACCGCAGTATGTTGCGCCGGGCGCTGTCCAACTTGCTGGACAATGCGCTGCGGTTTACCCCGGTTGGGGGCGAGGTTCGGGTGCGGATTGTCGATCGGCCCGAGGGCTTGAGGCTGACGGTGGAAAATAGCGGTGAGGGGATTTCAGCGGATTTGCTGCCGCGGCTGTTTGATCGTTTCTACCGGGCCGATCCGGCGCGACATGAAGGCAGCAGTGAGCATGCGGGATTGGGATTGGCGATTACCCAGTCGATCATCCGGGCCCATGGTGGGCAGATTCGTTGTGAATCGGCTGATGGGTGGACCAGGTTTGTGATTGAGTTGCCCAAGGGAGATTGAGGCTAGCCGGGCCGGCCTCATCGCCGGCAGGCCAGCTCCCACAGTATTTTGTGATGTTCACATAATTTGTGTACGACGCGATCCCTGTGGGAGCTGGCCTGCCGGCGATAGCGGTATCAGCGCTTACGAATAACGCAACGCGTGAGCCGGCTCGATCTTCGCCGCACGCCACGCCGGATAAACCGTGGCCAAAAAACTCATGACAAACCCCGCCGTGCAGATCAGCGCGACGTCCGCACCCTGCAATTCAGACGGCAAATTACTGACGAAATACACATCGGAACTGAAGATGTGCTGTCCGCTGACCCGCTCTACCCAGCCGACCATGGCACTGACATTCAACGCCGCAATCACGCCCAGCACGCCGCCGATCAGGGTGCCTACAATCCCGATCACGGTGCCCTGGACGATGAAGATCGCCATGATCTGCCTTGGCGTGGCGCCGATGGTGCGCAGGATCGCGATGTCCGCGCCCTTGTCGTTCACCACCATGATCAAGGTGGCGATGATGTTGAACGCCGCCACCGCGACAATCATCAGCAACAACAGGCCAATCATGGTTTTTTCCATCTTCATGGCGCTGAACAGGCTGCCCTGGGTGTGGGTCCAGTCGTCAGCCTTGTAGGCGGCGCCCAGCCCCGTGGCGATGTCGCTCGACACTTGCGGCGCGGCGTACAGGTCCTTCACCGCCAGGCGCACGCTCTGCACCTGGTTCGGCGCCCAATGCTGCATCTGCGCGGCATCGGCCATGTGGATCAGTGCCATCGAACCGTCCAGTTCGGCACCGACCTTGAACACCCCGACCACGTTCAGCCGTTGCATGCGCGGGGTGATGCCGCCCGGCGCATTGCTGACTTCCGGCACGATCAGGGTGATCTTGTCGCCGACATTCAGGCGAAAACGCCGCGCCGTGATCTCGCCGATCACCACGCCAAACTCGCCCGGCTTCAACGCATCCAACCGCCCCTGGACGATATGCTGGGCGACGATCGACACCTTGCCTTCCAGCGCCGGATCGATGCCGCTGACCTGGATCGGCTGCATCGTGCCCTTGTAGGACAGCATGCCTTCCATCTCGGTGAACGGCACGGCGGCCGTGACTTGCGGGTTTTTCATCGCGGCCGCCGCAACGGGCTGCCAGTCATCGATGGGATTGACCCCGACGATGGTCGCATGCGGGACCATGCCGAGGATGCGTGAGCTCATTTCGCGCTGGAAGCCGTTCATCACCGACAGCACCACGATCATGGCCAGCACGCCCAGGGCGAGGCCGATCATCGAGGTCATCGAGATGAAGGAAACAAAGCGATTGCGGCGCTTGGCGCGGGTATAGCGCGTGCCGATAAAGATCGATAACGGTCTGAACATTCGCTGGGGCACCGTATAAAAATAGAAAACCCGACTGGCTTTTCAGCCCCGTCGGGTTGCAACCGGTCAGATAGGCGTCAGGCAACCTTCCTGCAAGTGCAGGACGCGGTCCATCTGGCGAGCCAGGTTCATGTCGTGGGTCACCACCAGGAACGCCGTGCGCATCGAGGTGCTGAGTTCCAGCATCAAGTCCTGGATGCCCTGGGCGGTGTGGGAATCGAGGTTGCCGGTCGGCTCGTCGAGCATCACCAGGCCTGGATTGTTCACCAGGGCGCGGGCGATGGCCACGCGCTGGCGTTCGCCACCGGACAGCTCGGCCGGCTTGTGCTCCAGTCGGTGGCCCAGCCCTACCCGCGTCAGCAACGCGGTGGCACGTTGGCGCGCCTCGGGGATCGCGGTCTTGCCGATCAGCAGCGGCATGCAGACGTTCTCCAGAGCGGTGAATTCCGGCAGCAGGTGGTGGAACTGGTACACGAAGCCCAGGGCGCGGTTACGCAGCAGCCCGCGTTTTTTCTCGCTCAGCGCCGACAGCTCTTCGCCGTCGAGCCAGACGCTGCCCTTGGTCGGCGTATCGAGGCCGCCCAGCAGGTTGAGCAAGGTGCTCTTGCCCGAGCCCGACTTGCCGACGATCGCCACACGCTCGCCCGGGTGCAACTCCAGTTGCAGGCCCGCCAACACTTCCACCGACTCTGGGCCTTCCTCGTAGGATTTGCCCAGGCTGCGGCAGCTCAAGATTGCTTTATCACTCATGCCCGACTCACTCATAACGTAGCGCCTCCGCCGGCTGGGTGCGCGCGGCACGCCAGGCGGGATACAGGGTGGCGAGGAAACTCAGGACCAACGCCGCGCAGCAGACCATCAGGACATCCTGGCTCTGCACCTGCGACGGCAGGTAATCGATGAAATACACGTCGGCGTTGAGGAATTTGTGGCCGATCAGGCCTTCAAGCGCCGAGATCGACGCGCTGACATTGAGCGCGGCGAAGATCCCGACCACCGCGCCGATGGCCGTGCCGACCACGCCGATCACCGTGCCCTGGACCATGAACGTGCGCATGATCGTGCCCGGCGTGGCGCCGAGGGTGCGCAGGATCGCGATGTCACTCTTCTTGTCGTTCACCACCATCACCAGCGTGGAAATGATGTTGAACGCAGCGACCGCGACGATCAGCAGCAGCAACAGGCCGATCATGGCTTTTTCCATGCGGATCGCCTGGTACAGGTTGCCGTGGGTGCGGGTCCAGTCGCGGGCATAGAAACGGTCCTCGCCCAGCTCGCGGGCGATGCTCCACGCCGTGCGCGGCGCCTGGAACAGGTCGTCGAACTTCAGCCGCAGGCCCTGCACCTGATCCGGCTTCCAGCGATGCAGGCGCGCCAGGTCCTGGAGATTGGTGATGCCCAGGTAACCATCGAGCTCGCCGGCACCGACATGGAAGATGCCGACCACGGTGAAGCGCTTCATGCGCGGGAACATCCCGGCGGGGGTCACGGTGACTTCCGGCGCGACGAACGTCAGCTTGTCGCCGATGGCCGCACCGAGCTTGGCCGCCGCCTTGTCGCCGATGACGATGCCGAACTCGCCCGGCGCCAGGTCGTCGAGTTTGCCCTGGGTCATGAAGTTGTCGATGATCGACACCTGGCGTTCCTGTGCCGGATCGATGGCATTGAGCAGGATCTTGTTGACCTTGCCGTTGTTGGTCAGCAAACCCTGCATCTGCGTGAACGGCGCCACGGCCGTCACCTGTGGGTTCTGCTTGACCTTGGCGGCCAGGCCCTGCCAATCGCTGAGCGGCTCGCCGGATTCGATGGTCGCGTGGGGCACCATGCCCAGCACGCGGGTGCGCATCTCATGATCGAAGCCGTTCATGACCGACAGCACCACGATCATCACGACCACGCCAAGGGCGAGTCCGATCATCGAGGTCAGGGAAATGAATGACACAAAATGATTGCGACGCTTTGCACGGGTATAACGCGTGCCGATAAATT
>Ga0160466_100193_pt1 | contig 46141 bp, 46 predicted proteins | sample HID1971M_E11MG_FD_108245 | JGI IMG/M metagenome (GOLD analysis project Ga0160466, IMG submission 108245) | Enriched millipede-associated microbial communities from UW Madison campus, WI, USA - HID1971M_E11 MG | ecosystem: Host-associated > Arthropoda: Insects > Digestive system > Unclassified ... | reverse complement strand
TTCGACAAGAACCCGGAAATCGGCGGTCTGCTGACCTTCGGCATCCCCGAGTTCAAGCTGGAAAAGACCGTGCTGAGCAATCGCCGCGAAGTCTTACTGGCATGGGCATCCAGTTCCGCCTCAACACCGAGGTGGGCAAGGACGTGACCATGGAGCAACTGCTCGAAGAATACGATGCCGTATTCATGGGCATGGGCACCTACACCTACATGAAGGGCGGCTTCGCCGGTGAAGACCTGCCGGGCGTGTACGACGCGCTGGACTTCCTGATCGCCAACGTCAACCGCAACCTGGGCTTTGAAAAGTCGCCGGAAGATTTCGTCGACATGAAAGGCAAGAAGGTCGTGGTACTGGGCGGTGGCGACACGGCGATGGACTGCAACCGAACCTCGATCCGCCAGGGCGCCAAATCGGTGACCTGCGCCTATCGTCGTGACGAAGCGAACATGCCGGGCTCGCGCAAAGAGGTGAAGAACGCCAAGGAAGAAGGCGTGAAATTCCTCTACAACCGCCAGCCGATCGCCATCGTTGGAGAAGACCAGGTCGAAGGCGTGAAAGTGGTCGAGACCCGTCTCGGCGAACCGGACGCCCGTGGCCGTCGCAGCCCCGAGCCGATCCCGGGCTCCGAAGAGATCATCCCGGCCGACGCCGTGGTCATCGCCTTCGGTTTCCGCCCAAGCCCGGCGCCGTGGTTCGAGCAGTTCAGCATCCAGACCGACAGCCAGGGCCGCGTCGTCGCCCCGGAACAAGGCCAGTACAAGCACCAGACCAGCAACCCGAAAATCTTCGCCGGTGGCGATATGGTGCGCGGTTCCGACCTGGTGGTGACGGCAATCTTCGAAGGCCGTAATGCGGCTGAAGGGATTCTGGATTACCTGGGCGTCTGATCAACTTCCAATCCTGGAATGCAATACCTGTGGGAGCTGGCCTGCCGGCGATGCAGGCACCTCGGTTTATCTGACAAACCGAGGTGTCTGCATCGCCGGCAGGCCAGCTCCCACAGTGTTTTGGGGTGCTGCAAAGCCTGCATTTCAGCGCGACAAATTGACCCGATAGACAAAAGGCTGACCTGCATCCGTGCCTTTTACGTCCGGCTCTGAGAAAATGCCCGCACTTTTTTTCCGGATGCCGACATGACTGCCCTGAAGAACGACCGTTTCCTGCGCGCCCTGCTCAAGCAACCCGTAGACGTCACCCCCGTGTGGATGATGCGTCAGGCCGGTCGCTACCTGCCTGAATACCGCGCCAGCCGTGCCAAGGCCGGCGATTTCATGAGCCTGTGCATGAACCCGGCGTTCGCTTGCGAAGTCACGATGCAACCGCTCGACCGCTATCCGCAGCTGGACGCGGCGATCCTGTTCTCCGACATCCTGACCATTCCCGATGCCATGGGCCAAGGCCTGTACTTTGAAACCGGCGAAGGTCCGCGCTTCAGGAAAGTCGTCAGCACCCTGGCCGACATCGAGGCCCTGCCGATTCCTGATCCGCACAAAGACCTGGGCTATGTGATGGACGCGGTCAGCACCATCCGCCGCGAACTGAACGGCCGCGTGCCGCTGATCGGCTTCTCCGGCAGCCCGTGGACCCTGGCCACCTACATGGTCGAAGGCGGCTCGTCGAAAGACTACCGCAAGACCAAAACCATGCTCTACGATAACCCGCAAGCCTTGCACCTGCTGCTGGACAAGCTCGCGCAGACCGTCACCAGCTACCTCAACGGCCAGATCATGGCCGGTGCACAAGCGGTGCAGATCTTCGACAGCTGGGGTGGCAGCCTCTCGGCGGCGGCGTACCAGGAATTCTCCCTGGCCTACATGAAGAAAATCGTCAGCGGCCTGATCCGCGAGCACGAAGGCCGCAAGGTGCCGGTCATCCTGTTCACCAAGAATGGTGGCCTGTGGCTGGAAAGCATCGCCGACGCTGGCGCGGATGCACTGGGCCTGGACTGGACCTGCGACATCGGCAGCGCCCGTGAACGTGTCGGCAGCAAAGTTGCCCTGCAAGGCAACATGGACCCAACCGTGCTTTACGCCAAGCCGGAAGCGATCCGCGCCGAAGTCGGACGCATCCTCGCCAGCTACGGCAAGGGCAGCGGCCACGTGTTCAACCTCGGCCATGGGATCACCCCGGAAGTCGATCCGGAACATGCCGGCGCCTTCCTGCGCGCGGTGCATGAGTTGTCGGCGCAGTATCACGAATAATTGCGTTCAAATTGTATATAGCCCGTCCGGCCTGGTGCCGGACGGGCTTTTTTATACTAAGTTTTTCTCTCCAATCTAATGGTTGCCTCTTGTAAGATTTTTTTCATTTTGTGTCAGATAAAAAATTAAATGGAAAAGTCCTCGTGTAAGTAGCGATTTTCCCTACATATAAATCGCTTTCATCCAAGTAGATTTACAGATCAGTGCTCACCATTGTTGAGCTCAATTGCATTTAACGGCGCAAGCAATACGCGCCCTGATCTTCGATAAGCAGTCTGGAATTTATTGGATGAAAAATACTAACTACAAGGGAAGTGCATCGGCCGCCTGCACTTCTTCAATGATCCTGTTATCGGCAATGTTGGCGTCACAAAGTGTTTCCGCGCATGGCTATCTGGAAGTACCGCCTTCCCGTGCACTGCTTTGCCAAAAAGGCGTGAATACCAATTGCGGTGGCGCCCAATACGAACCTCAAAGTGTCGGTGAAACCTTCAAGGGTTTTCCTGCAGGTGTTGGCGGCGCGCCTCTGCAAGGGCCGGTCGATGGCAAGATCCCGAGTGGTGGTCACTCGTTGTTCTCGGCGCTGGACGCCCAATCGGCCACCCGTTGGCAGATGACGGAAATCAAGGATCGCAACATCGATTTCCAGTGGCGCTACACGGCTGTGCATCCGGCCACCAAACATGAGTATTTCATCACCCGCAACGGCTGGAACCCGAACGAAGCACTCAAGCGGGCAACGTTCGAAAGCACGCCGTTCTGCACCATCGATGGCAGCAACCAGAGGCCGGAGTCGGGTGCCAAACACAACTGCAACATCCCCAACGACAAAACCGGTCAACACGTCATCCTGGCGATCTGGACGGTCGGTGATACCGATGCAGCTTTTTATAATGCCGCGGATGTGAACATCCTTGCCGAGCCGGAACTTCCGGGCGGTTGGTCTTCCGTGGGCAGTATCGCGCCGTCAACCTCGTTGCTGGTCGGTGACAAGGTCAAGGCCCGCGCGTTCACCGCTAATGGCGAAAGCCCCGACTACAGCGTTGAAATCTCCATCAATAGTGCAGAGGAAGGCGCGCCAAACAACTGGTCGTTCAAGTTGGCAGAAGCCATCAACAAGGCTCATGCCCTTATCCGTGCGGGCGTCCGAGATGAAAACGGCACGATCGAACCGGTCAAGGGCAACAACAGCGTGTATGCGCAAAAAGACAGCGGCGTAATACGCTACGAAGTGCAGTTGAAGATGCAGGAAGATGCTGCGGCTCGACTGTCGGTCGCTTCCCGGCAAGCTGAGTATCTGTTGGAAAAAGGTGTGGCCAGGATCGATTTCAGTATCCTTTCCAATCGCAAGATGAACGTCGAAGCGACGCTGTTCGATGAGGGCAACAAGCCGGTAGGTTCCACTTCCGCGCAAGCGGACAGCGGCTCGTCCTGGCTGGCCATCGATGTTCGCAGCAACCCCGGCAAGCACACCCTGACGCTGGTCGGCACGACCCTGGATGGCCGGACCATCCGCCAGGATACCCAGGTGACCCAACTGACCGGTGAAGGCGCCGGTGCCGACTACGACTTCGTGTTCCCGGAAGGCCTCAGCGAGTACACCGCCGGTACCAAGGTGTTGCAGCCGAAGACTAATGAAGTCTTTGAGTGCAAGCCATTCCCCGCGTCCGGTTATTGCAAGCAGTACAGCCCGTCTGCCAATGGTTTCGAACCTGGTACTGGCATCGGTCCGCATTGGCACATGGCCTGGGACAAACTCTAAGTCCCTCGCAGTACTTCAGGTGACCTGAAAAGGTTGCCTGAAGCTTCACTTTTTTATCGAGTTGCGAATGACGGTTTCGGGTTATCGAACGGCTCGAGTGAGCCACTCGTGAAGAATTCGGGGAAGGTGATGAGCCGTCTTGGCCTGCTGGTCATGCCGCTGGGTTATGCAGCGCTGCTGATCTGGCAGGAGTGGCACTTTCGTGAGCGCCTCGCCTCGCCGCCGCTGCCGGTGGTGGCGCCAGCCTCTGTTCCCGCCCCTGTAGCGCTGGATGCCACTGCAGTGGCATCGGTGCTGGGGCTGACGCAAGGCACCTCATTGCTGGCCAGTGCCGAGCCGCTGACCTTGCAGGCCAGTTTTATCCTCAGCAACGGTTTGTCCAAAGCGTTGCTCGCCGATGCCCAAGGCTCGCGTATGTACCTGGTGGGCGAACGCTTGCCCGGTGGCAGCGTCCTGCGTCGCGTCGAAGCCAATCAAGTTGTGCTGTGGAACAAGGGGCGGGAAGAGCGATTAACGCTGCAACCGCCTGTCGCGCGTTTCCTTCGCCGACTCGGGTCGCCAGGCGACAGCCAGGCTTCGGCTATTTCTACGCGTTATCTACGCCCGGTTTCCGGGCCGTCAGAGTGATCAACATCATGAACTGTTTCATTGGCGTGCAGGCCTTGCGCTCCATGCTTGTACTTGTCGTTCTGGCGAGCTTGGCCTTGTCGGGTACGTCGCAGGCGGCGCAAGAAAAGTGGCAGCTGGCGATGAACAACGCCGAGCTGCGCGACATCGTCGAAGAGATCTCCGGCATTTTGGGAACCACCGTGGTGCTTGATCCCAGGGTCTCCGGACGCATCACCGTCATGTCTCAACAAGCCCTTGATCGCGAAGGCGTCCGCCGCTTGTTCTACGGGGTGCTCGACGCCCACAACTTCACGGTGATCGATGAAGGTGACCGGATCCTGATCACGCCAGTAACCGAAGCCAGGACGCGCGCCGGCACCAGCCCTGCAAAAAACGCAACGCCCTCGCAATTTGTCACCCGGGTGATCGAGCTCAATAACAGCAGTGCCGCCGACATCGCCGGGCTGGTCCGGCCATTGGTCTCGGCCAACGGTTATGTCGGGCCATCCGTGTCGGCCAATGCGGTAGTGGTCACGGAGACGGCGGCCAACGCGCATCGCATCGTCCAGGTCATCCGCCAGCTGGACTCCGGACAAGGCAACATGCACGCGGTGGTCCAATTGCGCCACGCCCGGGCCAGTGACGTGGCCCCCGTGATGGAAGCTTCCCTGGGCAAGCGCACTGCCGAGAGCGCGATCCAGGTATTGGCCGACAGCAGAACCAACCGCCTGATCCTGATTGGCCCGTCAGCCGTTCGCCAACGCTTGGCCGAGTTGGCACGCGGTCTCGATGTTCCTGCCACGGCGACTGCGGACAATGCCCGGGTGATCCGCCTGCGTCACAGCGATGCCAAGCAATTGGCGGAAATTCTGGAAAGCATGGGACAAGGCCGAAAAGCGCCTCCAGCCCTTGGCAGCAGCAAGGACACAGCGCCTGGCACGGCCTTCATGATCAAGGCCGACGAAAGCCAGAATGCGCTGGTGCTGATCGCCGAGCCGGAGCAGGTCAGGACCATCGAAAGCATCGTGCGCCATTTGGACCAGCCGCGCGCGCAGGTACTGATCCATGCCGCCATCGTCGAGATTTCCGGGGACATCGCCGAGGCCGTTGGCGTGCAATGGGGCTTTAGTACGGGGGATGCGAAAGGCTTCATCAATTTTCCCGGCACCGATATCCCGATTGTTGGCGGCCTGAATTTCGACGAGAAAAAATCCGCACCCGAAGGCGCGATTTTGCGCCTGGGCAGTGATCGCTTTGGCGCGTTGATTTCGGCCCTGGCCAGCAACACACACAGCAACCTGCTTTCTACACCAAGCCTGTTGACCCTGGACAACCAGGAAGCGCACATCATCGTCGGCCAGAACGTCCCGTTCAAGACCGGCTCCTACGCCACCAACAGCAACGGTGCGGACAATCCGTTCACCACCGTCGAACGCAAGGACGTGGGCATCAGCCTGAAGATCAAGCCTTACATCAACGAAGGCTCGACGCTGCGGCTGGAGGTCGAGCAGGAAGTGTCGGACATCGCACCCTCGGTATCAGGCATCGACTCTTCGGACCTGATCACCAACAAGCGCGCCCTCAAGAGCACCATCCTGGCCGACGATGGCGAAATCATCGTGATTGGCGGGTTGATCAGGGACAGCGTCAGGACCCAGAAAAGCGGGGTGCCGCTGCTGCGGGATATTCCCTACCTGGGCGCTCTGTTTCGCTGGAACCGGGACACCCAGAGCAAAAGCAATCTCATGGTGTTCCTGCGGCCCACGATCGTTCGTAGCAAGGAGGACCTGAGCGGCATCAGCCAGCAACGTTACAACGCGCTGCGCGATTTGAGCCAGTCCGGGGCGCTGGATAACAACTCGTTGCTGTTGCCGGCGGATTCACGTCAGCTGTTCGAACCGGTTTCCAATGCGCCGATGTTCGACCTGCGCAAGCCGGCGCCGAACACGCCATGACCCAACTGCCCTTTGGTTTCGCCCGTCGGTTCGGTGTGCTGCTGGAGTGCGAAGGCGGCGAGTCGAGCCTTGCGGTGCGGGCCGATACGCCGCTCACCGCTTTGGCGGAAGCCCGCCGGGTATGTGCTCGCGAGCTGCCGCTGCGGGTGCTGGCCTCCGAGGTATTTGCCACACGCCTGGCGGCCGCCTACCGCGAGGGCCAGAGTGCCGCCAAGCAGGTGGCCCAAGGGCTCGACGAAGAGCTGGACCTGCTCAGCCTGGTGGACAAGGTGCCGCAAACCGCTGATCTGCTGGAACAGCAGGGCGACGCGCCGATCATCCGCTTGATCAATGCGCTGCTCAGCGAGGCCATGCGCGAGCACGCTTCCGATGTGCATCTGGAAACCTTCGAGCAGTACCTGTCGGTGCGCATGCGGGTCGACGGACAATTACGGGAAATGCTCCGGCCTCGACGCGAATTGGCGACGCTGCTGGTGTCGCGCATCAAGGTCATGGCGCGCCTGGATATCGCTGAAAAACGCGTGCCCCAGGATGGCCGGATGGCCTTGCGCCTGGCCGGGCATGAAGTCGATGTGCGGGTCTCGACCCTGCCCTCGGCACACGGCGAACGGGTGGTACTGCGCTTGCTCGACAAACAGGCCGGGCGCCTTGAGTTGTCGCGCCTGGGCATGCCGGAGGACATCCTGCGCGACCTGCGTCACTTGCTGGGCAAACCCCACGGCATTCTGCTGGTGACCGGGCCCACCGGTTCCGGTAAGACCACCAGCCTGTACGCCGCGCTCAACAGTCTGAACGACCAGACCCGCAACATCCTCACGGTCGAAGATCCCATTGAGTACCACCTGCCGGGCGTAGGGCAGATGCCGGTCAACCCGAAAGTCGACATGACCTTTGCCCGGGGCTTGCGGGCGATCCTGCGCCAGGATCCGGACGTGGTGATGGTCGGCGAAATCCGGGACCGCGAGACCGCTGAAATTGCCGTGCAGGCTTCCCTGACCGGTCACCTGGTGCTCTCGACGCTGCACACCAACAGTGCGGTCGGCGCGGTGACGCGCCTGGTAGACATGGGGGTCGATGCCTACCTGCTGGCTTCGTCGCTGGTGGGGGTTTTGGCCCAGCGATTACTGCGCACCTTATGCCCTCATTGCAAGGCGCCTTATAGCGCGGATGCGACTGCCTGCCAGCGTCTGGGGCTGGGCGCGGCGCCGTTGCAACTGTTCCGCGCCGTGGGCTGTGAGCAGTGTCAGCACGGTTATCGCGGGCGCGTTGGCATCTATGAACTGATCAGCGTGACCCCGGCAGTGGCCGCGCTGATTCACCAGGGCGCCAGTGAACAGTCCTTGGCCAACGAGGCGCGCCAGATGTCGCGCAGTCTGTTCCAGGACGGTCGCCAACGGGTGCTGGACGGGCTGACCAGTCTCGACGAGCTGCTGCGCGTGACTCGGGAGGACTAGTCAGTGCCGACATTCGATTACCGGGCCGATGACTATCAGGGCCGCCGGCGCAAGGGGCGGCTGGAGGCCGACAATCCCCGGCATGCGCGGCAACTGTTGCGTGAGCGCGGATTGTGGCCGCGCGACATCAAGGAAATCCGCGTCGCTGCTGGCGACAACAGGCCTGGGCGGTTGAGCACCGCCGACCTGGCACTGCTGACCCTGCAGTTGTCCACGCTGGTGCAGGCCGGTTTGCCCCTGGAAGAGTCCCTTGAGGCCGTGGCTAAACAGAGTGCCAAGCGCCGGGTTGCCAGTCTGCTCTCAGCGGTCAGGAGCCGGGTCATGGAAGGTCATGCCCTGGCCACTGCATTGGAGCAGTTTCCCAAGGCGTTCCCCGAACTGTTCCGCGCCACCGTGGCCGCCGGCGAACGTTCCGGTCATCTGGGCCATGTACTGGAGCAATTGGCCGCGTATACCCAGGCCCGCCAGGCCTCACGGCAAAAAATCCAGATGGCGCTGGTGTACCCGTTGATCCTGATGTTGGCAAGCGTAGTCATCGTTGGCTTTCTGCTCGGCTACGTGGTGCCGGACGTGGTGAAGATTTTCGTCGACAGTGGCCAGGCGTTGCCGTGGTTGACTCGGGCGTTGATCCGCACCAGTGACGGCTTGCGCCACCATGGCCTGTTGTTGATCGTCGCGCTGGCGCTGTTGATCGCCCTCTGGCGCTGGAGTTTGAGGCAACGGGCCTGGCGCCTGCGCTGGCATCGCCTGGCGTTGAACCTGCCGGTCTGTGGCGACGTGCTGCGCGCGATGGAAGCCGCACGATTTGCCAGCACCCTGGCCATCCTCGGCAAAAGCGCCGTGCCCCTGGTCGATGCACTGGAAATCGCTGCTGCGGTGATCGGCAACCTGACCATCCGCGCGCGCATGGCCGATGTCGCCCGCTCGGTCCGCGAGGGTGGAACCCTGACCCATGGCCTGGAATTGAGCGGCGACATCCCGCCGATGATGCTGCACATGATCGCCAGTGGTGAACGGGCGGGCGAACTCGATCGCATGCTGGCCCGTGCCGCCGAACAACAGGAAAGCAGTCTGGCAGCGCGTATCGCCCTGGTGGTGAGCCTTTTCGAGCCGGCCATGCTCGTGCTGATGGGCGGCGTCGTGCTGCTGATCGTCCTGGCCATTCTGCTTCCGATTCTCAGCCTCAACCAATTGGTGAATTGACCCATGAATGCTCTGCGTCACAGAACGTCCCAGCACGGTTTTACCCTGATCGAGATCATGGTGGTGGTGGTCATCATCGGCATCCTGGGGGCCATCGTGGTGCCGCAGTTTATGAGCCGTCCCGATCAGGCCAAGGTCACCGCCGCCAGAGTCGATCTACAGGCCATCGGCACCGCCCTGGAAATGTATCGCCTCGACAATCTCCACTACCCCTCCACGCAACAAGGGCTGGAGGCCTTGAGCAAGCGTCCTTCCGGGGTGCCGACGCCGCGGAGCTGGAACCCGCAGGGTTACCTGAAAAGCTTGCCCGTTGACCCGTGGGGCACGCCCTATCAGTACCTCAATCCCGGCGTGAAATCGGACGATGGCGGCTATGACCTGTATTCCCTTGGCTCCGATGGCGTAACGGGTGGCGAGGGGCACGCGGCGGAAATCGGCAACTGGGGTGGTTGAAGCATGCCACGCCGATGTCGGGGATTTACCTTGCTGGAAATGATGATCGTGATCGTCCTGATCGGCGTGCTGGTGGGCATGGTGAGTCTGGCTGCTGGCGTTAACCCGGCTCAGCAAGCCAGGCAGGAAGCGGGTGCGCTTGCTGGTTTCATCCGCCAACTGCGTGAACAGGCAGTGCTCGAGGGGCGGGAATACGGTGTGCGACTGAGCGTCGAAGGATACCGGGCAATGCGCCTCGATGGGCGTGGCTGGGAGCCGCTGGCAGCCTTCTACCGATGGCCCGACGGCTTGCGCCTGAGCCTTGAACAGGAGGGCTATTCCATGAGCCTGGGCGCTGATGCCGGTCAACCCCAGATTCAGCTGTACAGCAGCGATGAAACCAGCACCTTCTCCCTGACGTTTGCTGGCAAAGACAGAGTCTGGGCGAGCCTGTCCAGCGATGGCGTCGGCGAGGTCATGATCGATGACTGAGCCATCGCGCATGGGTGGCTTCACCTTGCTTGAAGTCATGGTGGCCCTGGCGATTTTCGCAACCCTGGCCACCGCCGTGCTGTCCGCCAGCCAATACGTGGTGAGACAGGCGGGCGCTGCCGAGGAGCGCCTTCTCGCGGCCTGGGTGGCGGACAACCAACTGAACGAGTTGCGCCTGCAATCGTCCCCGGTGATTTCACAGTCCCAACGGGTGGTGAGCATGGGAGATCGCGACTGGGTTGTACGTCAATCCGTACGTATGGCGAGTGATCCGCATGGGTTGGCGGTCGAGGTCGAGGTCGGCCTTGCCGGTCGTGACCACAGCCTGTTCCGCGCCACCGGCTGGATGGCCAATCGGCATGAATGAGCAGGGCGGATTCACCCTGCTGGAACTGGTTATTGCCATTGCGATTTTCGCATTGCTGGGGCTGGCCAGCTGGACGCTGTTCGACAGTGTGGTGCGCGTGCAGCAGGGCACCCAGAGCCACGAACGAGAACTCAGAAAGCTGCAACGCGCCGTGGCAGTGATCGAACGCGACCTGCTGCACATCGCCCAACAGCCTGTGGTGCCTGACCCGACGCAGCTGCAACTGGTGCGCAGCAATTGGCGTAATCCACTGGACTTGCCACGCAGTGAGCGCCAGGTGCTGACCTATCGACTCGACAACGGCGTGCTGTGGCGCGACAGCCGGGCAGAAGGGGCGCAGAGCGTACAGCGACAAAAACTGCTGGACGATGTTCGAGACCTGCGTTGGCGCCTGTACGACAGTCAGGTTGGCTGGCGCGCTGATTGGCCGACCGGGCCGAACCAGAAGGCGCCCCTGGCGGTGGAAATGCAGGTGTCGGCAGGGCGTTTCGAAGCGATACGCCGAGTGCTGCCATTGCCGGGGTCATTTCCATGAGGGCCAATCAACGCGGCGTTGCATTGATCAGTGTGTTGCTGGTCATGAGCCTGGCGCTGTTGATCATCGGCGGCATGCTGCGCAGCCATCGCGCGTTACTGCAAAGCACCGGGCAACAGCTGCAGCAGATGCACCTGCGGCAACTTGGCGTCGCCGGGGAAGCCTGGGGCCTGGGCTTGCTCAAGGCCCAGCAAAAAGATAGCGACCCGATTGCTCAGCCATCCAGCGCTTTCGCTATTGAAGACGCGCAGATCCTTGTCGATATCGAGGACCTGGCCGGGCGCTTCAACGTCAATGCCCTGTTGATTCAGGGCCAGATCGACCAAGTCACGCTCAATCGCTGGATGCGTTTGCTGGTGCTGCTCGAACTGCCGCCGCTGCAACTGGAGCAAGTGGGGGCGTTGCGCGAGCTCAGCCAATTGCGACTGCTTCCGGGTGTCGACGGTGAGTTGTTGAGTCGCCTGGCGCCCTGGGTCGCGCTGTTGCCGGTAGAGGCCGCGACGAACATCAACACGGCACCGGCGCTGGTGTTGCGCACGCTCGACGGTATCGAGCCTGCAACGGCCGAAGCCCTGGTACGCCAGCGTTCCACGGCAGGCTGGCCAAACGTTCAAGCGTTTACCCAGGACCCGCTGTTATCCGGCTTGGGCTTGAGCAGCCATGGCCTGGGCGTTGACAGCCGCTGGTACCGGATCACCGTGCAAGTGACCCAGGGCCAGGGCCATCTGCGTCTGGCCACCGATGTCGAACGCGACCCGAAGACGCGACAACTGAACATCCTGCAACGGCGTGTCCTACCCTCGACCCTCAACGAGATACCGCAATGAAAACCTGGCTTTACCTGACGGCCGAAGGCTTGGCCCTGCCCACGCTCGCCTGGCCTTGTTGCCTATGGACCTCGACCGGCGAACGGCAGCTCTTGCCCTTGGACCAAGCGGCACAGGCACTGGTTGGGCAGGAGGTCGATGTGTTGCTGCCCATGGAGCTGTGCAGTTGGTTAATCAGTGATCCATGGCCGTCCAGGCGCCAGCCTGATGCCCAAGCCATCGCCTTCGCCGTCGAAGAGCAACTGAGCGAAGCCCTGGAAAAGCTGCACCTGAGCACCGGTGCGCGCGATGCACAAGGTCGCTACCCGGTGATGGTGATCGACCGCGAACGATTCGCCGCCGTGCTCGCGCTGCTTGCCGGAGTGGGTGTTGTAGTGCGGTCCGTGTTTGTCGATGCCGATGTGTTGCCCCGTGACCAGGCGCTCGGTATCCGCTGGTTTGGCCGCTGGTTGCTCGGGGGCGGCTTGCCGGCTCGCCTGACCTTGTCGGATGAGGATTTGCTGGCGCTCAAGCCGGGCTTGCCCATGGACGTGCAGTGGCGCGATGAGCGTCAGGACTGCCCTGATTTCGATCAATGGCTGGCCTTGGTGCATGGACAGGCAATCAACCTGTTGCACGGTGATTTCGCTGCGCGTCGCAAGCGCCTGCCCTGGCGGCTCGGCGGACTGGTCGTACTGGCGCTGTTGCTGCTCGACTGGGGCGCCAGCGCGGCACGTATCGGTTTTCTCGAAAACCAGACCCGTCAGCTTTACAGCCGCAACGAGCAGCAATTCAAGGCGTTTTACCCGGACCAGACCCGCATCGTTGACCTGGGGTTACAACTAAAGGCCTTGCAAAGCCCGAATGCGGCCTCCCAGGATGGTCATATCGCCGGGCTGGTCAAGCTCGTCGAGCAAGTCATCGGTGCCAGCAACGTCGATGTCCAGCGCATTGAGTTTCGCGAAAGCGATGGCTGGAAAGTCCAGCTGACCGCCAACAGCTTTACCGAACTGGAGTTACTGCGCGAGCGTGGCCGTCAGCAAGGTTTGCCTGTGCGACTCGACAGCGCGAGCAAGGAAGGCGATCGGGTGCGGGCGACCCTGACCCTGGAGCAAGGCGCATGACTCTGAATGGTTTAATCCCATGGCTGGCGCTCCTGCAGCGCTGGCAACGCCTGTCGCTGCGCGAACGTCGGCTGTTGCTGATGTTGGGGGTGTTTGTCTTTGGCGTCGCGGCATTCAGCCTGGTCTGGCAACCGACGCAGCAGCGCCTTGCGACTGCCGAGCGTCAGTACCATCAGCAACTGGCACTGGCGGCGCAACTGCAGCTGGCGCGTCCGCGCAGCACACGCGAACCTGTCACCCAGCCGCTGTCGCTGCACGTCAGTGAAAGCGCCACCGAGGCGGGGCTGGAACTGCATCAGGTCAACACCGACGGCGATCAGTTGCGCCTCAGTCTCAGCGGTGATGCCAAGGCCTTGCTGGCCTGGCTGGACCGCATCGAACGCAATGGCACCGTGTTGCAATCCTTGACCCTGGAAAAGCGCAACACGGTGCTGGAGGCGCGGATGGTACTCAGATAGTCGCGCCGGCTCCCGGCAGCGGCGGCAACTTCGCCAGTTTCAACGCCACCAGCAACGCCACCACCAGCAGCCCACCAATGAACAGACCGATGCCATTCCAGCCGCCCAGGTGCCAGAACACGCCGCCCGCCGTACCGGCAATGCTCCCCCCGGCGTAGTAGCAGAACAGGTACAAGGACGATGCCTGGCCCTTGGCCTTGATGGCACGGCGGCCGATCCAGCTGCTGGCGACCGAGTGGGCGCCGAAGAAACCGAACGTGAAGATCAGCATGCCGATGATCACCAGCGGCAATGGCGTGAACATCGTCAGGGCGAGACCGCCGAGCATCAGTGCGATCGTGCTCCAGAGCACTTTGCGGCGGCCGAGCCGGTCGGCCAGCGAGCCGATTTTCGCCGAGCTGTAGATACCCGAGAGGTACACCACCGAGAGCAGTCCGACGAAGGCCTGTTCCATGTGATAGGGCTCGGCCAGCAGGCGGTAGCCGACGTAGTTGAACAAGGTGACGAACGCCCCCATCAGCACAAAGGCTTCGAGGAACAGCAGCGGCAGGCCGGCGTCGCGAAAGTGCATGGTGAAACCGTCGACCAGGCTGCGCGGGTGCAGTGAGCGGGGGCGGAAGTTGCGCGATTCGGGGAGGATTTTCCAGAACACCGCAGCCGCCATCAGCGCCAGGCCGCCGATCACCAGCATTGCCGTGTGCCAGCTGACGAAGTCGATCAGTACGCCGGTGATAAGACGCCCGCTCATCCCGCCAATGGCATTGCCACCGATGTACAGGCCCATGGCGAGGCCGATGTGCTGCGGGTGAATCTCTTCGCTCAAATAGGTCATCGCCACCGCTGCCAGCCCGCTCAACGACAAACCGATCAGCGCGCGCATGACCAGCACGCCGTGCCAGCTCGGCATCATCGCGCTGGCCATGGTGCACAGTGCGGCGGCGAACAGTGCCGCCACCATCACCGGTTTGCGGCCGATGCGGTCGGATATGGGGCCCGTGATCAGCAGGCCGATGGCAAGCATGCCTGTGGCCACCGAGAGGATCAGGCTGCTCTGCGCCGCGTTGATGGAATATTCGTGGGACAACAGCGGCATCATCGGCTGCACGCAGTAGAGCAGGGCGAAGGTGGCGAAGCCGCCGCAGAACAGCGCCAGTACCGTGCGCATGAACGCAGGCGTGCCTTTTTCGATGTAGATCTCCGCCAGCTCGGCGACGACTTCGCCCTGTGCGGTGGGTGGGACTTCATGGGCGAGTGGAGCAACAGCAGTTTTCACGGTGGACCTCGGAGGAGCGCAGCCGGTCAGGCAATGAAAAAAGCATATAGCCGGCTAATGATTCAATCCAATATATTGTTCGACCTGTTTGATAGCTTTAACGACCTAATGGGGTATTCATGGAATTGCGTCATCTGCGCTACTTCATCGCCGTCGCCGAAGAACTGCACTTCGGCCGCGCCGCGCAGGTGCTTGGCATCTCGCAACCGCCGCTGAGCCAGCAGATTCAGGCGTTGGAGCAGGAAGTCGGCGCACGCTTGTTCGAACGTACCAATCGTCGGGTCGAGCTGAGCGAGGCTGGTCGGCTGTTCCTGGAAGAGGCGCGGTTGGTGCTGGCGCAAGTGGACAAGGCGGCGGATGTCGCGCGGCGGGCACAGCTGGGCGAGTTGGGTGAACTGAAAATCGGCTTCACCTCTTCGGCACCGTTCAACTCGACCATTCCCCAGGCGATTTTTTCATTTCGCCAGCGTTTTCCGGCAGTGCACCTGAACCTACGGGAAATGAGTAGTACCCAGGTGGCCGATGCGCTGGTGGATGAGTCGATCGAAGTCGGCATCATGCGCCCGCTCGGGCTGCCCGATTCGCTCAGTGTGGTCGAGCTGATGCGCGAACCGCTGGTCGCCGTTCTCAGCGCCAAGCACCCGTTGGTAGAGGGCAGCGAGGAGGGCTTGTTTCTGTCAGCCCTGGCGCTTGAGCCCTTTGTGTTTTTTCCGCGCAGCTACGGCAGCGGCCTGTACGCGCAACTGCTAAGCCTGGCCCGGGACGCCGGCTTCAGCCCGCACTTCGCCCAGGAGGCCGGCGAGGCGATGACCATCATCGGGCTGGTAGCGGCGGGGCTCGGTGTTTCGGTGCTGCCGGCGTCTTACCAGCGCATGCGCATCGACGGCGTGGTCTATCGGCCGCTGCTCGATCCAGCGGCGGTGTCGGCGGTGTGGCTGGTGCAGCGCAAGGACCAGAAATCGCCGATGGCCCGGGCGTTTGTCGAACTGCTCACACGCAAGGTTGAACCGCTGTAGGAGCGAGCTTGCTCGCGATGAACCAAAGCACACTGCGTGCACCCAGGAACCCCACGTCATCGTTAACGACCATCGCGAGCAAGCTCGCTCCCACAGGCTCAGATTTTTCGCCGCTGCTCGTGGGACATTTCTGAACTATCCCGGAGAGGCTACAGCGCCTTGCGGCGTTACCTACAACTACTCCAGAATCGGCCGGCTTGTGCGTTTTGAGGGCCATCGGTAGCTTGAACCGGGTCACTGATTGTCAGTGATCGGGTTTAGTAGCCCTTAGCAAATCGAAGTGCACATGCGCTCCTGATAGGCAGGTATGTCCATACCTGCCCTTGACGGTAGCTGTGCGCAGGGCGCCTTCGGGCGCGCCGGTTTTCGCTTTGCCCGGTCTACTAACCTGCGTACAGCTGCCACCCTTTTGATCAGTAGCGATTCGGTGTGGCCCCCACTGTCAGGACGCTGAATCATGACCAATACCTCAAACCCACCGGATTCCGACCCAGACACTCCACACCAACCCAGCAATATCTTCCTCATCGCCCCCGAAATCGACAACCACACCCTGCTGGAGTACGCCTGCGTTTCACTGGCATCAGCCAATGTCATGGCGAGCGACTTCGCGAGGAGCCTGAACGCCACGCAGAGCCACACACTGCTGGGGATCCAGCAATCGATCATGCTGGGGGAGCTGGCGGTGAATCGGGTCCTGGATAACCTCGATCCACCCTGAAAAAACCATATTGCACGTTAGAAAAGATCGCAGCCTGCGGCAGCTCCTACAGGTGTACACCATTCCCTGTAGGAGCTGCCGCAGGCTGCGATCTTTTGATTTTGCTTACGCCCAGCGCTTGAAAATCAGCGAAGTATTCACCCCGCCAAACGCAAAGTTATTGTTCATCACATACTGGTTGCTCATCTGCCGAAACTCGCCACGCAGGTAGTCCAGCTTGCCGCAGTGCGGGTCGACCTCATCAAGGTTCAGTGTGTGTGCATACAGATCGCGGTTCATCATTTCGATGCTGAACCAGGACTCCAGTGCGCCACAGGCGCCAAGGGTGTGGCCGAGGAAGCTCTTTTGCGAGCTGATTGGCATGTGTTCGCCGAACAGGCTGCTGGTGGCGAGGGTTTCGGCGATGTCGCCCTGTTCGGTGGCCGTGCCGTGACCGTTGACGTAGCCGATGTCGGCAGGGCTCAAGCCCGCGTCTTCCAGGGCCAGCTCCATGGCCCGGCGCATGGTGACTTGCTCCGGGCGGGTGGTGTGCTGGCCGTCGGCATTGCTGCCGAAGCCGACGAGTTCGGCATGGATACGGGCACCCCGCGCCAGGGCGTGTTCCAGTTCTTCGAGCACCAGCATGCCGCCGCCTTCACCGATCACCAGGCCGTCGCGCCCTTTGTCGTAGGGGCGTGGGGTGGTGTGCGGGGCGCTGTTTTTCAGGCTGGTGGCGTAGAGCGCGTCGAAGACCATGGCTTCGGTCGGGCACAGTTCTTCGGCGCCGCCGGCGAGCATCAGCGGCAGGCGGCCGAACTTGATGGCTTCGTAGGCATAGCCGATGCCCTGGCTGCCGCTGGTGCAAGCGCTGGAGGTGGGGATCAGGCGGCCGGTGAGGCCGAAGAAAATGCTGATGTTGGCCGCCGTGGTGTGCGGCATCATGCGCACGTAGGAATTGGCGTTCAGGCCTTCGGCCACCGAGTTGAGCAGCATGTTGCCGAATGCCTTGATCTCGTCGGTGCTGCCGGTCGAGGAACCGCAGGCGACGCCCATGCGCCCGTCCTTGATCGATTCGTCACCGAGCAGTCCGGCGTCGGCCAGCGCCTGTTCCGCCGCGCCGACGGCCAGCCGTGAAACGCGGCCCATGCTGCGCAGTTGTTTGCGCGTCCAGTGGCTCGGCACCTTGAAGTCATCGATGGGCCCGGCCAGGCGCGTATTGAGTTCGGTGAAGCGGTCCCATTCATCCATTCGACGAATGCCGCTGCGGTTGGCCGCGAAGTGGCCAGCGATGGTTTCCCAGTCGCTGCCCAGGGAGGTGATGCCGGCCATGCCGGTGACGACGACGCGCTTCATCAGCACAGGCCTCCGTTGACGGCCAGAACCTGCCGGGTGATGTACGAGGCTTCCGCCGACATCAGGAAATTCACTGCGCCGGCCACCTCTTCAGCGGTGCCCATGCGCCCTGCGGGGATCATTTTCATCAGTTCATCCACCGGCACGTTTTCATCGAGCATGGCTGTGTCGATCAGGCCGGGTGCGACACAGTTGACGGTGATCTTGCGCTTGCCCAGCTCGATCGCCAATGCTTTCGCCGCGCCGATCAAGCCAGCCTTGGAGGCGCTGTAGTTGACCTGGCCGCGATTGCCGATCAAGCCCGACACCGACGTGATGCAGACAATCCGCCCGGCGGCGCGACGACGAATCATCGGCATCATCACCGGGTGCAGCACGTTGTAGAAACCGTCGAGGTTGGTACGCATCACCACATCCCAATCATCCTCGCTCAGCGCCGGAAAAGCACCATCACGCGTCAGCCCTGCGTTGAGCACTACGCCGTAATAGGCGCCATGGGTTTCGACGTCGGCTTCAAGCTTGGCCTTGCAACCGGCGCGGTCGGACACGTCGAATTGCAGGATGCGCGCAGTGCGACCCAGGGCCTCGATTTCGCCTTGCACGGCTTGGGCGTCCGCCAGGCCACTGCGGCAATGCAGCACGATGTCATGCCCGGCCCGTGCCAGGCGCAGGGCGATGGCGCGGCCGATGCCACGGCTGGAACCGGTGACCAGTACGGATTCAGTCATGACTGGACTCCTTCGGATTCATGAAGATATTGAGCCGCCTGAGGCGGGCGATACACGTTCAGCCGGGCGCTGGCATGAATGCCGGGTGCGTTGATGTGGCACTCGAACACGCCCATGCCGTTGTCGTCTTCCAGCGAACGGATGCCGTGCAGGGTCAGCTCGGTGCCGGCGGGGAAACGGTCGACGTTGCATTCGAACTTGCGCGAACCGAGCAAAAAGCCCAGCTCCACGGCATCGCCGCGCTGGCGCGCATGGCAACCGGCGAAGGCCGCGACGCTCTGGGCCATCAGCTCGATACCGACCCAGGCGGGCAGGCTGCCGTCGGGCAGGTTGAACAGGCCGTCGGGCTTGACCCTGAGGCGGGTATGAATCTGTTCTTCATCGAATGCCAGGATCTGCTCGATGAGGATCATGTCGCCAGCATGGGGCAGCAGTTCGGCGAGCGGCCAGTCAATCATGGGGCGTCTCCGATAATCAGGCTGACGTTGTTGCCACCGAAGGCGAAGGAATTGCTCATCAGGTAGCGAGGTCCAGTGGACGCCAGGCGATCGGCGGGAGTCACCCATTTCAGGGCCGGCAGTTGCGGGTCGGGCTGGCCGTCCCAGACATGCGGCGCCAGACGGTGCTCGCGGTTGTCGCTGCTCAGGCTCAACCAGCAGAACGCGGCTTCCAGCGCGCCGGCCGCGCCAAGGGTATGACCGGTCATGGGTTTGCTCGAAGAACAGGGCACGCCGGCCGGGAACAACGCCGCCACCGCATGGCTTTCCATGGCGTCGTTGTGTTGGGTGGCGGTGCCATGCAGGTTCAGGTAGGCGATCTGCTCAGGCTCAAGTCCGGCCCGGCTCAACGCCTTGCGCATCGCCTGCTGGGCGCCACGGCCGGTGGGTTCCGGGGCGGAAATGTGGTGCGCATCGGAACTGGCGCCACTGCCCAACAGGGCAATCGGCTGGGTGTCGCCAGGCTGTTTGCTCATCAGGAACAGCACGGCTGCTTCGCCGATATTGATGCCGTTGCGGTTCACCGAAAACGGATTGCAGCGTTGCCCGGACACCGCTTCGAGTGCCGAGAAGCCGTTGAGGGTCAGCTTGCACAGGGTGTCGACACCTCCGCACAGCACCACGTCGCAGATGCCCAGGTCGAGCAGGCGCTGGGCACTCATCAACGCGCGTGCGCTGGAGGTGCAGGCGGTGGAGATCACATAGGCCGGGCCGCTCAATTGCAGCCAGTCGGCGAGAAAATTCGCCGGCGCGCCGAGTTCCTGTTGCTGGTAGTCGTAGTCGGCGGGGAATTGCTGTTCGCGCACGTAACGCGCCAGGCCCTGGCTGGCTTCGTCGATGCCCGAAGTGCTGGTGCCCAGCACGATACCGATGCGCTCGCGGCCGTAAGTCTGGATGGCCTGGTCGATGTCGTGGCGAATCTGCAGCGCGGCCTCCATCAGCAGTTGATTGTTGCGGCTGCGTTGGCAGGTCAACTCTGCGGGAATCGGTACGAGTTCGCCAGTGACCGCGCCCACCGGCAATGACTTCTGCGCCACCCAGCCGGCCTCGCTGCGCATGCCGGAGCAATCGCCGGCAAACAGGTTGCGGGCGACTTCGTGCTTATCGTGGCCCAGGGCGCAGACGACCCCGAGGGCATTGAGGTAGGCCGTCATGGCGTGTCACCGCTCAGGGACGTGATTTGATATTTCGGGCCTTTGGGCAGGTTCAATTCGAAGCTCAATGGTTGTGAATAACGGACATCCCAGCGCTCTGGCAGCGAGCGTTGTGCGCCATGTTGCCACGCGTCCGGGTAGTTGCCAGACAGCTCATCCCTGGGGGTCAGCGCAAACAGCAGTGCGGCGAAAAGCTCCCGTGCTTCCGGGTTGGGCGGCAACAGGCCATCGGCGTGCCAATGGCCGTCGATCAGTTTCTGACGGGCCTGGGGAATGCCCAGCAGGTCCATCATCGACCAGCGTATCGCCGGGCCTTCACGCTGGATGACCAATACCCAGTCCTGGCGCTGTTCGGCCTGCAGGCGCTGGATGTGCAATTGCAACGGCAACGCCACGCTCGGGGTCTGCTCGGGCAGCGGCGCCTGGCTGGCGCAGGCACTCAGCAGCAGGAGGCAACCGAGCAGCAGGCATCGAATCATCAGACGCACCCTTCAACGGGCTGGCGCACCACGTTGCTCATGTCGCATCCCTTGCACAGAGTTCTGACAACATCCGCAGCCGGCGTTTCGGTTCAGCGACGAATGGATTGCGCTCGTCCCAGGCATAACCGGCGAGGATCGAGCTGATCATGCGGCGGATTTCCGGATTGCCATCCGGGTAGTAGATCACGTCCTGGAAAGTCCCGGCGTACCAGCCCTCGACGTAGCAGCGGAACGTATCGACCCCGCGCTTGAGCGGTTCGGCGAATTCACGCTGCCAGTCCACGGAGTCGCCTTGCAGCTGGCGGTGCAGGACGCTTGCGGCCATGCTCGCCGAGCGCATGGCGATGGTCACGCCGGAGGAAAACACCGGGTCGAGAAATTCCGCGGCATTGCCCAGCAAGGCGAAACCGCGACCGTGCAGGGTTTTGACGTTGGCCGAGTAGCCGCCGATGGTGCGTGCCGGCGTATCCCACACGGCGTTGTCCAGTACCCCGGCCAGGCTGGGAGTCTCGGCAATGAAACCGCGCAGACAATCGTCGAGGTTATCGCTGCGACCCTCGAAATGCTCCGCAGCGGCCACCACGCCGACCGAGCAGCGGCCATTGCTGAACGGAATGGTCCAGAACCAGACGTCACGCTGGGTGGGATGGGTGGTGATGAGGATCTTGGTGCGGTCGAAGTTCGGGTGGTCGATATGGTCTTCGACATGGGTGAACACCGCCTGGCGCACCGGGAAATTCGACGGTGCTTCAAGGTCGAGCAGGCGCGGCAGGACACGGCCGTAACCGCTGGCGTCGAGCATGAAGTCAGCCTCGATGCGGTACTCGCTGCCGTCTTCGCGCCGTACGCCGAGCAACGGCTTGGGCTGTTCGATATCGACGCTGACGATGGTTTCGCCATAGCGGATTTCCACGCCCTGCAGCGCTGCCTGGTCAGCCAGCAGTTTGTCGAAATCGGCGCGCTGGACCTGGAAAGTCGTGGGTTTGCCCTGGGTGAAGGTGTCGCCGAAATCGAAGGTGCTGTAGCGCTCGCCCCAAGCAAACGCCGCGCCGGTTTTCAACTGAAAACCCGCCGCATTGACGGCGTCGAGCATGCCCGCTTCCTCGACGAAATCCAGGCAGTGGGACAACAGGCTTTCGCCGATGGAAAACCGCGGGAAATGCTGGCGTTCGATCACCAGTACGTCATGCCCCTTGCGCTTGAGCAGCGCGGCGGCGATGGCCCCTGAGGGACCCGCGCCGATGACCACGATCTGACGACGTTGCGTTTCAACGGTTGGCATGGGGGCTCCTTGCCTGGGCGGCAGCTATCAATGGGATCCGGTGCATGCCGGCCAATGCCGGCAGCAGGGTCGCGACCAGGCCCATCAGCATTAGCGCAAAGTACAGCGCCGGGCTGATGAGCTGTTGTTGCAGCAGCAGGTTGAGAAAGACGATTTCGCTCAAGCCGCGAATGTTCAGCAATACGCTTTCGCGCCAGCGACTGGCGCCCTGGAACGAGGCGCCGGCCCAGCCAAGGCCGAGCCAGTTGCCCAGCAGCTTGCTGGTGATCGGCAACAGCAGCAGGGCCGCCAGCTGCACCCAGCCGAGGCTGTCCATGGCGCTGTGCACGTTGATCTGCACGATACCGAAGGTGAGTATCAGCGGAATGGCGATGTACGTCTGCAAGCGGTTCATCCAGATCGCCGGCAATGGCAGCACCAGCGGCGCCTTGAGCGCCGCCATGACCAGTACATAGCCGATGCCGAAAATCAGCGCATTGAGCTTGTAGTGTTCGGCGACCACCAGTAACGCGAAAAAGCCCAGGCTGTAGAGCCAGGTTTGCCGCAGGCCCAACAACCGCAGCAGCACGGGCAGGCAGGCGCCGGCCAGGGGCAGCAACAGGCTGCTCAGGTGCAGGCTGCCCTGGGCGATGGCGAACAGGGTCCAGCAGGCCAGGTCGATGATGATCGCGGTCTGCACCAGTCGCCGGGTGGCGCTGTGCGGGTAATTAATATGCCGCAGGTACAGGTATAACACCGGGATCGCGGTGATGGCGAACAGCAGCCCGACCGCCAGCGAACTGATCCAGGGTTGCGGCGGCAACAGCCAGATGGCCGTGGCCAGGCCGCACGCGAACGGAATGCAGAAACTCGGCAGGGCGATTTTCAAACTCTGGCGGTCCAGTTGCAGATCGATCACATCGCTGAGGATATAGCCCAGCAGCAGGGCGAAACTCAGGCTGTAGAGGTTCTTCAGCCAGCCCGGTGATACCAGTGCTGCGCCGCTCAGTTGCCATTGTGGTTCGATCCAGAAGTACATCAGCAGGGGCAAGCCGAGGGTCGCCAGCAGCAACTGGCTGACGATGGGGATCAGGCCGCAATGGCGCCCGACCCGGGTCGCTACGGCGAACAGTACCAGGGCCATCGCCCAGAAAAACCCGATCATCATTGAGTTGGCTCCGTGAGGCTGGCGGCGTGCACCTGGCGACCGGCCCAGGGCGCGAGCAGGAAGCTGAAAATCAGCCCCAGGCTCACCGACAGGCCGAAGTTGCTCACCGCTGGCGTGCTCGATACCGCCAGCAGGCCGAACGACAGCCAGGTGGTCAGCGCGGCCAGCAAGGTGCCCAGCAGGCTCACGGCGGCGCCGCCAACCTGTTCGCGCATGAGGATGGCGTAGTCGACGCTGATCGCCGTCACCAGCAGCAGGCCGAACAGGCTGAACAGGGTCAACGGCTGCCCCAGCCAGCCGAGGCTGGCCAGGCTGCACAAGGCCGCCAGCAAGGGCAGGGAGACGATGCGCAGTGCGCCGCCAAGACCGAACGGCAGGATCAGCACCAGCACGATCAGCACGCAGGAGGCGAGTTTCAGTTCGGCGGCGCTGATCTGGGTGGCGGCGAACACGCTGTTCAACTCGCCCAGTCGGTCCACCAGTTTCACGCCTGGCAAATCCTCGGCCTGTACCCGCAACAGGGCAGGATTGTTCAGGCCTTGCAAGCTGACCATCGCTGCCACGCCGTCAGCGGTCGGCCCCAGCCACAATAGGCGATACGGCTCGGCCAAGGGACCGGCCAGCGCGCTGTCGATGTCTTCGACGGGCAGCGCCTGCAATTGGCTCAACTCCGCCTGCAGCGCCTGAGCCGGGACGCCGACATCGAGCAACGGCTGCCAGAAAGCCGGCAATTTGCTCAATGCCTCGCGAACCTTGCGTTGTTCGCTGGGCGGGCTGACCAGTTGATTGAGTGACAGGTACCCCTGGAGTTTCTCCAGGCCAACCAATTGATCCAGGCGTTCACTCAGGGCGCCCTGGCGTTCGAGTAATTGGTGTTGGTCGGCCGCCTGCACCAGGAAGAACTGGCTGGTGGGTTGATAGCCGGTGATTCGCGCAATGGTCTGCGCTTCGTCGGTCAACTGCTGCGGCGCGCCGACCCACTGGCGGATGTCGTTTTTAGTCTGGAGCTGCACCAGGCCGCCGGCACAAAAAGCGATCAGCAATGCCAGCAATACCGGCGTGCTCAAATACCGCAGTAACGCTTCGCGGCAGCCCAGTAAATATTCGCAAAGCCGCAGTGGCCATTGCGCCGGGCGCAGCTCGGCACCCTTGAGCAGCGCCGGCAGCAGGCACACCGCGGATAAATAGGCACCCAGCAGGCCTGCCGCCGAAAACACGGCGATCTGGGTCAAGGCCGGAAAGGGCGTCCAGGCCAGGGCCAGGTAGCCGATGGCGCTGGTGACCAGGCTCAGGGTCAGGCCCGGCAAGGTCAGGCGCAGCGCCGGCCAGCTGTGCCAGGGTTTCAGGCTCCAGCTCTTGGACAAATAATGCAGGGGGTAATCGACGGCGACACCGATCAGGCTCGAACCCAGTACCAGCGTCATCACATGCATGTGGCCGAACAGTGCCACGCAGGCCACCGCGCCGAACAGCATGCCCACCAGCACCGGAACGAACGCCAGCAGGACACGCCAGCGGCGGAAGGCCAGCAACAGCAACAACAGGATCCCGACGGTGGCACCGCCCCCGACCCAGGTCATCTCCCGGGACGCCTGGCGCTGGCCGTTGGCTGCGTACAACAAGCCACTGGCGGCGAGCAGTTGCACGTCGGCCCGGGCGGCTTCATCGCGGCTGTGCTGGAGCAGGTCGGCCACTTGCAGCGGCAGGTTCATGTCGAAGGCGTTGCCGGTGGCCCGCGCCCGCAACAGCACCCAGTGCTTGCCATCGGCCTCGGCGATCAAGGCGCCACTGCCAATGTCCAGTTGCACGGCACCGTGCTGTGGCTGGCTGTTCTGGATGCGCCCGGTCAGGCCCAGCCAGTCATCCTGGCTCGGCACCAGGCTGAAGCCGGTGAAGGGGTCGAATAGCGCCTGCACCCGTTGCTGGATAAAGGCGTCGGGGTGGTCGATCAATTGCTCGCGATCGTCGGCCGCGAGCATGGCCAGTCGGCCTTGCAGCAGTTGCGTGCGCAACGCCGGCAAGTCGGCTTGCAGGTTCCATTGGACCTTTTCGAACAGGCCGCTGGCTTGCCACTGATCTCCCAGCGTTTGCGCCATGGCAATGGCTTGCTGGCGATCGGTGTGGCCAACCAGCACCAGCATGTCGCGGTTCAGCGGCTCCTGCATGCGTTGTTCGGCGCGCAGTTCCAGCGCATCCGGCGCGGTGCCGGGCACCAGTTCCATCAGGTTGGCCGACAGTGGGGCGCCGTTGCGCCATTGCCAGCCGGCCAGCGCCAGCACTGCCACCAGCAGGATCAGGAACAGCCACGGCAGCCTGCGTTCACTCGGCAAAGTCATGCTGCTCCGTGTCGCTCAAGGGTTGCGCGCTGGTGCTGTCCTGCATGCGCAACAGGGTGCTGTCGCCCTGGGTTTCCAGCAACTCGATGCTGTGCACCAGTTCGCCGCCGGTGATGTTGATCTGGTTGAACACCTGCTTGAGCAGCATCGAGCGCGGCGTCAATGTCAGTGTCCAGTTCTGCGCGTCGCCCGCGAGAGACAGCTCGAAGTCCCGTTGCAGCCCGCTGCTGTCGCCTTGCAGGACGGCCAGGAACAAGCGGTTCTGCTCGGCGCCGGCACTCTTGCCCGGCAGCATCTGCCAGCCGCTGGCGTCACGCCGGGCAATGCCTGCGGCGTTGATGCGGTAGTCCTGTTGCAACGGCGTTTTCAGCAGCCACAACAGGCCATGATTTTTCGCCAGGACGAAAGTGCCCTTGCTGGTCAGTGGCTGGGGCAGGGCGCGCAGGTGTTTTTCCTGGATGAAGTTGCCGTGGATCACCTCGGGCCTGGCCAGTTGCTCGCTGAGTTGCTGCAGGTCGAAGGCGTTGGCCAGCCCTGGAATGCACAGCAACACGCAAAACACTGTAGGAGCGAGCTTGCTCGCGAAAAACCTGAGAGCACCGCGGAGTGTCAGGTGCCCAGCGTCACCGTTAACGACCATCGCGGGCAAGCCCGCTCCTACAGGGGACACAATCATGGTAGAGCCCTCGCTACGGCATCGGTGAACACCTTGGGCGAAGCCAATTGCATTTCGCGATTGCTCATGTCGACCGCAACCTGCACGGACACGGCGCGAGTCAGGCGCTCGCCGGTTTCCAGGTCACTGATCAGGTAGTTGATCTTTAACCGGTTCTCCCATTCCACCAGATTGGCGCGCACGTTGAGCTTCTGCCCGAACTCCGCACCGCGTACGTAGCGCAATTGCAGGTCGATCACCGGCCACGCATAACCCGACTCGGACATAGCCGTGTAGTTGTGGCCGATCTTGTCGAGCAATGCGCAGCGGGCGATTTCCAGGTATTTGACGTAATGACCGTGCCAGACGACGTTCATCCGGTCGACGTCGAAGAACGGCACGACGATTTGTGTATCGGTGTGAAGCACTCCCTTGCTACGCATGCAGCCTCCAGTGTTGTGCGGCGATTCGTTGCAGACACAGGCGCAATTCGCCTTCCAGCGCGCGGTCTTCGATGACCGGCGGAAAATCCTTGGCCAGTGCTTCGTGCATGGCCGCCAGGGCCGGTGGTAGCGGCCGAGCATCCTCGGCCTGGGCGCGCAGCCACACGCCTTGATTGGCGGCCAGCAAGGTCGCGGCGGCGACCTGCTCGGTCAGCTCCAGCACGCGGATCGCATCACGGGCCGCGATGGTGCCCATGCTCACCTTGTCCTGGTTATGGCACTCGGTGGAGCGCGAGAACACGCTGGCGGGCATGGTGTTTTTCAGCGCTTCGGCGGTCCAGGCGCTGGTGCCGATCTGCACGGCCTTGAAGCCGTGGTTGAGCATGGCGCGGTCGGCCGTGGCGCCGGACAGATTGCTCGGCAAGCCGTGGTTGTAGCGCTCATCCACCAACAGGGCGAGTTGTCGATCCAGCAGGTCGGCGACGTTGGCCACGAGGTTTTTCAGGCTGTCCATGGCGAACGCGATGTGCCCGCCGTAGAAGTGCCCGCCATGCAGCACGCGCTCGGCCTCGGCATCGATGATCGGGTTGTCGTTGGCGCTGTTGAGCTCGATTTCAATGAACGAGCGCAGCCAGTTCAGGCTGTCGGCCAGCACGCCGAGGACATGGGGCGCGCAACGCAGCGAGTAGCGGTCCTGCAGGCGATGCAGCGGCGCGGTCGGTGCGTCGATGGCCAGGTCCTTGCGCAGCCACGCGGCGACTTGCATCTGCCCCGGGTGCGGCTTGGCGGCGAACAGGCGCTCGTCGAAATGCTCCGGGTTGCCTTGCAGCGCCACCACATTCAGCGCGGTGATGCGCGTGGCCAGTTGCAGCAGGTAATCGGCGCGGGCGTAGGCCAGGCAGGCGAGCCCGGTCATCACCGCGGTGCCATTCATCAGCGCCAGGGCTTCCTTGGGCCGCAGCACCAGCGGCTGCCAGCCAAGTTCGCGGTGCACATCGGCGGCTTGCCGGCGCTCGCTGCGATACATCACTTCACGCTCGCCGGACAGTGTGGCGGCGACGTACGACAGCGGCGTCAGATCGCCGCTGGCGCCCACCGAACCTTCTTCCGGGATCAGCGGCAAAATGTCGTGTTCAAGGAACGCCTGCAGGCGTTCCAGCAGTTCCACGCGCACCCCGGACACACCCTGGCAAAGCGACTGCAAACGGGCCGCCAGCACCGCGCGGGTGGCCTGCGCGTCCAGCAGCTTGCCCAGGCCGCAGCCGTGGAAGGTGTACAGATGACGCGGCAAGGCCTCGACGTGATGCAGCGGCACCGCGACCACGCAGGAATCACCGTAGCCGGTGGTAACGCCGTAGATCACGCCTTCCTTGTCCAGCAGGGAATCGAGGAACTGCGCGCCTTTGGCGATGCGCTGGCGGAACGGCGGGTCGCCCTGCAATTGCGCCGGCGCCTGGCGGTTGGCCAGGGCCAGCACATCGTCGATGCGCAAAGGGCGTTCGCCGAAGATTACAGGCTCAAGCGTTGGCGTCGTCATCGGTCTTCCAGAAAGGGTAAAAGTTGAACCATTGCTGAGGCGCTTCGAGGCAATAGTGACTCAGGCGCTCGGCATAGCGGGAGGCCCACTGATGAATGACCTGTTCACGGTCGCTGCGTTTCCAGGCGATCGCGTCAGCGAAGGGCTCGAGGGTCAGTCGATAGTCGCCATCGGGCTTCTTCAGGCACAGCAGCAGGTTGACCGGGCATTTCAGCAGCCCGGCCAGCAGCCACGGCCCTTGCGGGAATTTTGCCGGGTGACCCAGGAAGTCCACCGTCACACTACGCCCGCCGTGCAGCGGCACGCGGTCGCCGGCAATCGCCAGCCATTCGCCGCGTTCCAGGCGTTCGTGCAGTTGCAGCATAATCACCGGGTCCAGCTCACTGACCTGGATCAGCCGCAGATTGGTCGCACCGGCTTCGCCCAGCAAGCGATTGAAGCGTTCGGCATGCTTGGTGTGCACCAGCACGTTCATGGTGACACGTTCGCCGATCTCCGCCAGGGCGCGGCAGACTTCGAGATTGCCTAGGTGAGCGCCCACGAGCATTTGCCCGCGGGTGCCGCGCAGCTGGTTGCGCAGCAGCGCCGGGTCGATGATTTCGATCTGCTCGATGCTCAGCTTGCCGTTCCACACGTCGAGCTTGTCGAGCAGGGAGTCGGCGAAAGCCATGAACTGGCCGAACACTCGCCAATGGCTCGGGCGCAGTTCGTCGCGACCGCTCCAGTCGGCGAGCCGTTGCTGGTACTGCCAGGCACTGTGGCGGGCACTGCGGCCGAACAGGAAAAAGTACAGGACGATGCCGTACAGCAACGGGCTCAGCAGTCGACGACCCAGCAGTTTGGCGGCGACGGCGGTGAATTTCATCAGCCAGAAGCTGCCGCGTTCCTCGCGATCGGCCCAGTGCTCCTTGTTGACGCTCATGGGCGCCACCGTCGCCAGAGAATCACGGGCGAGCGCAATAACATGCCGAAGAACAACCGGGTGTGCATGCTCGAAATCAGCACGTTGTCGTGGAACATGCGGAAATGTGAAACACCGTCCATCGGGTAATGCACCCTGGTTTGCAGCCATAACATCGGCAGTCCGCGCCAGGCCAGGCGGACCAGGATGTCCGAGTCGAAGTCCATGCGCTTGCCGATCTTCGCCGATTCGATCAGCGCCAGCACCGGCGGCAAGGGATAGACGCGATAGCCGCACATGGAATCGCGAATCTGCAACGACAGGGTGTTGATCCAGACCATGACGTGGGTCAGGTAGCGGGCGTACAAACGACCCTTCGGCACGCTGTCATCGTAGAGCGGATAGCCACAGACTACGGCTTCGGGATGGGCGCGGGAGCGTTCGATAAAACGTTGCACATCCTGCAGGTCGTGCTGGCCGTCGGCATCCACCTGCAAGGCGTGGCTGAAACCCAGGCGCGAGGCTTCGCGAAAACCGGTCATCACCGCACCGCCCTTGCCCTGGTTGGCGGCGAGGCGGATCAGGTGCACGTTGTCGCGCAACGCCAATTGATCGAGCACCCTGGCACAGGCCGGGCTGCTGGCGTCGTCCACCAGAATGCACGGCAGGTGGCTGGCGAGCAGCGCATCGACCACGGTGGTGATCGCGGCTTCGTGGTTGTAGACCGGCACCACGGCGCAGGGATTATGCATGCGCCGCCACCAGCAGGATCCGCCCGCTGGAGCAGGTGGCGGTTTCGTTGCGATAGGCGAAATACAGTTTGCCGCGGCTCGGGTCGAAGCGCAGGTGCAACTGGACTTCATCGCCGGGACGGATCAGTTGCTGGAACTTGAGCACTTCCATGCCGGCGAATGTCTCCGGCAGGTTCATCAGCTGTTGGCCCAGATGCATTGCCCACTCCACCTGCACCACACCGGGCAGCACCGGCGCGGTAGGGAAGTGCCCGCTGAAATAGGCAAGGTCCGGGGGTACAGCCAGTTGCAGGCTCCACTCACCGTTGGCTTCGACCTGTTCGAGCACCACAGGTGCCTTGGGGCGCGGCGCCAGCAGCAGGGCTTCGACGTCGGCCTGGGGCAGTTTGCCCTGGGCGTTGAGCGGCAGTTGTTGCAGCAGGCGCCAGCGCCTTGGCAAGGCCAGGGTTTCGCAATGCAGGCTCAGGTGTTGCCGCAATTGTTCCGTGAGTGTGCGTCGTCCTTGATTGCGCAGTACATGCAGGCCCGCGTCAGTCAGGACCACCAGCGCGCCCAACGAGGCGCGGTTTTCCTGAACGACACCCAGGCGCGCTTCGGCCACCCAGTCGTGGGCCATCAGCGCCTGCTCCAGCATCGGCAGCGAGATGCGTTTCTCTTCCAGCTTGACGATCCGATCCAGGCGTCCGAGCAGTTCGAAGCGGCCGTCAGCCGCAATTCGCGCGGCATCGGCCGTGTGCTCGATATGGCCGTCAGGCAAGTAGGGCGAGGTGATGAGCAAGGCCCCCTGGTCGTCCTGGCTCAACTGAACGTTGGCAAAGGGCTGCCACAGGGACTGACCCTGGCGCCAGGCGATGCCGCCCGTTTCCGAACTGCCGAAAATTTCCGTCGGCCATTGGTGAAGGCGTTGTTGCAGGCGCTGCGCGGCCTCGGCTGGCAGTGCGCCACCGGAGGAAAATACCCGACGCACCGCGCTCAGCGCTGCCCAGTCGAGGTTGTCGCCCATGCGCTTGAGCAGGGCCGGGCTGGCCACCCAGGCGAAGGCCGGGTACTCGCGACTGGCGCGCTGCAGGTCTTCCGGGAAGGCCAGTTGCCTGCGCACGAACGGGCGCCCCGCGCACAGTGGCCACAGTACCCGAAACAGCAGGCCATAGATGTGCTGGGTGGCGACGCTGCCAATGATGCAAGCCGAACCCAGGTCGGCGCCCCACAGCTGTTCCAGGGCCTCAACTTCATTGACCAGTTGGCCCAGGTTTTTTTCGATGCGCTTGGGTTCGCCGCTGGAGCCGGAGGTGCACAGGCTCAGCGAGCAGCCTTCAAGGTCGAGGGCGGCGGCGCCAAGGGGGGAATCCTGGTAATCGCCCAGGTGTGCATCGTCCGGCTGATCGGTGAGCCATACATCCACTTCGCCGGACCAGCGCTGGCGGGTCTGCGGTTGCAGGTCGGCCGGCAGCAGCACGCCTACCCCGGCACGCCATGCGCCCAACAGGGCAATCGCCAGGTCGGCGGCGTCTTCAAGATGCACGGCAATGCGCCGCACACCGCGGTTTTGCAGGCTGGCGGCCAGGCGCAGGGCCTGCTCGCGCAATTGTGTGTGATCGAGCTGCGGTTCGGCCGTCACGGCACGCTCCGGCTCGGCCTTGAGCAGCAGGTGCTCAAGTTTTATCCAGTTCATGGGCGGCCTCGTACCCGTTGTCGTATCAGCCATTCAATGGCAAACATCAGGCCTATCAATCCGTAGGAGATCAGGCCGGTGTACAGCATCCACCAGCTCAGCGGCGCCCACAGTGTCAGGACTGCAGCGCAGATCCCGTTGCACAGGAAAAAGACGCACCAGGCGATGGTCACCTGGCGGGTATAGCGGATGGCCTTGACCGGCAAATGCGCTTCGCGCAGGCGGGCCAGGCGTTCAACCATCGGCGGGCCGTATTTCAGGCTCAGCCCGAACAGTCCCAGCATGAACCCGCTGATCAGTACCGGATACCAACGCAGCAGCGACGGACTGTCGAACAGCGCCAGCAACAGGCAGAACAGGATGGCCACGCATGCCATCCACAAGCTGCCTGGTCGTCGCTTGCCGGTCAGCGCGCGGGCCAGCCACAGGCTGCCCAGCAGCAGCCCGAACTGCCACGGCGCGAAATGCTCCATGCCGAAATACACCGCAAAAGGGTATAGCAGGCCCGCCAGCAGCAGGCTGAGGCCGATCAGTCGACTCATGCGGCCGGTTGAACCAGACGGTAGACCGCCTCGACCACGTCGCTGACGGTACGCACCGATTTGAATTCTTCGGCCGCGATCTTCTTGCCGGTCTGGCGCTTGATGTGATCGATCAGGTCGACCGCATCGATGCTGTCGATTTCCAGGTCCTGATACAGGTTGGATTCGAGGCTCACCCGTTCGGGGTCCAGTTCGAACAGCTCGACCAAGGCATCGCGCAGGGTTATGAAAATGTCGTCACGAGTTTGCATGGTCCGGTCTCAAGCTGCCTGTTTTGCGGTGACGAAGGCCGCAAGGCTCGCCACGTTACTGAAGTGATTGCGCGTGTCCTTGGCGTCGGCATCGATCTTGATGCCGTATTTTTTCTGGATGGCCAGGCCGAGTTCCAGGGCATCCACCGAGTCCAGGCCCAGGCCTTCGCCGAACAGCGTCTGCTCGTCGCCGATGTCGTCGGCGCTGATGTCTTCGAGGCCGAGGGCGTCGATGATCAGGGTTTTTATTTCCAGCACCAGGTTATGAGTCTGCAGATCGCTCATCTTTGGCGAGCTCCTTAGTAAAATAGGTGTGCAAGTAATCGTTGAGCTTGCGCGAGGCCTGAGGGGCAGGGCCTAGCGCTGCGAAAGTCTGGGGATCCATATCGGCCCCGACGCGAATACTGAAGTGTACGCGGCGCTTGGGGATCCGATACCAGGGTTCGGCCTTGGTCAGTGTGGTCGGGCTGACCTTGATCACCACGGGGGTGAGGATTTTCGCACCCCGCAGGGCAATTGCCGCGCCCCCCCGATGAAAGGCGGGTGCCTGGCCCGGCTGGGTGCGGGTGCCTTCGGGAAAGATGATCAGGGGCTGGCCTTGTTTGAGCGCATCGGCGGCGGCATCGAGCATGTCCATGCTGCCGTCGTTGCTGATGTATTCGGTGCGACGCAGGGGGGTGCGAGTGAACGGGTTATCCCAAAGGCTTTGCTTGACCACGCAGTTGGCGTGGGGGACCAGCCCGATCAGGAACACCACATCGATCAGCGATGGATGATTGGCGATGATCATCTGGCCCGGTCGCCCGAGTTTGTCCGCACCTTGAATCTCGTAGGTCAGCACGCCAGTGCGGGCCATGAACCGGACGAACAACCAGAAGCAGCGGCTGACGGTTTGTCGCGCGCGCAACCGGTGGGTCCGGGCATCACCCGGCAGGCAGGCCAGCAGCGGGAAAACCACCATGCGCAGGCACAGGCCACCCAGCCCGAACAGGGCAAAGCTCGCGGCCGTGGCCAGCAGCCGCCAATAATAGGCATCGCGGTTTTTTTCAGTCACAGGCTGCGTTGCCAGGTCCATACACGATTTTTCCAGGCATGTTGGCAGGTGGTTTGCGGGCCGAGCAGCGTGCACAACAGATTCAGCGCGTGAGGCCAGCGAGCTTTGGACAACGCATCCGTGGCGCTGTTCAGGGTCAACTGCCAGTCATTGCCCGGGGTAATCAGCAGGCCGACGGCATAGGGGAAGGGCACATCGTCGATCCAGGTCGAATAGGCCTGCGGTGGCTGCTCTTCGGTGATCACCAGCAATACCGCGGGTGCGCCTTCAGCCAGCAGGGCCGCGGCCTCCAGCATGCCGTGCTCCAGGCCGTCGCCAGCGGCGGCCAGGGCAGTCATTTCGCTGGTTTCACCGCGCATGATCGACCACAGGCCGATGATCGCGTTATGCACTGACAGGCTGAACTGGGTCGGCGACAGCGGCTGGTCGACGGCCAGGTCGCTGAGAATATCGAAGGTCCGTGGGGTTTCGCCGTGACGGGAAACAAAGACCAATGGCAGGTCCTGACGACCTTCGGCCAATGGCCAGCCGACACTGAAGGCCATCCGCGCCAGACGGCTGAGCCGCCGACGCTGCATGGCCGGCAGGAACGAGACATCGGGTGCGGCATCGCTGCCCGGCAACATCGAGGGTTGCCGGCACCAGGCCTGCCAGTCATCCACGCCTTCAAGCCCTGGGGCCCAAGCGCGCCACTGGGCGATGTTGAAATTGATCACAGACATTCAATCCCGCCCTTGCAGGCTTCCTGACGCGGTGAGTGACGCATTGGCACGGCACACCCTACGTGGCGCTTGGCGCCGAGTGGTGCGCATTATCCCGGTGCGGCGAACCTGTAGCAAATGCTGGTTACATTTTGCTCAGTGGGATTTGCCGGTCAGTTCGCAAAAACTGAACGATTGGCAATCATTCACGTTTTCATGGGCCGTCTGTCGGCTTTGAACTCGGTTCAATAAGGCGCCAGCGGCTTTTTCAGCAGGAAAAGGCTGATGACCGTGTAGTCCCTGTGTTTGTGAGGTAGCGAAGCCATGCCGTGGACCACTACACTCGGTCATTCTTTGATACACGGAGGTTTTGCAATGCGGCGCGTGGTGTTCAATCAGAAAGGTGGCGTGGGCAAATCCAGTATTGCCTGCAATCTGGCGGCGGTCAGCGCCAGCGAGGGTTATCGCACCTTGTTGGTCGATCTCGATGCCCAGGCCAACTCCACTCAGTACCTGACCGGCCTTACCGGTGATGATATCCCGATGGGTATAGCCGATTTCTTCAAGCAGACCCTGTCCTCCGGGCCTTTCTCCAGGAAGAACCAGGTCGACATCTACGAAACCCCGTTCGAAAACCTCCATGTCGTGACCGCTACTGCCGAATTGGCGGACCTGCAGCCAAAGCTTGAGGCCAAGCACAAGATCAACAAGCTGCGAAAATTGCTTGAAGAGCTGGACGAGGATTACGACCGGATTTACCTCGATACCCCTCCTGCTTTGAATTTCTATGCTGTTTCAGCATTGATTGCCGCCGATCGTGTGCTAATTCCTTTCGATTGCGACAGTTTCTCGCGTCAGGCGCTATACGGTGTGCTGGCGGAAATCGAAGAGCTCAAGGAAGACCATAACGAAGGGCTGGAAGTCGAGGGCATCGTCGTCAACCAGTTCCAGGCCCGCGCCAGCCTGCCACAGCAAATTCTCGATGAGCTGATCGCCGAGGGCCTGCCGGTGCTGCCGGTGTACCTGGCCAGCTCGGTGCGTATGCGCGAATCCCACCAGGCGAATACGCCGCTGATCCATCTCGATCCGCGGCACAAGTTGACTCAGCAGTTTGTCGAGTTGCACAACCTGCTGGAAAACACCTGATTCCATTGTTTACACAGAACCCATGTGGGAGCGGGCTTGCTCGCGAAAGCGTCACCTCAGTCGACATCGTCTTTGACTGTAACGCCGCATTCGCGAGCAAGCCCGCTCCCACATTTTGAATGGTGGTGCGATCAGGATCGTTGTCAGATCCCCTGGCTACGTAACCAGCTCATCAACTGCGGTAACGGGAAGGCCCCACTCTGGCGGGCAACTTCCCGGCCGTTCTTGAACAGAATCAGGCTCGGAATCGAGCGTATCCCCAATTGCGCCGACAGTTGCTGGTTCGCCTCGCTGTCCAGCTTGGCCAGGCGACACTTGCCCGCCAATTGCCCCGCCGCCTGCTCGAACACCGGCGCAAACGACTTGCACGGCCCGCACCAGTCAGCCCACACATCCACCAGCAGCGGCAGATCGCCCTTGATCTGACTGGCGTAATCGCCTTGCTTGAGTTCGAAAGGCTTGTTCAGCAGGAGTTCGGCCTTGCAGCGTCCGCATTTCGGATGGTCGTTGAGGCGCTCCGCCGGAATACGGTTCAGGCCGTTGCAGTGGGGGCAGGGGATGAGGAGTGGGTCGGTCATGAGGGAGGTCCTGTTGAGAAGCCGATCACTGCTATTTGGAGACGTTTGCTCATATTTTCAATTGTGCGGTGTCGCTCGATAAAACTAGGCTGAGTCGTACTAAGCGAGACCACTGGTCTGCTTTGGGTTATCGCATATTGCGATATTTTCAGTTTGTGATTAACTCACCATAGCGAAATGCGATAAGGATGTTGCATGCGAGTGTTTTCCGAAAAACGAATCTGGGATGCCAAGGAAAAGTGGCCGCAGGCGGCCAGTGCACTGGACCAGTGGTATCGAACGGTAAAGCGCGTCACGCCAAATGATTTTGCAGCAATGAAGTCTTCATTTCCCGCAACCGACAAGGTTGGTGAGCTTCATGTTTTCGATATTGGTGGTAACAAATTACGGCTGATCGCCTACGTTCGATATCGGCATCAAAAAATCTACATCAAGCATGTGCTGGATCACCGCGAATATGACCGCGGTAAATGGAAGGAGGGTAGGGTATGAGCATTCTGATAAAAAACGCAGCGGAGCATTGGGAGTTTGTAGCGCCATTGCTACGCAAACCCAAAAACGAAGACGACTATGACACGCTGGTGCAGGCACTCGACGAGTTACTCGAGATGACCGGAGTTGACGAGTCGCATCCTCTGATGAGTCTGGTGGACATCATCGGTGACTGGATTGAGGAATGGGATCACAAGCATCACCCAATGCCCCAAGCCACAGGTGCTGAAGTGCTTGGATACATGATGCGCGAACATGGTTTGACTCAAAGCGACCTGCCAGGCGTCGGGCCTCAGTCGGTCGTTTCCGAGATCCTGAGCGGCAAGCGCCAGCTCAACCTGCGGCAGATCCGCTGGTTGGCCGAGCGCTTCAATGTGCCGGTGGACGTCTTTATCTGACGCGTCTCACGACGAACAACTGATCTCCAGATGCTTGCCCCACTCCGGCGGCCGTTCGGCGTAGCTTTCCATCCCCGGCTGTTCCTCGAACGGCTTGCTCAGCACGGCGTGCAGTCGGCGAACCTCCGAGTAGTCGCCACTTTCCGCCGCATCGATAGCCTTCTGCGCCAGGTAGTTGCGCAGGATGTACAGCGGATTCACGGCATGCATCCGCTTGCGACGCTCCTCCTGATCCACCTCGCCTTCTCGGGCCACGCGCGCGACATAGAGCTCGCCCCAGGCATCGAAACCCTTGAGGTCGACGAAATCATCGCGCAAACGGGAGATAGCCGCTTCGGGTGAGTCTTCACCCAGGCGCCGGAAGAACAGGCTGTAATCGACGCCGCTGTTCTGCATCAATTGCAGCAGATGCTCCAGCAGCTTCTGGTCGTCGTCCTCGGCGGTGGTCAGGCCCAGGCGGCGGCGCATCAGGTCCAGGTAATGGGCCTGGAACAGCGGCAGGTACAGGCCCAGGGTTTCGCGCAGGGCTTCGACACTGATGAACGGTGTCAGGGCCTGGGCCAGGGCGCTGAGGTTCCACTGGCCGATCGGCACCTGGTTGCTGAATGAATAGCGACCCTGATCATCGGAGTGGTTGCAGATGAAATTGGCGTCGAAGTCATCGAGGAAGGCGAACGGGCCGAAATCGAACGTGATACCGAGGATCGACATGTTGTCGGTGTTCATCACCCCGTGGCAGAAGCCATAAGCCTGCCACTTGGCGATCAGTTCGGCGTTGCGCTCGACGATTTCACGGAACATCGCCAGGTACGGTTCCGGTTGTTCCAGGCACTCGGGAAAGTGCATGGCCAGAACATGCTCACCCAGCACTTTCTGCTGCTCGGGGCGTTTGGTGTAGTAGAAATATTCGAAGTGCCCAAAGCGCACATGGCTCGGTGCCAGGCGCAGGACCATGGCCGCGCGCTCCTGTTTTTCCCGCCAGACCGGGGTGTCGGAGCCGATCACGCACAGCGCCCGGGTGGTCGGGATGTTCAGGGCATGCAAGGCTTCGGAGGCGAGGAACTCGCGGATCGAGGAACGCAGCACCGCACGGCCATCGCCCATGCGCGAAAAGGGCGTCTGGCCGGCGCCCTTGAGGTGCAGGTCCCAATGCTCGCCTGCCTCGTTGTACACCTCGCCCAGCAACAGGCCGCGACCATCGCCCAGTTGCGGGTTGTAGGAGCCGAACTGATGACCGGAATAGACCATCGCCCTGGGAATCGCGTCGGCCCAGAGTTTGTGGCCGCTGAACAGCTCGGCGAACTCTGGGGTCTCGGCCACTGCGGGGTCGAGGTCGAGTAGGGCCATGGCAGCCGGGCTCGCGACTACCAAGCGTGGGTTATCGATAGGTTCGGGCAGCACGTGGGCGGAAAACGCATCGCCCAGGCGGTCGAAGCGGTTGTCGAAGGTCAGTTCGTCGAGGGCTTTCAAGGGCCGGCTCCAGCAGAATGTCCGAGCATTCTGCTGGGGATTGGCCGGTTAGTCGAGTTTGGCGGCGGGCGGTTCCTGCGCTGGCTTGCCGTCGACCATTGGCACGATGGTTTTCGTTTCCGGTTCGATCGGCACCAATTTATATTCCTGGCCGTGAAGGTTCTTGAGGTAGACCTCCATCTGGCGGAACGAGATGTTGATGTGCTGCTTCTTGAACTCGCGGTTGATGAAGCGGTTGACCTCATCGAGCACCGGGTTGCGGTCGCCCAGGTCGCGCACATGCATGCGCAGTTCGTGGTCGAGGGTGCTTTCGCCGAAGTTCAGGAAGTACACGTGCGGCTCGGGTTCCTTGAGCACCCGCGGGTTTTCCCGTGCGGCTTTCAACAGCAGTTCTTTCACCAGGTCGAGGTCCGAGCCGTAGTCGACCCCGAGCTTGAGGGTGACTCGGGTGATGGTATCGGTCAGCGACCAGTTGATCAGTTGCCCGGTAATGAACGTCTTGTTCGGGACGATGATGTCCTTGCGGTCGAAGTCGGTGATGGTGGTGGCGCGGATGCGGATCTTGCTCACCGTACCCGACAGGTTGCCGATGGTGATGGTGTCGCCAATGCGCACCGGGCGTTCGAACAGGATCATGATGCCGGAGATGAAGTTGGCGAAGATCTCCTGCATGCCGAAGCCAAGGCCTACCGACAGTGCCGCGACCAGCCATTGCAACTTGTCCCAGCTCACGCCGAGGGTCGACAGGGTCGAGACGAAACCGATGCCGGCGATCACATAGGACAGCAGCGTGGTGGTGGCGTAGGCGCTGCCCTGGGCCAGGTTCAGCTTCGACAGCACGAACACTTCCAGCAGACCCGGCAAGTTACGCGCCAGGGCAAAGGTGATGCCGATGATGATCAGCGCGCCGAGCATGTCGCCGATGCTGATGGGCACCATGCTCATGTTGGCGCCGGTGCCGCTGGTGTATTCGTAGAGGGTGACGTTGTCCAGGTACGAGAACACCGTGATCAGGTCGGCCCAGACCCAGTAGAGCGCGGCGATGAAGCCGCCCAGCAGCGCCAGGCGGATCAGGCGCAGGGACTGTTCGTTGACCTTCTCGATGTCCATCGTCGGTTCTTCGATGACCGCTTCGCCATCGCCAGCTTCCTTCGCCGCCTGGCGTTTGGCCAGGGCGCGCTGGTAAGCCAGGCGGCGCGCCGCCACGCTCAGGCCGCGCACGAAGGTCGCTTCGATCACCAGCCAGAACATCAGCAGGTAAAGGGTGTTGATCAGCCGGTCACTGAGTTTCAGCGCGGTGTAGTAGTAACCAAAGCACACGGCCACGAACAGCGCGATGGGCAACGCGGTAAACCCGATGCCCAGGACCTTGCGGAACAGCGAGGCGTTTTCGTGGGTCGGGCTGCTGATCAGCAAGCGGCTGAGCAGCCAGGTCATCAGTGCGTAGCAGATCAGCACCACCGGCATGCCGAGCACGTCATCGGCCAAAGCCGCTGGTTGCAGCTCGGCAACCGCCACCACGGTGACCAGCGCCATCACCACCATGCCAAGGCGACGAACCCAGCCGCGGAGGAATTCGACCTGGGGTTTTTCCCAGCGGAAATGCAGTTCCGCTACGCCACCTGGCGCCAGGATGCGGTAGGCGGTGTAGAACACCAGCCAGGCCCCGGCCATTTGCAGCAACGCCGCGCCCATGCTCGCGTTCTGCCCGCGGGCGTCGATTTGCAGGGCCAGGCCACACAGGGCGAGGCCCAGCGACACCGGCATCGCCAACAGGATGTTGATCAGAATGGCCTGGGGCGTGTGCCACTGGCTGTCGCGCTTGAAGTGGCCGATGTCCTGGTGAACCTTGTTGAGGCGCGCATACAGCTGCTTGCGTCGCCACAGCAGTGCGCCAATCAGCAACGCCAGTGGCAGGAATAGCAATGGGCGCTGGGTCAGGCCATCGACCAGCTCACTTAGGCTCGAGGCCCAGGGCAGGGTATCGACCTGACGGTTCAGGCGTTCTGGAACAGCCCGCATCCACTCCACATCCAGTGGCTTGTTGCTGGGAATCCAGAACATCTGCTCATCGAGCGTCGCGCGCAGGCTTTGCGCCGTGCTGAGCAGCTGCTTCTGGTTCAGTTGCAGGGTGATGGATTCGTTGAGCACCGCGCTCAGTTCGCGGTTAAGCCGCTCCAGCAGGTCGGCGCGGGTGGTGGCCAGTTCCAGCAGGCTCTTGCGCAGCTGCGGCGTGACTTGCTCCGGCGGCTGGGTCGACAACAGGTTGTCGACGTAGGCGGCCGGGTTGCTGAGCAACTCCCGTTGCTGGCTGACTTCGAACTGATACAGGCGAATGTCGGCGATCTGGTCCGCCAGGTCACGGTCGACCCGAAGGCGCGGCAAGGCCTGTTTCTGTTTGTAGAGAATCTTGGAGAGCAGCAGGCTGCCCTTGAGCACGTTGATCTGTTCGTCCAGGGCGGAATCGCTCTGGGTCAGGCTGTCCAGTTGCTGCTTGGTCTGCAGGTTTTTCTGAGTGACTTCGTTGAGGCGGTCGGTGCTTTTGAGCAGGTAGTCCGAGAGCTTCAGGTTGGCCGTGCTTTCGATGGCCAGCAGGCTGCTGCCGCCGGCCTTCTGGGCTTCGATCGATTGCTGGGTGACCGTTTCCTGGGACTGCGCGAGGCGCTTCTGGTTAATCAGGTTTTGCAGCTCTTGAATTTCCTGGTCCAGGCGATCTGATTTTTCCGACAGCAGATCATGCTGGCTGTTGCCCAGGTCTTGCAGCTGAGTGTTGCCCGCCAGTTCCTGGCGGCGCAGCGGGATCAGGGCGTTCAAGGCCGCGAGCTCGGCATTGAGCTGGTCCCGTTGCTCGCCGCTCAGGGTCTTGCCGGCGTCTTTGCCGGCCTTGAGGATGTTGTTGATCTGCTGGATGCGCGTCTGGCTGGCGGAAATTTCCGCCTGTGCGCGTTCGGGGCGAGTCTGGGCGGTGATGATCAGGCTGTTGGCGTCGCCCAGGGCTTTTTGCAGATCGCTTTGCTGGGTTGCCCGTTCGGTGAGCATTTGCTCAAGCTGCTGGATCGACTCCTTGGCAAAGCGTTGCGCCACCGGCACCACGCTGCTGGCCTTCAGGCGGGCCAGTTCACGCTGGTTCTCGATGGTCAGTTTGGGCGCGGTCGCCAGTTGTTGCTTGAGGTCGACCAGCTTCTGCTCGTAGTCGCGCTGGTTGTTGAGCTGTGTCAGCGTGCTTTGCAGGACCGATTGCAGGGCCTTCTGGTCGGCTTCCGGCAGTTTGCGGTCGGCGATCTTGTCCAGGCTCGCCTGCACGGATTCGCGGTTCGGCGGTTCGGCGGCTTGTACTGTACCGACAGAGAGGCTCAGCCCCAAAAGGACCATGACGAAAAAAGTGCGCAGGCTTGACATAGAGACCGATCAAAAACAGGACGAAGAGTGGAGTTTAGAGGAAGAGTCCCGGACCCGGGCGACTTCCTTCGGGGAATCTGACGCCCACTTTGCCGATCTTGTTCCCCTCCATGACCGCGACGGTCCAGATGGTATTGTTCCATTCCACCTGGTCACCGACCACGGGTGCACCGCCAACTTTCTGGGCAATGAAGTGGCCCAGGGACATGTCCGGATCGATGCCTTCGACCTTCAACCCGTACAGGGCAGCAACCGCGGCCAGCTGGGCGTCTCCTTCGAGTACGAAGTCGCCGAAGAAGCGCAAATCGAGGCCGCGTTGCGGTGCCTGGCTGAACAGTTTTCCGAGGGCCGCCAAGTTGTGTTCGTGGCCGATAACACACAGTAAATCATCGACTTCGAGCACCGTACTACCCGACGGATGGAGCAGTTGCTGGCCACGAAACAGGGCGGCGATGCGCGTGCCTTCCGGCATTTTCAGTTCGCGAAGGGGCGAGCCGATGCACCATTTTTCGGCGCCAAGACGATAAACGAACAGTTCCCACTCGCTGGTGACGTGCACTTCCAGGGCGGAGCGGGAAATTGGCGCAGGCTCGGGCGGCACGGTTACCTTCAGGAGCTTGGCGATCCATGGCAGGCTAGTGCCTTGCACCAGCAGCGACACCAGCACGATAAAGAAGGCGAGGTTGAAGTACAGTTGGGCGTTGGGCAGGCCCGCCATCAGCGGGAACACCGCCAGAATGATCGGAACCGCACCGCGCAGACCAACCCAGGAAATGAACACTTTCTCTCGCCCGTGGAAGGCCTTGAACGGCAGCAGGCCGACCATCACCGACAACGGTCGGGCAAACAGGATCATCCACAGCGCCAGTCCCAGCGCCGGCAATGCAATCGGCAACAGGTCGTGGGGCGTGACCAGCAGCCCCAGCACCAGGAACATGCCGATCTGCGCCAGCCAGGCCATGCCGTCGAGCATGTGCAGAATGCCGTGGCGGCTGCGCACCGGCCGGTTGCCAATGACCAGCCCGCACAGGTACACGGCCAGGAAACCGCTGCCATGCAGGGCGTTGGTCAGGGCGAACACCACCAGGCCGCCGGCAATGACCAGGATGGGATAGAGGCCGGTGGCCAGGTTGATCCGGTTGACCAGTTGCAGCATGAGCCAGCCACCGCCGAGGCCGATGACGCCACCGATGCCGAACTCGCGCAGCAGGTGGGTCAGCAGGCTCCAGTGCAGGCCGGTCTGGCCACTGGCGAGCATGTCGATCAGGGTCACGGTGAGGAATACCGCCATCGGGTCGTTGCTACCGGATTCGATCTCCAGGCTGGCGGTCACCCGTTCATTCAGGCCTTTGCCGCCCAGCAGCGAAAACACCGCCGCGGCATCGGTGGAACCGACGATGGCGCCGATCAGCAGGCCCTGGATCAGGTTCAGGTCGAACAGCCAGGCCGCGGCCATGCCGGTCAGCCCGGTGGTGATCAACACCCCGACCGTGGCCAGCGACAGCGCCGGCCATAACGCCACGCGGAAACTCGACACGCGGGTACGCAATCCGCCGTCGAGCAGGATCACCGCCAATGCCAGGTTGCCGACCAGATAAGCGGTGGGGTAGTTGTCGAAGATAATGCCGCCGCCATCGACGCCGGCCGCCATACCCACGGCCAGGATGATCACCAGGATCGGGATGCCGAGGCGCGACGAGAGTGAACTCACCAGAATGCTCGCACCTACCAGCAACGCGCCGATCAAGAACAGGCTGTTGATGGTCGTCGCATTCAAAGGCAGTACTCCGGAAGGCTGGAAAGCGGGCACAAACTGACCATGCAGTCTGCGTGCCAGCGATTCTAACCTGTTGAAATGTGATGCTGTCAAAAAGCTTTGCACGGGCACACGGTCGATGCTCGTGGATTTGCACCATGGCGACGAAGTGCAGGAACCAGATCGGCCAATCACAGTCTCTACAGTTCGCGAGAATGGTCACCGGCCAGGAAAATCAAGGCCTTGCGCCCGCATAACCCTGGCATCCATCGTGACTTTTCTTTATCGTACGCGCCCTTTGAAAATGCCCGGAAAATCAAAATGTTGGAAGCATCCCTAAGCCAATTGGAACAACTGGTCAGCGACCTCGTGCAACAGAACCAGGCGTTGGTCGGCACCAACCAGGCCCTGAGCGCCGAACTGGCCCAGGCCAAGGACGAAAACGAAAGCCTGCAACTGAGCCTGATGGAACAGGAAGAGAAGCAAGGCGCCACCGTAGCACGCATCCAGGCCCTGGTTGAGCGCGTCAGCGCTGGCCCTGTCAACGCATGAGTTACGGCCCAGGTGTGAAAGTCGTCTCGATCCTGGGGGAAGACTATTCGATCAAGGCACCGGCCGGGGAAGAGCAGACCCTGCTGGACGCTGCGTTGATGCTGAAAGCTGCCCTGGCCGACACCAAAAAGAAGTACCCGACCCTGATCGGTGACCGACTGCTGGTGCTGGCGGCGATGAATCTGTGTTCCCAGCAGATCGAAATGCAAAAGCAGCACAAACAGGAACTCGACCGTTACCAAGAGCAAGTCAGCGCCACGGTTGAAGTGATCTCCAAGACGATCAATCAGGCCTGATCGGCTTTGTGCACAACCAAAGAATAAATTGTCGGTTTAGTTGTATACAATCGGCACGGCTGTTGCAGTGTTTCAGCCTCTTATTCTTTGGGGGTGCTCCATGCAGTTCTGGCGTCGCAGTATTCAGTGGCAATTGATCCTGAGCATGGGCACCGCCCTGCTGGTCAGCATCGTGATCGTGGTTGGCGTTTATACCCTCGTGGTCAACCGCCTCGCCCAGCGCTATCTGGTCGAACAGGCGCTGCCGTCGAGCATCGAAGCGATGCGCAACGACATCGAACGCATCCTCGTCCAACCCCTCACCGCCGCCAAGGACATCGCCAGCAACAGCATGGTGCGTGACTGGCTGGCTGCGGGTGAAGACAGTGCCCAGGTCGACACCTTTACTGCCTATCTCGAAGGCATCCGCGCCGAGCACAAGGCCTTTACCACGATTATCGTCGGTACCGCGTCCAATCATTACTTCAACGAAAAAGGCCTGGACCGGACCCTCAGTCGTTCCAATCCGAAAGACGCCTGGTTCTACTCGTTTCTCGACAGCAACCAGCCGCGCACGCTCAATATCGACAACGACACGGCCACCGGAGAATTGGCGCTGTTCATCGACCTTAAAGTCGAGAAGGCAGGAAAGGTGGTGGGCGTCGCCGGGCTGGGACTGAGCATGAAAGGACTCTCGGAGCTGATTCACAACTTCAGTTTCGGTGAGCGCGGCAAGGTCTATCTCGTGCGTTCCGACGGTTTGATCCAGGTCCATCCTGAAGCGCAATTCAGTGGCAAACGCACCTTGGCTGAGCAGGTGGGTGGCCCTGCGGCGCAAGCGGTCATGAGTCAAGGAAGCGCAGCGAGCAGCAACTTCCAGCGCGATGGCGAAGATTTCCTGGCATTTAGCCTGCCCCTGCGCGATCTCGGCTGGACCCTGGTGGCCGAAGTGCCACAGGCGCAAATCTACGCCGAGGCCCGTCGCGCCATGTGGATGAGCGGCGGTATTGGCCTGGCGGTGGCACTGGTGTGCCTGCTGCTGGTGGTGTTGCTGGCCCGTGGCCTGGTACGGCCGATTCGTCAGGTAACAGCGGCGCTGGTCGCCATCGGTAGCGGTGGTGGAGATTTGACCCATCGGCTGGATTCCAGTCGCGCCGATGAACTGGGCGATCTGGCGCGTGGCTTCAATCGGTTCCTTGATAGCCAGCGCGAAATGATCGGCGAAGTGCTGGCCACCAGCGAACGCTTGCGCACCGCAGTCGGCCAGGTGGCGCGGGTGGTGGACAACACCGCAGAGCGTTCCGGACGCCAGCAGGAGATGACCGACATGGTTGCCACCGCTGTTCACGAAATGGGCTTGACCGTGCAGGAAATTGCGCAAAACGCCGGCAACGCGGCAGTCGCTTCGCAAAACGCCCGGGATGAAGCCCTGCAGGCTCGGGAAGTGGTCGGCGGTTCGATCCGCCATATTGAACGCATGTCCGACGAAATCGGTGTCGCCGTCAGCGCCGTGGGCGAGCTGGCCAATCAGGTGGCATCGATCGATCAGGTGCTGGCGGTGATTCGCGGGATTTCCGAACAGACCAACCTGCTGGCGCTCAATGCCGCCATCGAGGCTGCGCGGGCCGGGGACATGGGCCGCGGATTTGCGGTGGTGGCCGATGAAGTGCGCACTTTGGCTCGGCGTACCCAGGCTTCCACCGATGAGATCCAGCAGATGATCGGCAGCCTCAAACAGGGCGCGGAGAACGCGGTGTCTTCGATGCATTCCGGGCAAGCGGCCACGGGCACGGGGGTTGAGTCGAGCCAGCGCACCGGGGCCTCGTTGACGGCGATTACCGGGCAGGTCGAACGCATCAGCGACATGAACCACCAGGTGGCGACGGCGACTGAAGAGCAGTCGGCGGTGACCGAGGAGATCAATCGCAACGTGCAGGGGATTTCCGACCTGGCGCGGGCGACGGCGGGGGAGGTCAGGGCTTGCCGGGAGGATTGTCAGACGTTGCAGCGGTTGGCGGATGATCTGGCGCGGCAGATGGGTGGGTTTCGCTTGAGCTGATGGGTTGTCGGTGCGGGCCTCTTCGCGAGCAAGCCCGCTTGTATGTTTAGACTTGTAGGGGTGGTGGGACTAAAAGCCAGCATCTGACTCTAGCCAGTACAGACCGTGGGAGACTTCGCCCCACCCCTTCACCAAAGCGCCG
>Ga0160466_100186_pt1 | contig 47189 bp, 47 predicted proteins | sample HID1971M_E11MG_FD_108245 | JGI IMG/M metagenome (GOLD analysis project Ga0160466, IMG submission 108245) | Enriched millipede-associated microbial communities from UW Madison campus, WI, USA - HID1971M_E11 MG | ecosystem: Host-associated > Arthropoda: Insects > Digestive system > Unclassified ... | reverse complement strand
CCATTGATGACTGAATCGAACGACACGCCAATCCAGACGGAAGAAGGCGACGAGCGCCAACACCGCCGCATCAAGAGTTTCGTGATGCGCGCCGGGCGCATGACCGAAGGCCAGCAACGCGGCCTGGAGCAGGGCGCGCCACTGTTCGTGCTGCCCCTGGCCGAAGCGCCGGTGGACTTCGACCAGGTGTTCGGTCGCTCGGCACCGCGCTCGCTGGAAATCGGCTTCGGCATGGGCCATTCGCTGCTGGAAATGGCCGCGGCTTCGCCGGATCAGGATTTCATCGGCGTCGAGGTTCACCGTCCGGGTGTCGGCGCGCTGCTCAATGGCGTGCTGACTCAGGGTTTGACCAACCTGCGGGTCTACGATTGCGATGCCATTGAAGTGCTCAACCGCTGCGTGGCCGATAACAGCCTCGACCGCCTGATGCTGTTTTTCCCGGACCCATGGCACAAGAGCCGTCACCACAAGCGTCGTATCGTCCAGGCGTCATTCGCCGAGCTGGTGCGCAGCAAGCTGAAGGTCGGCGGTATCCTGCACATGGCCACCGACTGGGAACCGTATGCCGAGTACATGCTGGAAGTGATGAACGTGGCCCCGGGTTACCGCAACCTGGCCGAAGACGGAAAATGTGTACCACGCCCGGCCGAGCGGCCGATCACCAAGTTCGAACGCCGTGGCGAACGTCTTGGGCATGGCGTTTGGGACCTGAAGTTCGAAAAACAGTCCTAATGTTCAGGAGCGGCTCGCCCGCTCCTGCCCATGTTGAATCTCAGAGCAATAGCGACCAGGCAACGCTGGATATCATCAGCATGGCAAAGCTTATGTTGAGTGCTCGATTCCAGCGTGGTCGGATAAAAAAGCGTCTCAAATGATTGCCGGAACAAAGCCAGATAAAATCAAAAGTAACGCAGATCCCCAGGCTACCAGCAATCTTGAATACCAAATCCCATGGATGTGGTAATCCCAGCGGAAATCCTCCCAGCAGCGCTGCAAATACTGCGTAGGCTTTGATATTGGTTACGCCAATAATAAATCCGGCATTCCATCGTGGTGCTGCCACCGTTGTTACACTACTGATAGGCGGAGTTCTAGCAATCGACCAGGCGAGGAACAGGATGTAGGCTGCCGAGACAAGTCCCACTCCCGTAGCAAGTATTGGAACCTGTTGAATAACAAGGAAGACGCCTGACGCTACCAGGCTAACTGAAATCGCGAGCCCTGCCATGATTCCGGCGAAGAACAGGAGTGATCGCCTGAGCCCGTATGCCGCCCCACTCGCCGCCAGAGCCATTGTTGCGGGCCCTGGACTTGCAAGTAGCGCTGAGGCTGTTATTAGAAAAGAAAACTCCGAAGATGTAATAAAGCTCATAGGGAAAACCTGAAAGAGGGCTTCAGTGAGTAGCGGCGTCGTGGCAGAAGTACAGCGTCCTAAAATCTTTCATGAACTCGATTACATCTTGGGCAATCAACTCGGGACTGCGTGAATGGTGCAGTGCTTCGGCTATTCTTTCAGCTATCCACGCCATGTGGTGCTCCTTCATTCCTCGTCTTGTGATTTCGGTAGTACCCAGTCTTATCGCGCTTTGATCTGCAGGGCTGTCTTTTGATGATCCCCAGCCAAGTGGTGTTTTATTGCATATGATATTGGCAGACTCTAATAATCTGACTTCCTGGGCGGCGCTATCCAGATAAGTCGATTTAATAACAATCTGGTGGGTGGCTGTAAAATTGCGCTCGTGGAATAGAACATTCAAACCTCGCTTTTTTAGTTCCATGCCCAATCGTTGCTCTATGTATTAATGTAAATATACGCTGTTCTGGGAACAGGTTTGAAAGATAGCAGGCAAACAGATTTTCGTCGGGCTCAAGTTTCATTTTGATACCTCGTCATCTCATTCCGATTTTTATGTAGTATTTTTCTATAACACTGCTTGGCGGTTTTTTGAGTGTATGAGTACAGCCGACGACGTGCTATGAATTCCATTGGCATGCGACAAGATCAACGAGTTCTCCTTCATAGACCTGTTTTCAGAAGGCCATCAGAATGAAAAAACTTATTAAAAAAGAGGCGGTACTTGACCCGCTCGACAAATCGATCATCACTGCACTGAATAGTAATGCCAGGTTGTCGGTGAAAGCATTGAGCCGGCAGGTTGGCCTGTCTGCACCCAGTTGCGGGGAGCGACTTCGGCACTTGGAGAGGACTGCAATCAAGGGTTACTGCGTCGATGTCGATCCCGAGGTGGTCGGATATCGGCTGCAGATGATTGTTCGGATGCGCTCCAATCCCGGTCAGATGCAAACGGTGGAGCAGCTACTCAGGGAGGCGGAGGAGTGCGTCACCTTTTACAAGGTGACGGGGGATGACGACTTTGTCTGCGTGATGTATCTGCGCTCAGTCGACCATCTAGACGAACTGCTATGCCGTTTTGCGCCAATGGCAGCAACTCATACGTCGTTGATCAAAGCAATGGAGCGCAAGTTGCCGCCGCTTTAGCGGCGGTCGGCGACTACGCCAATCAGCACCAGTACCACCAATAACACCGGCGCCAGGCTGTAGTTGTTGAACTGGCTCAAACCCTTGACGATCCACGGCGTGGCATAGATCAGCGCCGCACCGCTGCCGATCATGCACAGCAGGGACATCAGCGGTACGCGCAAGGCGCCAGCGATGCTGCCCAGGCGTTGCTCGACCCAGCCTTTGAAATCCGCACCGAACAACACCAGCAGGCAACCTACCAGGGCGAGGGCGATTTCCGAGAGGTTGCTGCGGCTCCAGCGAGACGCGGTGGCGAGCAGGTCGAGTACCAAATCCATTCGTTTTCCCTTAAGGCTGAAATCAGCTCAGAAATTTCTGCAGCAAGTCGTTGAGGAAGAGTTGTCCGCGCTCGGTAGCCGCCAGACGTGACGGTTCGACCTGCAACAGGCCGCTTTGTTCGGATTCGCGACGGCTTTTGGCGAGGCTTTCCAGGGACATTCCGGTGCGTTCCGGGTACAGCCGCGCCTCGACCCCGGCCGTCAGGCGCAGGGCGTTCATCAGGAACTCGAACGGCATCTCGTCATTGGTCAGCGCTTTCTCGCCGGCCTGGAAGCTTTTCGCCGGATTCAGGTAATCCTTCGGCAAGCGGGTCTTCCAGGTGCGCACGATACGGCCGTCCGGATGGCTCAGCTTGCCGTGGGCGCCGGCACCGATGCCGATGAAGTCGCCAAAACTCCAGTAATTGAGATTGTGCCGCGCCGGGCGCCCGGGCTGGGCGTAGGCGGAGACTTCGTATTGCGCGTAACCGTGTTCGGCCAGCAGCGCCTGCCCGGCTTCCTGGATATCCCACAGGGTGTCGTCTTCCGGCAGCGTCGGTGGCTGGTTCCAGAACACGGTGTTGGGTTCCAGGGTCAGCTGATACCAGGACAGGTGCGTCGGCTTCAGGGCGATGGCCTGGCGCAGGTCGCTCAGGGCGTCATCCAGGGATTGATCGGGCAAGCCGTGCATCAGGTCCAGGTTGAAGTTGTCGAACCCGGCCTGACGGGCCATGCCGGCGGCGCGCACCGCTTCGTCACCGTTGTGGATGCGACCCAGGGCCTCGAGCTTTTCTTGTTGAAAGCTCTGGATGCCGATCGACAGGCGATTGATGCCCAGCGCGCGGTAGGCAACGAACTTCTCTTGCTCGAACGTACCGGGGTTGGCTTCCAGGGTGATTTCGATGTCGTGGGCAAACGGGATGCGCTGTTCTACGCCTTTGAGCAGGCGCCCAAGGGCCTGGGCGCTGAACAGGCTAGGCGTGCCGCCGCCAAAGAAGATCGAGCTCAGCTCTCGGCCATAAACGGCGTGCAGGTCCTGGTCGAGGTCGGCCAGCAATGCGTCGACATACTCTTCTTCCGGCAGCACGGGGCTGGCGGTGTGGGAGTTGAAGTCGCAGTAAGGGCATTTGCGTACGCACCACGGGATATGGATGTACAGCGCCAGGGGCGGCAGCACCGGCAGGGCGGCCCGAGGCGATTGTGCGGCGCCGCCGAAGATCAGCGGCGACGCGGAGGATTCACGGGTCATTTCAAGCCCAGGCGCTGGCGCAGCAGATCCATTGCACGGGCGCGGTGGCTGATCTGGTTCTTGTCGGCCGGGCTCAACTCGGCGCTGGAGCAATCACGCTCCGGCACCCAGAACAGCGGGTCGTAACCAAAACCGTGTTCGCCGCTGGCCTGGGTCAGGATACGCCCGTGCCACAGGCCTTCGCAGAGAATCGGCAGCGGATCGTCGGCGTGTCTAACCAGCGCCAGCACGCAGACGAACTGCGCGCCGCGTTCGGCTTCAGGCACATCCTTCAACACGTCGAGCAGCTTGGCGTTGTTCGCCGCATCGCCCTTGCCATCGGCATAACGCGCCGAGTAGATGCCCGGCGCACCGCCGAGGAAATCCACCGCCAGCCCGGAATCGTCGGCCAGGGCCGGCAGGCCGGAAATGCGCGCGGCATTGCGGGCCTTGAGGATGGCGTTCTCGACGAACGACAGGCCGGTTTCTTCAGGCTCCACGCTGCTGAACTCGCCGATCGAGCGCAGTTGCACCGACTCGCCGAGCATGGCCTGGAGTTCCTTGAGTTTGCCGGCGTTGTGGCTGGCCAGTACGAGTTGCGTGAAGTTGATCATTCGCCGGGGAAGAGCTCTTGGTTGAAGTTAATGGTGTTGATTTTGTCACCGGTCTGCACCTTGATGTCGAAGGTGCGGGTTTCCTGCTGCTCCACCGGGAATTGGGCGATGTAGTAGATCGCGCCTTGTTCGGTGATCTGGCGGAAGTTCAGGTTCACACTCTGGCTGGTCAGGTCTTTGACCGTACCGCTGACCTGGGCCATCTGCGGTTTGCCGTCCTTGAGCACCGAAACGTTGATCACGCCCTGGTTCTTGCTGCGGGTGAGCTCTGCGGCCTTGGCGATGTCCGGCGTCAGGAACGTGGAGTTGAAGGTGTTGTAGTGCACCGTCACGTCGCCGAATTTTTCCTGACGATCACCTTTGATCGCATCGGCGGCCATGGCCGTGACGCTCAGGCAGGCGGTGAGTAGAAGCAGCGCTAGACGACCCATGTTCGTTCTCCTCGAAATGTGGTGATTCAGACCGCGACCTTGTGGTCTGCAAGCCCCGGACTGCTGACGCGGTAAATACCGATCTCACCTAACAGATTAGGCCATAGCTTACTGGCCCACCCGTGCCGATGCTGTTGATCCACGGCCAGCCGATCAATGACCTTGGCCTCACGTTCGCGACACAAGGCTTCAAAATCCGCGAAGGTGCAGAAGTGAATGTTCGGCGTGTTGTACCAGGTGTAGGGCAGGAACTCGGAAACCGGCATCCGGCCCTTGCTCGCCAGGTACCAGCGGCAGCGCCAGTGACCGAAATTGGGGAAGGTGATGATGCACTGGCGGCCGACCCGCAGCATTTCCTCGAGGATCTTGTCCGGGTAGTGCACTGCTTGCAGCGCCTGGGTCATGACCACGATGTCGAAGCTGTTGCTGGCAAAGTTGCCCAGGCCCTTGTCCAGGTCCTGCTCGATGACGTTGATGCCCTTGGCCACGCACTCGGCGATGTTGTCCGCGTCGTTTTCCAGGCCGTAGCCGGTGACCTGCTTGTTGTCGCGCAGCCAGGTCAGCAGCTCGCCATCGCCGCAACCGAGGTCGAGCACGCGGCTACCGGCGGGGATCCATTCCTGGATGATTTCCAGATCAGCTCTCATGGCTATCTCACAACGTAATGCGGTTCATGTAATTGCCGAACGCCTGCAGGTAGCGCGGGATCGGAATCAGGAAGGCGTCGTGGCCCTGCGGCGCGTCGATTTCCAGGTAGCAGACGTCTTTGCGCGCGGCCATCAGCGCGTCCACCAGTTCCCGCGAGCGGGCAGGGGAGAAGCGCCAGTCGGTGGTGAACGACATCACGCAGAACTTGGCAGTGGCGCCGGCGAAGGTTTTCGCCAGGTCATCGTCGAAGTTGGCCGCCGGGTCGAAGTAGTCCAGGGCCTTGGTCATCAGCAGGTAAGTGTTGGCATCGAAACGCCCGGAGAACTCCTCACCCTGGTAACGCAGGTAGCTTTCGACCTGGAACTCGACGCTGTGGAAGTCGTAGTTGAGCTTCTCGCTTTTCAGGCCGCGACCGAATTTCTCGCCCATGGAGTCGTCGGACAGGTAGGTGATGTGCCCGACCATGCGCGCCAGCATCAGCCCGCGCTTGGGGATCACGCTGTGTTCCTGGAAAGAACCGCCGTGGAATTCCGGGTCGGTGAGGATCGCCTGGCGCGCCACTTCGTTGAAGGCGATGTTCTGCGCCGACAGCTTGGGTGCCGAAGCGATGGCCACGCAATGGCGGATGCGCTCGGGGTAAGTGATGCTCCATTGCATCGCCTGCATGCCGCCGAGGCTGCCGCCGATCACCGCCGCAAACTGCGCGATGCCGAGGCGATCGGCCAGGCGCGCCTGGCTGTGCACCCAGTCTTCCACGGTCAATACCGGGAAGTCCGCGCCGAACGGCTTGCCGGTCTCCGGGTTGATGCTGCTCGGGCCGGTAGAGCCATTGCAGCCGCCAAGGTTGTTCAGGCTGACCACGAAGAACTTGCTGGTGTCGATGGGCTTGCCGGGTCCGATGCAGCTGTCCCACCAACCGGGTTTACGGTCGTCGGGGCTGTGATAGCCCGCCGCATGGTGGTGGCCGGACAAGGCGTGGCAGATCAGCACGGCGTTGCTCGCCGTGGCGTTCAGGGTGCCGTAGGTCTCGTAAACCAGGTCGTAGGCCGGGAGCGAGCGGCCGCAGGCCAAGGCCAGGGCTTCGCTGAAGTGCGCCACTTGCGGCGTCACCAGACCAACAGAATCGGGGGGAAAGGCAGCTGGCATCGACCCTGCTCTCGTTGAAATGAGGCGTAAGTCTAAAGACCGGTGGGGTTAGCGGCAAGCAAAGGCCGGGCCTGATTTATTTCAATTGGACCGAGGTGCGCCATTCGCGAGCAAGCCCGCTCCCACAGGGGAACGCATTCCAATGTGGGAGCGGGCTTGCTCGCGAAGAACGATAACGCGGTATTAGATCAGGCCAAACAATTCCTTCGGCATCAGCGCGTAGTACGCCAGGCGCGGAATCAGCCAGCTCTGCAGCAATTGCAGCGCGATGAAGGCGAAGATCGGCGAGATGTCGAGACCGCCCAGGTTCGGGATGATCCGGCGGAACGGCGCGAGTACCGGCTCGGTGATCTGCTGGACCAGTTCGGCGCCCGGGTTGTGGCTGCCCGGAGCGACCCAGGACAGGATCACGCTGATGATCATCGCCCAGAACAGGATCTTCAAGAACAGCGCGAAGATGCCGATCAGCGCCCAGGGTGCCAGGAACAGCACGTCGACCGAGTAGCCACTGAGCAGCAGGATGACCGCGAACAGCGCCATTTGCACGATCAGGGCCAGCACCAGCGAGGACATGTCCAGGCCGAACATGCTCGGGATCACCCGGCGCAGTGGCTTGAGCAGCGGTTGAGTAGCTTTTACGGCGAATTGGCAGAGCGGGTTGTAGAAGTTCGCCCGCACCAGTTGCAGGATGAAACGCAGCAACACGATCAAGAGATACAGGCTGCCCAGGGTCTGGATCACAAAAATGGCAGCGTCATTGAGTCCGAGCATTGTTGATTCCTTATTAAGTGCTGATTAGCGACCGAGTTGCTCAGCCATCTCGGCCGAGCGGTGCGCGGCGGCGCCCAGGGCTTTTTCCACCAGTGCTTCGAAGCCGTTGGCCTGGAACGATTTGATCGCGGCTTCCGTGGTGCCCGCAGGCGAAGTCACGCGGCGACGCAGCTCGGCGGCGTCGACGTCGCTGGAGACCGCCATGTGGGCGGCGCCCAGGGCGGTCTGCAGCGTCAGTTGAGCGGCGATGTCTGCCGGCAGGCCGAGTTTGACGCCAGCGGCGGTCATGGCTTCGATCAGCAGGAAGAAGTACGCAGGGCCCGAGCCCGACACGGCAGTGACCGCATCCAGCTGCTGTTCCTCGTCCAGCCACAGGGCAACGCCAACGGCCGACAGCAGTTCCTGGGCTTGCTGGCGCTGCTCGGCGCTCACCTGGGCGGTGGCGAACAGACCGCTTACGCCCTGACGCAACAGCGCCGGGGTGTTGGGCATGCAGCGCACGATCGGCTGGGCGCCGAGCCAGTTGTTCATGCTGGCGCAGGTGATGCCGGCGGCGATCGACACTACCAGTTGCTCGGGTTTCAGGCTTGGGCGAATGGCTTCGCAGACAGCCTTCATCGCCTGGGGCTTCACCGCGAGCACGATCACGTCCGCGCCCTGGATGGCGTCGGCGTTGTCGGCGAACACTTCGATGCCGTGTTCGGCGCTCACGCGGGCACGGGTTTCTTCGCCCGGATCGCTGGCGCGGATCTGCGCCGCTTCCAGACCTTTGGCCCGCAGGCCGCCGATCAGGCTGGCGGCCATGTTGCCGGCACCGATAAAGGCAATACGTGTCTTGCTCATGTCAGGTCCTTATAAAATGGGGTCAAGGTTGACCGTAATCTCTGGCGCCAAACAGGGCCGTACCGATACGGACCCAGGTAGCGCCCTGGGCAATGGCCGACTCGAGGTCGTGGCTCATGCCCATGGAAAGTGTGTCGAGTGGCAAATTCAGGCTGGCCTGCAGGTTTTGCACGGCAGCGAAAGCGGCATCCTGGGCGGCGCGATCTTCGGTCGGCTCGGGAATCGCCATCAGCCCGCGCAACTTCAGGCGCGGCAAGGCGCTGATGGCGTTGGCCAGGGCCGGCAGGTCCGCCGGGGTGCAGCCGGATTTGCTGGCTTCACCACTGACGTTGACCTGGATGCAGATGTTCAAGGGGGGCAGATCGGCGGGACGTTGTTCGGACAAGCGTTGTGCAATTTTCAGGCGATCCACGGAATGCACCCAGGCGAAGTGCTCGGCGATTGCACGAGTCTTGTTCGATTGAATGGGGCCGATGAAGTGCCAGATCAAGGGCAGGTCGGTCAATTCAAGCTGCTTGCCCAGGGCTTCCTGCAGGTAGTTTTCACCAAAGTCGCGCAGGCCCGCGGCATGGGCTTCACGCAGCGCCTGGGCGGGTTTGGTCTTGCTCACGGCCAGCAACTGCACGCTGTTTTCATCGCGGTGGGCAGCGAGGGCGGCGGCACGAATGCGTGAACCAACCTGTTCAATGTTGTCTGCTATCGTGGACATTCAAGAGGCGCCAGCGGTCTGAGGTTGGCGGCATTCTACTGGAATTGAGGGGCGCTATGGATATCACTGAGTTGCTGGCGTTCAGCGCCAAACAAGGCGCGTCCGACCTGCATTTGTCGGCCGGCCTGCCGCCGATGATCCGCGTCGATGGCGACGTGCGGCGCATCAACTTGCCGGCCCTGGAGCACAAGGAGGTGCAGGCGCTGATCTACGACATCATGAACGATACCCAGCGGGTGGCGTTCGAACAGCATCTGGAAACCGACTTTTCCTTTGAGGTGCCCGGCATCGCGCGCTTCCGGGTCAATGCCTTCAATCAGAGCCGAGGCGCTGGTGCGGTGTTTCGTACGATCCCGTCCAAGGTCCGGAGCATGGAAGAGCTGGGCATGGGCGAAGTGTTTCACAAGATGACCGATGCACCCCGCGGGCTGGTGCTGGTGACCGGCCCGACGGGGTCCGGCAAGTCCACCACTCTGGCAGCGATGATCGATTACCTGAACAGCCATCGCCATCACCACATCCTGACGATTGAAGACCCTATCGAGTTCGTCCACGAATCGCGCAAATGCCTGATCAATCAGCGTGAAGTCCACCGCGATACCCGCAGTTTCGCCACAGCCTTGCGTTCGGCCCTGCGCGAAGACCCGGACGTGATCCTGGTGGGGGAGCTGCGGGACCTGGAGACTATCCGCCTGGCGTTGACCGCTGCCGAGACGGGTCACCTGGTGTTCGGCACGCTGCACACGACCTCGGCGGCGAAAACCATCGACCGGGTCATCGACGTGTTTCCGGGGGATGAGAAGTCGATGGTGCGTTCGATGCTGTCCGAATCGTTGCTGGCGGTGGTGTCCCAGACCCTGGTCAAGAAGATCGGGGGTGGTCGGGTGGCGGCTCACGAGATCATGCTGGGAACGTCGGCGATTCGTAACCTGATCCGTGAAGACAAGGTGGCGCAGATGTATTCGTCGATTCAGTCGGGCGGGTCGCTGGGGATGCAGACGCTGGATATGAGTTTGAAGGATCTGGTGACCAGGGGGTTGGTCAGTCGCGATCAGGCGCGGGAGAAGGCGCGGTCGCCGGATAATTTTTGATGGGGGGAAAAGCAAAAGATCGCAGCCTGCGGCAGCTCCTACAGGGAAACGCGAATCCCTGTGTAGGAGCTGCCGCAGGCTGCGATCTTTTGATCTTGTTTCAAATCAGCGCTGCACAACCCGCATCGCATTCTGTTCTTTCGGCAGAACCCGCTTGGCCACTACGTAGTGCTTTTCCCAATACGGTTTCTTCAAGGTGTCGATGCTCACCGACTTGCCACGGCGTGGTGCGTGGATGAAGCGGTCGTTGCCCAGGTAGATGGCAACGTGATTGACTCGACGGCTCTTGATGTTGAAGAAAATCAGATCGCCCGGTTTCAAATCGTTGCGATCGACTTTCTCGCCGTGACCGCTGGCCATGGCATTGGAGGTCCGTGGCAGGTCAAACGTGGCGTCGTTGAACGCATATTTGACCAGGCCGCTGCAGTCGAAGCCTTTGCTCGGGCTGCTGCCACCCCAGCGGTACGGCGTACCGAGGACGTTGACGGCGCGGCTCAGCACGTTGCTGCTTTCCTTGGTCCCCATTGGCGGCACCAGGCTGCTTTTGCTGACCAGCTGCGGAGCTGATTTGACCGATTTCTTGCTTTTGCTCGAAGGAGCAGCGGCATGGGATTTCTGGGTGTAACCATTAACGTTCGGAAGACGTTGCTCACGATTGGTGGCGTGGGCGGCCAGTGGCAATAATAGGCAAATGGTTAGCCATGTCTTGAAAAATGGACGCATTAGGCAGGGCTCGTATGTGTTGGCGCGCAACTTTATAACAGCTTTTTTGTGCCTTCCGGGGCCGTTGGTCGATTAACCTTGGGGTCAACGGAACCAAATAAGCGGCGAATGGACGCAATTGTCGGACAGAAGCCAAGTGCTATAAGGGTTTGGCGAGAGAGACGCTAACATGTGCCATACGTCGGCTGCTCGTAAAAAAGTCACAAAGATTTAAAGAATATTTATCTATCGTGTGAATCGAGGTCATCCATGAACACCTATCAAGCGCCCGTCCCGCACCAGGATACCCACAGTAAAGTGATCGGTTACCTGCTGTGGATTTTTGGCTTTACCGGGGCTCATCGCTTTTATTACGGCAAGCCGGTAACCGGGACGATCTGGTTTTTCACCTTCGGTTTGCTGGGGATCGGCTGGTTGATCGACCTGTTCCTGATTCCGGCCATGGACCGTGAAGCGGACCTGCGGTTTACCGCCGGGCCGATCGAATACAACGTGGCGTGGATCCTGCTGACGTTTCTCGGGGTGTTTGGTGTGCACCGGATGTATCAGGGGAAGTGGATCAGCGGATTGCTGTACCTGGTGACGGGTGGGTTGTTCTTTCTGGGGGTGCTGTATGACTTCTGGACACTGAATGACCAAGTGTCGGTACGTAACGCGCAAAACAGAGGTGCCTTCAAGTAAGTCATCGCCAGCAGGCTGGCTCCCACAGGGGATTTGTGTCGTTCACATATCCTGTGGGAGCTAGCCCTGCTGGCGATTGAGGCGCCGCGGTCTTAGGCCTGGTGGCTGATCCGCCCATCCACCAGGGTATAACGCACCACACCCGGCAAACTGTGCCCAATGAACGGGCAATTCTCGCCCTTGGACAGCCAGGTCTCACCGGCCACGGTCGAGGCCGCGGGGTCGAACAGCACGATATCCGCCGCGCCACCCACCGCCAGCTTGCCCGCCGGCAGGCGCAGGGCCTCGGCAGGGCCGGTGCTGAGGCGCGCCAGCAGCGTCGGCAGGTCCAGCAAGCCGTCTTCCACCAATGTCATTGCCAGCGGCAGCAGCAGTTCAACGCTGCTGATGCCTGGCTCGGTGGCCCCGAACGGCGCCAGCTTGGCGTCTCGTTCGTGAGGTTGGTGATGGCTGGAAATGGCCGAGACCACGCCTGATTTCACGGCGGCACGCAGGCCATCGCGGTCGGCGCGGGTGCGTAGAGGTGGCTGCACGTGATAGAGGCTGCTGAAATCGATCAGCGCTTCGTCGGTCAGGATCAACTGGTATAGGGCGACATCCGCCGTGACCTTCAGGCCGCGCTGCTGGGCCTGGGCGATCAGGGCGACACCACGGGCGCTGGTGAGCTGGCTGAAGTGCGCGCGCACGCCCGTCTGTTCAACCAACAGCAGATCCCTGGCCAGGGCCACGGTTTCGGCGGTTTCCGGAATGCCCGGCAGGCCGAGGAAGCTCGCGGTCGGGCCTTCATGGGCCAGGCCGCCTTCCGCCAGGTCGTGATCCTGGGAGTTGAAGATCACCGTGAGGTCGAAGGTGGCCGCGTAATCCAGCGCCCGACACAGGGTGCGGGTGTTGCGGAAGCTCTCCAGGCCGTTGCCGAAGGCCACGCAGCCGGCATCGCGCAAGGCAACCAGTTCGGCCAGCTGTTCGCCGTCCAGGCCTTTGCTCAGGGCGCCGATCGGGAAGACTTTGGTGTTGCCGGCCTCGCGGGCGCGGTCGAGGATCAGTTCGGCGACGGCCGAGGTGTCCAGCACCGGTTTGGTTTTCGGCGGGCAGCACAGGCTGGTGACGCCGCCAGCAGCCGCCGCACGGGTTTCGCTGGTGATCGAGCCTTTACGGCTGTAACCCGGCTCGCGCAGGGCGACATTGAGGTCGACCAGGCCAGGGGCCGCCACCAGGCCCTTGGCGTCGATGGTGTCTACTGCAACGAAACCCGCTGGAGCGGCGCCGAGGCCGACGATCTTGCAGGCTTCAACGTGGATATCAGTCACTTGATCCAGGCCGCTGGCCGGATCGATAACGCGTGCGCCAAGAATGCTGAGCTTCACTGGGCGTTCTCCTGCTCGAATTGGCGCTGCGCAGTCTGTCCGCTCATGGCCATGGACAGCACCGCCATACGAATCGCGATGCCGTAGGTCACCTGGTTGAGGATCACCGAGTGCGGGCCGTCGGCCACCGCCGACTCGATTTCCACACCACGGTTGATCGGCCCCGGGTGCATGACGATGGCATCGGGCTTGGCGCCGGCCAGGCGCGCGGTGGTCAGGCCGAACAGGCGGTAGAACTCGCCTTCGCTCGGCAGCAGGCCGCCGGTCATGCGTTCACGCTGCAGGCGCAGCATGATCACCACGTCGACGTCTTTCAGGCCTTCGGTCATGTCGGTGTAGACCTTCACGCCGTATTGCTCGATGCCGATCGGCAGCAGGGTCTTCGGCGCGATCACGCGGATGTCCGGGCAGCCCAGGGTTTTCAGGGCCAGCATGTTCGAGCGCGCGACCCGCGAGTGCAGGATGTCGCCAACGATGGCCACCGACAGGTTTTCGAAACCGCCCTTGTGCCGGCGGATGGTGAGCATGTCGAGCATGCCCTGGGTCGGGTGCGCGTGACGGCCGTCGCCGCCATTGATGATCGCCACTTGCGGGCAAACATGCTCGGCGATGAAGTGGGCGGCGCCGGAATCACCGTGGCGCACGACGAACATGTCGGCGGCCATGGCTTCCAGGTTGCGCAAGGTGTCGAGCAGGGTTTCCCCCTTGCTCGCCGACGATGTCGACACATTCAGGGTGATCACGTCCGCCGACAGGCGCTGGGCCGCCAGTTCGAAGGTGGTGCGGGTGCGGGTGGAGTTCTCGAAGAACACGTTGCACACGGTCTTGCCGCGCAGCAACGGGACTTTCTTCACCGCCCGGGCGCCGACTTCCAGGAACGAGTCGGCGGTGTCGAGGATTTCCGTCAGCAGCTCGCGGCGCAAGCCGTCGAGCGAGAGGAAGTGGCGCAGCTGGCCCTGGTCATTGAGCTGCAGCGGGCGCTTGGTATCTAAAGGCGTCATCGCGAGGGGGACTCTCAATAGGGCGAATTAAAGGGCGAGGTCTTGCAGTTCGAGCTCGAGCTCCGGGCCCGAAAGTTTTACCCGCTCGTGGGCTGCCAGGGACAGGGTCGCGCCCAGTACGTTCGGGCGGATCGGCAGTTCACCGGCATCCAGGTCCAGCAGGCATACCAGCGTCACGCTGGCCGGGCGACCGTAGTCGAACAGTTCGTTCAGGGCGGCGCGGATGGTCCGGCCGCTCATCAGCACGTCGTCGATCAGCACCAGGTGCTGGCCTTCGATCTCGAACGGCAGGGCCGACGGGCGCACTTGCGGGTGCAGGCCGTTCTGGCTGAAGTCGTCGCGGTAGAAGGAAACGTCGAGTGTGCCAAGAGGTTCAGCGCTGCCCAGCTCCTTGAGCAGGGCCTGGGCAACCCACACGCCACCGGTACGAATGCCGATGTAGCGCGGTTCGCTGATGCCACGGTGTTCCAGGTGTGCCTTGAGATCAGTCGCCATCTGGCTGATCAGTTCGGCGGGATTGGGCAGGCTCATGGTTGCTCCTTCTTGGGCCCGAGCCGGGTCGTTGCCGGAGGTGGCTCGGGGTGTAGCTAAAAGAGACGGGTGACGGCTCTTCTGGATTAGGATTCGAACAATGCGCCGTTCTCGTCAAGCCAGCCTTGCAGCAGCAGGGCGGCGGCGATGGCGTCGACCGGGTTGTCACGGTAACTGCCTTTCTGTCCGCCCCGGGCCAGGCGTTCGCCCTTGGCCTCGAAGGTGGTCAGGCGTTCATCGTGGGTGTAGAAGGGCAGGTTGAAGCGACCGTTCAGGCGCCGGGCGAATTTTTCCGCGCGGGCGCACATGTCGCTGGGCGTGCCGTCCATGTTCAGCGGCAGGCCGACCACCACGGCGTCGGGTTTCCACTCCTTGATCAGCGCTTCGACCTGATCCCAGTCGGGAATGCCGTTTTGCGCCTTCAAGGTGCACAGCTCGCGGGCCTGGCCGGTAATCACCTGGCCAACCGCAACGCCGATCTGTTTGGTGCCGTAGTCGAACCCCAGAATCAACCGCAGGGCCATCAGGCGTGCCCCGCCTGGCTGGTCAGCAGGCTGAGGTTGACGCCCAGGTGTTTGGCCGCCGCTTCCAGGCGCTGTTCGCTGCTGGTGTTGAACAGGATGTCGGCATCGTACGGGCAGGTCAGCCAGGCGTTCTGCGCCAGTTCGGCCTCCAGTTGCCCGGCTTCCCAGCCGGCATAACCCAGGGTGATCACGCTTTTCGCCGGGCCAACGCCATCGGCGATGGCGAACAGAACGTCCTGGGAGGTCGACAGCGACAGTTCGCCTTCCAGATCAACGGTCGCTTGAAAACCCTGGCCCGTGGGGTGCAGGACAAACCCGCGGTCGGTCTGCACCGGCCCGCCGATGAAGATCGGCACGTGCTGGCAGAGCGCTGGCGGTTCGATGTCCGGGCGCAATTGCTCGAGGATATCGGCCAGGTTCAGGTCCTGCGGACGGTTGACCACCAGCCCCATGGCACCATTGGCCGTGTGCTCGACGATGTAGGTCAAGGTGTGCGCAAAGTTCGGGTCGACCATGTGCGGCATGGCGATCAGGAAGTGATGCTTGAGGTAGCTGGGGCTGACGTTTTTCATGAGCGCTAGTGTGGCGTTGGAGGGGCGAACTGACAAGCCGAAGCACGTCAAAAGATCGCAGCCTGCGGCAGCTCCTACAGGGAAATGCATTCCAAATGTAGGAGCTGCCGCAGGCTGCGATCTTTTGATCTTCGATCAATTACTGGAAAGGCGATCGCCGCGGGCGAATTTCCAGGTGCGGATGATTTCCAGGCGGTCGATATCCGACAGGTCCCCGGTAAACGGCGCAAACGGCGCCGCCAGCCGCACGATGCGCTGGGCCGCCTGATCCAGCAGCGGTTGCCCGGACGACTCCAGCACCAGCACCTCATACAGCGAACCATCGCGGTTGATCGAGACCATCAGGCGCAAATTGCCGTAGATCTGCTTGCGCCGGGCTTCGTCGGGATAATTGAGGTTGCCGATGCGCTCGACCTTCTTGCGCCATTCGTCCTTATACCAGGCGCCCTTGTCGCGCATGGTCGACGCGGCGCTCAGGCGGTGGATGCGCGGGCGCTTGGCGTACAACTGTTGTTCCTGGGCCAGCTCGGCTTCGAGGCTGGCGATGTCGCTGGACAGCTGTTCACTGTCGAACGTCGGTGCGGCCACCGCAGGTTTGGTGACGGGTTTGGGTTCTTCGGTTTTCGCGGCAGCTTTTTTCGGCTTCGGCGCGACGGTGGTCACGGCAGCCTTGGGCGCGGCTTCCTGGACTTCAGGCTTGGCGGCGGGTGGCGGTGTGACTTTCTGTACCTTGTTGTCCTGGAACGGCGCGATCTCGGTGGTCTTGGGGATCGCCTTTTTCTCCAGGGTGCCGCTGCCTTGCTGGTTTTCCTGGGCAAGGAAATCGGCCTTGTCCGGCTTCTTTTCGCTCTTGAAGGTGGCGAGGGTGATTTCCAGGGTTTTGCTGATCTGCTTGGGCTCGACCATCGTGAAGCCGACGCCCAGTAGCAATGCCAGGTGGATCAGCGCCGCCAGGAACAGGGTAAAACCGAGGCGATCGGCCGGGCGCACGCCGTAACGGGCGAGTTCGGGAGGCAGATCGGACGGGAGGGTCATGACAAGGAAACCAACATCGCGTTTTCAAGGGCTCGGCATGATAACGCAATGTTGGTTTTTAGCTTCATGCTTCAAGCATCGAGCGACAAGCTGTACGTCACGCGCTTCAAACTTGCGGCTTGTGGCTTGCAGCTTGCAGCTTCTTCTCAATGACCTCCATCAGCATGCCGCCAATATCGGTGCCGAAGGCATTGTCGATTTCGCGGATGCACGTCGGGCTGGTGACGTTGATTTCGGTCAGGTGCTCGCCAATCACATCGAGGCCAACGAACAACAGGCCTTTCTCGCGCAGGGTCGGGCCGACTTGCGCCGCGATCCAGCGATCCTTCTCGGTCAATGGACGGGCTTCGCCGCGGCCACCGGCAGCGAGGTTGCCTCGGGTTTCGCCGGCAGCGGGGATGCGCGCCAGGCAGTAGTCCACCGGCTCGCCGTCGATCATCAGGATGCGTTTGTCGCCATCGACGATGGCCGGCAGGTAGCCCTGGATCATGATTTGCTGCTGACCGTGCAGGGTCAGGGTTTCGAGGATCACCGAGAGGTTCGGGTGGCCGGCGGTGTGACGGAAGATCGACGACCCGCCCATGCCGTCCAGCGGCTTGAGGATCACATCGCCATGATGGTCGGCGAATTCGCGCAGTACGTCCGGGCGACGGCTGACGATGGTCGGTGGCGTGCACTGCGGGAACAGCGTGGCGAACAGCTTTTCGTTACAGTCGCGCAGGCTCTGCGGCTTGTTGACCACCAGCACGCCAGCGCTTTCGGCCTGTTCCAGCAGATAGGTGGAATAGACGAATTCCATGTCGAAGGGCGGATCCTTGCGCATCAGGATAACGTCCAGGTCGCTCAGCAGGGCGTCCTGCTCGGCTTCCAGCTCGAACCATTTTTCCGGGTTGGCGAACACTTTCAGCGGACGCATCCGCGCCCGCGCCTGACCTTCGGCCTGGTACAGGTCGCGCTGCTCCATGTAGAACAGTTCCCAGCCGCGCTTCTGTGCGGCCAGCAGCATGGCCAGCGAGCTATCCTTTTTATAGGAGATGCTGGCGATAGGATCCATGACAATCCCGACACGAACGCTCATGGGTGTTTCCTCAAGATGTGGGGCTGATGTCGATCTCTGTAGGAGCGAGCTTGCTCGCGAAAAACCTGAGAGCGCCTCGGGCTGCCACGCGGTCATCGTTATCGTTGACGACCATCGCGAGCGAGCTCGCTCCTACAGAGGATCAGCGTATAAAAGTGGCGTCAGAGTGGCGCTGAGTGTGTTCCCGGTCAAGGAAAAACCACTGCCAGGGCCGGCCGATAGATTGGATTTGGAGACTGTGCTAAAAAGGCTGCCATGTCGTGCCGGGCCTTGAACATCAAGGGTTTCGAGGGCTCGACGGCCCGCAGAGGGACAAATAGATTCGTAAAGGCGACGGTGGAGCCACTATGGAACAGCAACCCAGCGCCTTGAAGGTCATGGTGATCGACGATTCGAAGACGATTCGCCGCACCGCCGAAACACTGCTCAAGAACGTGGGTTGTGAGGTCATCACGGCCATCGACGGGTTCGATGCCCTGGCCAAGATCGCCGATCACCACCCCGGGATCATCTTCGTCGACATCATGATGCCGCGCCTGGATGGCTATCAGACCTGCGCTTTAATCAAGAACAACAGTGCCTTCAAGTCCACGCCAGTGATTATGCTGTCGTCCAAGGACGGGCTGTTCGACAAGGCCAAGGGGCGCATCGTCGGCTCCGACCAGTTCCTGACCAAACCTTTCAGCAAGGAAGAACTGCTGAACGCGATCCAGGCCCATGTCCCGGGCTTTGCCGCTGTTTTGCCGCAGTAAGACACCTACAGAGACGCTCGGCCATTGGGCCCTGCGCCGACAAGAATGGGGAAGACCATGGCACGTATCCTGATCGTCGATGATTCGCCGACTGAAATGTACAAACTGACCGGCATGCTGGAAAAGCACGGTCATGAAGTATTGAAAGCCGAAAACGGCGCAGACGGCGTGGCCCTGGCCCGCCAGGAAAAACCCGACGCGGTGCTGATGGACATCGTCATGCCCGGCCTCAACGGTTTCCAGGCGACCCGCCAGTTGACCAAAGACCCGGACACCGGGCACATCCCGGTGATCATCATTACCACCAAGGATCAGGAAACCGACAAGGTCTGGGGCACTCGCCAGGGCGCCAGGGACTACCTGACCAAGCCGGTCGACGAAGACACCCTGATCAAGACCCTGAACAACGTGCTGGCCGGTTGATCCTGCGGCCATGAACGAATCACTGACCGCCTTCGAACTGCTGCTGCAGATCGACCGGCGCTGTCGTTTGCTGGCGGCGGACCTGCCGTCCCAGCCGACCCGGCAGGACAGCTGGAGCGGCATCGGTTTTCGCCTGGGCGAACGCTGGTACGTCGCGCCCATGGGCGAGGTCGGTGAAGTGTTGCACGAGCCGCGGTTTACCCTGGTGCCGGGGGTCAAGCCGTGGGTGAAGGGCGTGGCCAATCTGCGCGGGCGCCTGTTGCCGATCATGGACCTGGCAGGTTTCTTCGGCCACGAGGTTTCGGCGGCGCGCAAGCAGCGGCGCGTGTTGGTGGTGGAACATGACGAAGTGTTTGCCGGGTTGTTGGTCGATGAGGTCTTTGGCTTGCAGCACTTTGCCCGGGACAGCCTGGAGCCGGCAGACACGTTGAACAGCCCGATTTCACCGTTCATCACGGGCCGGTTTCAGCGTGAACAGACCTGGCAAGTGTTCAGCCTGTTTGCGCTGGCGCGGTCGCAGGGATTCATGAACGTAGCCGTTTAACAGGAACGACACCGATCTAATGTGGGAGCGGGCTTGCTCGCGAAGGCGTCATGCCAGTCGAATTTAATCTTGGATGACACACCGCTTTCGCGAGCAAGCCCGCTCCCACAGGGGATTCTGGTAGGCCCAGAAGTGGGTTAACAGGCGAAGACCGATGACAAAAGCAAAAGCAGGCAAGCCAATGGAAGGGTCGCGCAGTCGATCGCAGATCATCGCGCTGTTCATCGCCCTGATCATCTTCATCATGTTGTTGTTCGCCAACTTCGCGTACCTCAACACCCAGGCTACTTACGACAAACAGTACATCGGCCACGCCGGTGAGCTGCGCGTGCTGTCCCAACGGATTGCCAAGAATGCCACCGAAGCCGCTGCCGGCAAGGCCGCGGCGTTCAAGTTGCTCAGCGATGCGCGCAACGATTTTGCCCGGCGCTGGAGTTATCTGAAGAAAGGCGACCCCGCTACCGGCCTGCCACCGGCACCGGCTAGCGTGCGCCCGGAAATGCGCGCCGTGCAGCTGGACTGGGAACGCCTGCTGAAAAACACCGACGCCATCCTGTCCAGCGAGCAGACGGTGTTGTCGCTGCATCAGGTGGCCGCGACCCTGGCCGAAACCGTGCCGCAGTTGCAGGTCGAATACGAAAAAGTCGTCGAAACCCTGCTGCAACGAGGCGCCCCGGCGGCCCAGGTGGCGATGGCCCAGCGTCAATCCCTGTTGGCCGAACGTATTTTAGGCGCGGTTAATACCGTGTTGTCCGGCGACGAAAACTCCCAGCAGGCCGCCGATGCGTTCGGCCGTGATGCGGCGCGTTTCGGCCAGGTGCTCAACGGCATGCTCCAGGGCAACGCAGCGCTGCGGGTCAGCCAGGTCGAGGACCGAGACGCGCGTGCGCGGCTGATCGAGATTTCCGAGCTGTTCGAATTCGTTTCCGGCTCCGTGGACGAAATCCTCGAAACCTCACCGGAGCTGTTCAAGGTCCGTGAATCGGCGACCAATATCTTCAGTCTCTCGCAAACCCTGCTCGACGAAGCGTCCCACCTGGCCAGCGGTTTCGAAAACCTCGCCGGGGGACGTGACACCGACACCATCGGCGGTTATGTCCTGGGCCTGGCAGCGTTGATGTCGATCATCCTCATCGGCCTGGTGATGGTGCGTGAAACCAATCGCCAACTGCGCGAAACCGCCGAGAAGAACGAACGCAACCAGAACGCGATCCTGCGTCTGCTCGATGAAATCGAAGACCTGGCCGATGGCGACCTGACCGTGACCGCCACGGTCACCGAGGACTTCACCGGGACCATTGCCGACTCGATCAACTATTCCGTGGACCAACTGCGCGACTTGGTGGCAACGATCAACCTCACAGCCGGGCAGGTCGCCGCCGCCGTGCAGGAAACCCAGGCCACCGCGATGCACCTGGCACAGGCCTCGGAACACCAGGCCCAACAGATTTCCGAAGCCTCCACCGCGATCAACGACATGGCCGAGTCCATCGACCAGGTGTCGGCCAACGCCGCCGAGTCTTCGGCGGTGGCCGAGCGTTCGGTGGAAATCGCCAACAAGGGCAACGAGGTGGTGCACAACACCATCCACGGCATGGACAACATCCGCGAACAGATCCAGGACACCGCCAAGCGGATCAAGCGCCTTGGCGAATCTTCCCAGGAAATTGGCGATATTGTCAGCCTGATCGACGACATTGCCGACCAGACCAACATCCTGGCCCTCAACGCGGCAATCCAGGCGTCCATGGCCGGTGATGCCGGACGTGGTTTTGCGGTGGTCGCCGACGAGGTGCAGCGCCTGGCGGAACGTTCGTCCGCCGCAACACGGCAGATCGAGACCCTGGTGCGGGCGATCCAGGCCGACACCAACGAAGCGGTCATTTCCATGGAGCAGACCACCACCGAAGTGGTGCGCGGCGCGCGTCTGGCGCAGGATGCCGGTGTGGCCCTGGAAGAAATCGAAGGGGTGTCCAAGACCCTGGCGGCGCTGATCCAGAGCATTTCCAACGCCGCGCAACAACAGACGTCGTCGGCCGGTCAGATTTCCCTGACCATGAACGTGATCCAGCAGATCACCACGCAGACCTCGTCCGGCTCTACCGCCACCGCCGAGAGCATTGGCAACCTGGCAAAAATGGCCAGCCAGTTGCGGCGGTCGGTGTCCGGGTTCACCTTGCCGGCCACCAAGGCGCAGGTAACGGACAAAGCTTGAACCGCCCCCGGGCATGGCTATCTTGATTGAAGTGGGGATTGGAGTGGTTATGGGTGATCGGCACGACTATGTGGCCCTCGAATGGGTCAAAGGCGAAATTGCCGAAACGCTGAAGCAGGCTCATCACGCGATCGAAACCCAGCTTGATGACCCGCAGGCGACGCACGCCCTGAGCGAATGCCTGGCGTGCATCCATCAGGTTCACGGCAGCCTGCAGATGGTCGAGTTCTACGGCGCGGCCTTGCTTGCCGAAGAAATGGAGCAACTGGTCACCGCCTTGCAACACAATCGCGTTCATCATCGCGACGAAGCGTTGCACCTCATGCTGCAAGCGCTGGGGCAATTGCCGATCTACCTCGATCGCGTGCAAGGCGCCCGCCGTGATTTGCCCTTGGTGGTCTTGCCGCTGATCAACGACCTGCGCAGCGCCCGGGGCGAAAGCCTGTTGTCGGAAACCAGCCTGTTCAGCCCGCAGTTGCTCGGCCTGGCGCCCCTGGACGAAGCGTCCCTGGCGCGGCTGGAGCCGGCGGAATTGCCGAATGTGCTGCGCAAGTTGCGGCAGATGTTGCAGATGGCCCTGGTCGGTTTGCTGCGTGAACAGGACGACGACACTCACCTTGAGTACCTGGCCAAGGTCTTCAGCCGTCTGGAAAGCTTGTGCGGTTCAGCGCCCCTGAGCCCGCTGTGGCAGGTCGCTTCGGCGCTGGTCGAAGGCATGCGCGCCGGTGCCATCGGCAACAGCCCGGCCTTGCGCAGCCTGTTCAAGGAGGCTGACAAGGAGCTCAAGCGTCTGCTCGAACAGGGCATGCAGGGCATCAATCAGCCGCCGCCAACCGAGTTGCTCAAGAGTTTGCTGTTCTATATTGCCAAGGCCGAACATCCCACCGGGCAGATGCTGACCATGAAAGATCGCTACGCACTGGATGATGCATTGCCTGACAGCGCGATGGTCGACGAAGAACGCGCACGGCTGGCCGGGCCCGACCGTGACGCCATGCGCTCGGTATTGGCGGCCTTGTGCGAAGAGCTGGTGCGGGTCAAGGAGCACCTCGACCTGTTCGTGCGCAGCGACCGCCAACACGCCTCGGACCTCGACAGCCTGCTGGCGCCCCTGCGGCAGATCGCCGACACCTTGGCGGTGCTGGGTTTTGGCCAGCCACGCAAGGTCATCATCGATCAACTGGCCGTGGTGCTGAGCCTGACCCAAGGACAGCGCGCACCCGATGACGCGATCCTCATGGACGTAGCCGGGGCCTTGCTTTACGTCGAAGCGACCCTGGCCGGCATGGTCGGCACCGTGGAGCCGGAAAGCCAGGAAGACAGCCGCCTGCCCACCACCGACCTGACGCAGATCCACCAGATCGTCATCAAGGAAGCGCGCATCTGCCTGCAGCAGGCCAAGGACATGATCGTCGACTACATCGATGCCGATTGGGACCGACAGCACCTGCAGGCACTGCCGGCCTTGCTCACCCAAGTGCGCGGTGCCCTGGCGATGATTCCGTTGAGCCGGGCGGCGAGCCTGATCGAAACCTGCAATCACTTTATCCGCGAGCACCTGCTGCTCGAACCGGGCCAGCCCGGCTGGCAGGCGCTGGACAGCCTGGCCGACGCTATCACCAGCATCGAGTATTACCTTGAGCGCCTCAGCGACGACCCCCAGGCGCCCGGTGAACAATTGCTCGACGTGGCGCAGCGAAGCCTGGCTGCACTCGGGGTTTTCCCCAGCGAACAACAGGTGCCGGTGCTGGCGGATGTCTTGAGCCCCGGCGAAGCACAGCAACAGCAGGAACGGGATGCCCCGGCCATCGCCCAGAGCCTGGCCGATGTGCTGGCCAACCCGGTCTCGGCCCTGAACCCGCCCGCCCTCGACACGCCGGGCAGCCTGCTGCCGCCGCCGTCAGGCGAAGCGCCGGTGGACGAGGAATTGCGCGAAGTGTTCTTCGAAGAAACCGAGGAAGTACTGGAGATCCTTCGTGAGTATTTGCCACGCTGGTCGGGTAATCCCGCCAACCGCTCGGCCCTGAGTGAACTGCGCCGCGCTTTCCATACCCTCAAGGGCAGCGGCCGGATGGTGCGCGCCCTGGTGCTGGGCGAACTGGCCTGGGCCATGGAAAACCTGCTCAACCGCATCCTCGAACAGAGCGTGACGCCTGGCGCCAGCGTGCAGCAGTTGCTCGGCGAAGTGCTCGATCTGCTCCCGCAACTGATGGCCGAATATGCCGCCGATGCCCAGCGCCAGCGTGACGATGTCGACCAGCTGGCGGCCCGTGCCCATGCCCTGGCCAAGGGCGAAACCACGGCAGTGGACGAGGACACCCAGGACGTCGCGGCCCTCGACCCGCTGTTGCTGGAAATCTTCCGCAAGGAAGCCGAGACCCATCTGGGTAGCCTCAACCGATTTCTCGACCAGGCCGCCGAACACCTCCCGCTGCAGGCCAGCGATGAACTGCAGCGCGCGTTGCACACGCTCAAGGGCAGTGCGTCGGTGGCCGGGGTCCTGCCGATTGCCGAGCTGGCGACGCCGCTGGACCAACTGGCCCGGGAGTACAAGGCTCACCTGATCGCGCTCGATCTGGACGAAGTCGAAGTGCTGCTGGAGGCCGAAGGTTTGTTCCGGCTTGGCTTGCGCCAGCTCAAGAGCGATCCGGTGGCAGAAATTCCCGGTGCCCGGGCCTTGATCGAGCGTGCCAGGGCGCTGCTCGCCGAGCGCCTGCAAACCCTCTCGAACACGCCCAGCAGTGGCCTGCGGATAAAGCGCGACCCGCAGCTGATCAACAACTTCCTGGCCCAGGGCATGGACATCCTGCTGGACGCCGAAAGCCTGTTGCGGCGTTGGCAGCAGCACCCGGGCGAGCGTCAGGAACTCAGTGCACTGCTGGACGAATTGACCACCCTCGGCGAAGGTGCGCACCTGGCCGACCTGCACCCGGTGGATGAACTCTGCGAAGCCTTGCTCGATCTCTACGGCGCGGTGGAAGAGAGCAGCCTGGCGGTCAGCGAAGCGTTTTTCCATGAGGCACAGGGTGCCCACGAAGCGCTGATCAACATGCTCGACGAGTTGGCGGCCGGCCAGGAAGTCAGCCCGCGTCCGGAACGGGTTCGGGCCTTGCACGGCTTGCTCGACCAGAGCCTCGATCCGTCCGCCATGGGCCTGATTCGCAGTGACGGCAGTCGCACCTTGAGCATCCGCGAGCTGGGCGACGCCACCGCTGAACTTGAGCGCACGCTACCCCTCCCTGTGGGAACGAGCCTGCTCGCGATGGACTCACAGGCGCCGCGGTCATCCAATGACAACGCGTCATCGTTGACGTCCATCGCTGGCAAGCCAGCTCCTACAGGGGGGCGCGCCGCCGAACTGGACAGCGACATCGTTTCGATCTTCCTCGAAGAAGCCGAAGATATCCTCGAAAGCGCCAACCATTCCCTGCAGCGCTGGCTCAATGACCCGCATAACGCCGCGCCCCTGTCGTCGTTGCAGCGCGATCTGCACACCCTCAAGGGTGGCGCGCGTATGGCTGAGGTCGAGCCGGTCGGCGACCTGGCCCATGAACTGGAAAGCCTCTATGAGGGACTGGTGGATCGCCGTTACAGCCACAGCGAAGCGCTGGCGCAGCTGCTGCAACAGAGCCATGACCGCCTGGCCCAGTTGCTTGAGCAACTGCAAGACCATCAAGCCCTGGGCGATCCCGAGGACCTGATCGAAGCGATTCGCGCCTTCAGGCAAGGTCACGCGAGCAACGCCGAGGTGCTCGAAGCGGCGACCGGCAACGACTCGACCCACCATGACGGCGAGTTGCTGGACATCTTCCTTGAAGAAGGCTTCGACATCATCGAAAGCTCCGGCGCGGCGCTGCTGCGCTGGCAGGCCGAGCCGTCGAACCGCCAGGAAATGGAAACCCTGCTGCGCGACCTGCACACCCTCAAGGGCGGTGCGCGCATGGTGGAAATCGCCCCGATCGGCGACCTGGCCCATGAGCTGGAATATCTCTACGAAGGCCTGTCCACCGGCGTGCTGCAACCCACGCCGGCGTTGTTCGAGCTGCTGCAGCGCAGCCATGACCGCCTGGCCCAGATGCTCGACGCGGCGCGCGCCGGCGAGTCTTTGCCGCCGGCCGACCGGTTGATCGACGCGATCCAGAACTTCAGTCACCCGGTACTGGCTGAAACCCCGGCACCGCTCGCCGTGGCGGCGAAAGCCGAGCCACCACAGCTGCAACCCGATGCCGGGGCGGACATGGTCAAGGTCTCGGCGGAGCTGCTCGATGACCTGGTCAACCTGGCCGCTGAAACCTCGATCTTTCGTGGTCGCATCGAACAACAGGTGAACGACGCGCAGGTGGCGCTCAACGAGATGGAAACCACCATCGAGCGCATGCGCGACCAGTTGCGCCGGCTCGATACCGAAACCCAGGGCCGGATCCTCAGCCGTCAGCAGGTCGAGGCCGAGCGCCTGGGTTACGAAGAGTTCGATCCGCTGGAAATGGACCGCCACTCGCAATTGCAGCAACTGTCGCGCGCTCTGTTCGAATCCGCCTCCGACTTGCTCGACCTCAAGGAAACCCTCGACCGGCGCAACCAGGACGCGGAAAACCTGTTGCAACAGCAGGGTCGCATCAACACCGAATTGCAGGAAGGCCTGATGCGCACGCGCATGGTGCCGTTCGAGCGCATGCTGCCGCGCCTCAAGCGCATTGTCCGCCAGGTGGCCAGTGAGCTGGGCAAGGACGTCGAATTCATCGTCGGCAACGCCGAAGGCGAGATGGATCGCAATGTGCTCGAACGCATGGCGGCGCCGCTGGAGCATATGCTGCGCAACGCCGTCGACCATGGCCTGGAGCCCGCCGACGTGCGGGTTGCGGCGGGCAAACCGGCGCAAGGGCGGATCACTTTGGATCTGTTGCGAGAGGGTGGCGACATCATTTTCGATATTCGCGACGACGGTGCCGGCGTGCCCCTGGAGGCGGTACGGCGCAAGGCGATCAAGCGCGGCCTGCTCGCCCCGGACAGCGTCATCAGCGACCACGACGTGCTGCAATTCATCCTCCAGCCGGGGTTTTCCACGGCCGAGAAAATCACCCAGATCTCCGGGCGTGGTGTCGGCATGGACGTGGTGCACGAAGAAGTGCGGCAACTGGGCGGCACCATGAGCATCGACTCGGTGCCGGGGCAGGGCGTGCATTTTCGCATTCGCCTGCCGTTCACCGTGTCGGTCAACCGGGCCTTGATGGTGCAATGCGCGGAGGATCAATACGCGATTCCGCTGAACACCATCGATGGCATCGTGCGCGTGTTGCCCAATGAACTCGAAGGCCATTTTCGACTGGATCCGCCGACCTATGAATACGCCGGGCAGCGCTATGAATTGTGTTACCTGGGCGAGTTGCTGAAAACCAGCCCACGCCCACGGCTGTCGGGCCAGAGCCTGCCGCTGCCGGTGTTGCTGGTGCAGTGCAACGAGCGGCACATTGCGGTGCAGGTGGATGCCATGGCGGGCACGCGCGAGATCGTGGTGAAAAGCCTCGGCCCGCAGTTTGCGGCGGTGCAAGGGGTATCCGGAGCGACGATTCTGGGGGATGGCCGGGTGGTGCTGATCCTGGACCTGCTGGCGCCGGTTCGCGCCATGCAAGCGCGTGCGCCGCAGCGTCCGGCGAGCCACGAAGTCGAGGTCGAGCCGCAGCGGCCGTTGCTGGTGATGGTGGTCGACGACTCGGTCACCGTGCGCAAGGTCACCAGCCGTTTGCTCGAACGTCACGGCATGAATGTGCTGACCGCCAAGGACGGGGTCGACGCCATGCTGCTGCTCGAAGAGCACAGCCCGGACCTGATGCTGCTGGACATCGAAATGCCGCGCATGGATGGCTTCGAAGTTGCGACCCAAGTGCGCAACGATGAGCGCCTGCGGCACCTGCCGATCATCATGATCACCTCCCGCACCGGCCAGAAACACCGCGACCGGGCCATGGCCATCGGCGTCAATGACTACCTTGGCAAGCCGTACCAGGAATCGGTACTGCTCGAAAGCATCGCCCTGTGGAGCAAGACCCATGCATGAGCGTCGCCACGACTCGCGCGAAAGCCAGCTCACCGGCCTGCTGCTGCCCCTGGCCGACCGCAACCTGATCCTGCCCAACGTCGCGGTGGCGGAGCTGATCGACTACCAGCCCGCGGCCTTCAACCTGGACTCACCGCCCTGGTACCTGGGCCGGGTAGCCTGGCGCGACCGGCAGATTCCGTTGCTCAGCTTCGAGTCGGCCTGCGGGCAGAAAATCGTCATCGGCGAACGCGCGCGAATTGTCATTCTCAATGCACTCGGCGGTCGCCCCGAACTGAAATTCATCGCGCTGCTGGTGCAGGGAATTCCGCGCTCGTACAAGCTCGACAGCCAGTTGAGCTATGTGGATGTGCCGTTGTGTTCGCTGGAGAAAGCGGCGGTGCAGGTGGCGGATCAAGTGGCCAAGGTGCCGGATCTGCTGGCGCTGGAAGAGTTGTTGGTGAGTGCCGGGCTCGTCTGAAGGGCCCCTTCGCGAGCAAGCCCGCTCCCACAGGGTTCTGTGTTCGCCGCAAACCAATGTGGGAGCGGGCTTGCTCGCGAAGGCGGCCTCGCTTGGGGATCTGTGTCTGGGGGATTGGGAGTAACTTTGAACATAGTGAATCTCCGTCTTACGAGTTTTAGCTGCTCCCTTGGGTTCCAATCGAAGGGTGGCAGCTGTACGCAGGTTGGAACCCGGGGTAAACGGACAAAACCCGGCAGACCCGAAGGTCTCCCGCGCACAGCCGCCATAACGGAGTGCACACATTCAAGGTGCGCAAGCATACGTTATGAAAGGCGCTTTTGCGTCGTCTACACCTCGGGGTTCCAAACCCGGCCGCTGAATTTGCAGCGACACCCAAACAATAAAGATCAACGCAAAAGCGCACCAGTCAGCGGGTTCCGGCATTGCTGTAGGCAGCGATGTCTGGCGTTGTAGCCTTCCACCCCATCCGCGGACAAATGTTTAAACACAAAACCCGATCGGCTGGCGAAGACGTTCACAAGTTGAAGATTCCCAAAAAGGGACCTATCGTTCCCTTTTTGGGACTTATTGGTTGTCACTGTGCAAAACCTTTCCCTCTGCGAAGCCTTGTTCACGACCACCCAGCAAAAAGTGCTGGGCCTGCTGTTCGGCAAACCCGACCGAAGCTTCTACGCCAACGAGATCGCGCGCTGGGCTCAAGTGGGCAAAGGCAGCCTCATGCGCGAACTGGATCGCCTGCAACGGGCGGGCATACTGACGATGTCCCGCCAGGGCAACCAGACTCACTATCAAGCCAATCCCGAATGCCCGATCTATGCCGAACTTCTGGGCATCACGCGCAAAACCTTCGGTATCGCACAGCCCCTGCGCGACGCACTACAGCCCTTCGCTGATCAACTCGTCTGGGCGTTTATCTACGGGTCGATCGCCAAGGATCAGGCCAACGCATCCAGTGACATTGATCTGATGCTGATCGGGGAGGGGCTGCACTACAGTGAAGTGATGGAACGGCTCTTGCCTCTGGAAGAGCAACTGGGCCGCACCCTCAATCCGACGCTCTACACCCCCGAAGACTGGGCCGCAAAAATAAAGGCTGAAAACAGCTTCGTCGTGCGGGTAGCGCAGCAGGACAAGATCAATCTGATGGGTGAGAACCCTGTGGAGTCCAAGGATGGGCAGCAGCGAGAATCTGGAGAATCTGGTACGTAGCGGTGGGTTGAAGGTCGAGCCGCCGGAACGCAAGGAATGCGAAGGCTTGATGCGTTCGGCAATCGCTCGACTGAAAGATGCACAAACTACTTCTTTGCTGGCGCAGTTGCTGGAAAGTACTGCGCAGCTTTTGATTCGGGTGCAGGAGCAGATGGGCGAACCGTGATGACCCATGGCTCAACGCTTTGGAAACTTTCCTGGCCCCTTCGCGGGCAAGCCCGCTCCCACAGGTATTGTGGTTGCCGCAGATGATGGGCAATACACGGACACTGAGGAGCGGCGGTGCGACGATTCGACTTGCCCGCGAAGGCGTCAGCCCTGACAACGCAACTTTTCCGGTTCATTAACCTGAGCGTAACAATCCACCACTCTGCTTGATTGATGCCCCCACCCAACGCTCCTACTGTGACCCCCACGACAGCGAACCCGTGGAGTGGTCATGACAACAACAATTTCCCCCGACTCGCGATGGACGCGGCGGCGCAGCGAGAAGCAGCGGCGTCTTGCGCAGGTGCGAGACCTGGCTGACGGTGTGGTGTTGCCCACCGACAAGATCGTGGCGGCGCTGGAGGCGTTGATAGTGCCCGGTGATCGTGTGGTGCTGGAGGGCAACAACCAGAAGCAGGCGGATTTTCTTTCCCGTTCCCTGGCCAAGGCCGACCCCGCGAAGCTGCATGACCTGCACATGATCATGCCCAGCGTCGGTCGCTCCGAGCACCTGGACCTGTTCGAACGCGGCATCGCCCGCAAGCTCGATTTCTCCTTCGCCGGCACTCAGAGCCTGCGCATCAGCCAGTTGCTGGAAGACGGCCTGCTGGAAATCGGCGCGATCCACACTTACATCGAGCTCTATGCGCGGCTGGTGGTCGACCTGATTCCCAACGTAGTGCTCAGCGCCGGTTTCATGGCCGACCGCGCCGGCAACATCTATACCGGGCCCAGCACCGAAGACACCCCGGCGCTGATCGAGCCGGCCGCCTTCAGCGACGGCATCGTCATCGTCCAGGTCAATCAGTTGGTGGACGATGTCAGCGACTTGCCGCGGGTCGACATTCCCGCTTCCTGGGTCGACTTCGTGGTGGTGGCCGACAAGCCGTTCTACATCGAGCCGCTGTTCACCCGTGACCCCCGGCACATCAAGCCGGTGCATGTGCTGATGGCGATGATGGCGATTCGCGGGATCTACGAAAAACACAACGTGCAGTCGCTCAACCACGGCATCGGCTTCAACACCGCCGCCATCGAGCTGATCCTGCCAACCTACGGCGAATCCCTCGGCCTCAAGGGAAAGATCTGCCGCAACTGGACGCTCAATCCGCACCCGACTTTGATCCCGGCGATTGAAAGTGGCTGGGTCGAAAGCGTGCATTGCTTCGGCACCGAACTGGGCATGGAAAACTACATCGCCGCCCGGCCGGACGTTTTCTTCACCGGGCGCGATGGCTCCCTGCGCTCCAACCGGATGTTCAGCCAACTGGCCGGGCAATACGCGGTGGACCTGTTCATCGGTGCGACCCTGCAAGTCGACGGCGATGGCCATTCTTCAACCGTGACCCGCGGTCGCCTGGCCGGTTTTGGTGGCGCGCCGAACATGGGCCACGACCCGCGCGGTCGCCGCCACGGCACGCCAGCCTGGCTCGACATGCGCCACGCCGACGCGGCCGAGCCGATGCTCGAACGCGGCAAGAAACTGGTGGTGCAAATGGTCGAGACCTTCCAGGAGGGCGGCAAACCGACCTTCGTCGAAACCCTTGACGCGGTGGAGGTGGCGAAGAAAAGCGGCATGCCGCTGGCGCCGATCATGATCTACGGCGACGACGTCACCCACCTGCTGACCGAGGAAGGCATCGCCTACCTGTACAAGGCCCGTTCGCTGGAAGAGCGCCGGGCCATGATCGCTGCGGTTGCCGGGGTGACCGCCATCGGCCTGCGCCACAACCCAAAAGATACCGCGCGCATGCGCCGCGAAGGCTTGATCGCCTTGCCCGAAGACCTCGGCATCCGCCGCACCGACGCCACCCGCGAGTTGCTTGCCGCGAAAAGCGTGGCGGATCTGGTGGAGTGGTCCGGTGGCCTCTACAACCCACCCGCCAAGTTCAGGAGCTGGTAATGCACGCACTCAACCTGCAAGCGAAAACCCTGAGCCTGGCCGAACGCTTGGCGGACCTGGCGGTGGACGCGCTGATCGACGAGGCGGACCTGTCGCCGAAGCCGGCGCTGGTCGACCGTCGCGGCAATGGCGCCCATACCGACCTGCACCTGGGGCTGATGCACGCCTCGGCGCTGGCCTTGTGGCCGGCGTTCAAGGAAATGGCTGAAGCCGCCATTGAGATTGGCGAGGTTGGCTTGCCGCTGCGCGAGGCCATTGGCCTGATCGGGCGGGAAGGCGAACAGGCGATGCTCGCCACCACCAACGGCGTGAACACCCATCGTGGGGCGATCTGGGCATTGGGCCTGCTGGTTGCCGCGGTTGCGCTTGAGCCGCAATCCACTGCCGCCGGCTCTGTCGCCTTGCGAGCCGCACGCCTGGCCCTGCTCGATGATCGTTACGCACCGCGTCCGCTTAGCCACGGTGCCCAAGTCGCTCAACGTTACGGAGCGCGTGGTGCCCGTGAAGAAGCGCAGCTCGGTTTCCCGGCGGTAACTCAACGTGCACTGCCGCAACTCAAGTACAGCCGCGCTGCCGGCCATGGCGAACAGAACGCCCGGCTCGATGCGCTGCTGGCGATCATGACCAACCTGGCTGACACCTGCGTGCTGTATCGCGCCGGGGAAGAGGGCCTGCACACCATGCAGCTTGGCGCCCAGGCCGCACTCGATTCAGGTGGCAGCGCCAGCCTCGCCGGACGTCGTCGGCTGCATGAGCTGGACCAACAATTAATCGCATTGAATGCCTCGCCCGGTGGTGCTGCCGACCTGCTCGCAGCCTGCCTGTTCCTCGATCGTATCGAGTCCGGCGACGACATCAATCAGGGAGCGTTTTGATGGAAACCTTATCCTTTGAATTTCCCGCCGGGCAGCCGCCACGCGGTCGCACCCTGGTGGGGTGTGTCGGCTCGGGCGATCTGGAAGTGCTGATCGAACCGGGTCAGGCCGGCAAGCTGACCATCACCGTGCAGACCTCGGTCAATGGCAGCGAACAACGCTGGCAGCACCTGTTCGCACGGATGTTCGACGGTCAGGCCTTGCCTGCGATGGACATCGATATCCACGATTTCGGCGCCACCCCAGGCGTGGTCCGCCTGCGCCTGGAGCAGGGCTTCGAGGAGATCGGCCATGACTGACAGCACAGCACTTCTGCACAAGCACAGTTTTGTCGAACTGGGCGCGCGGCAACGGGCCAAAGCCTTGCTTGATGCTGGTACTTTTCGCGAATTGCTCGACCCGTTCCAGCGGGTCATGTCGCCATGGCTGTCGCGCCAGGGCGTGGTGCCACAGGCCGATGACGGCGTGGTCATCGCCAAAGGTACCCTGGAAGGTTTGCCGGTGGTGATCGCGGCCATCGAAGGGGCCTTCCAGGGCGGCAGCCTCGGCGAAGTCGGCGGGGCAAAAATCGCCGGCGCTCTGGAGCTGGCCGCCGAGGATAACCGCAAGGGCATCCCGACCCGCGCCGTGTTGCTGCTGGAAACCGGTGGCGTGCGTTTACAGGAAGCCAACCTCGGATTGGCTGCGATTGCCGATATTCATGCGGCGATTGTCGATTTGCGCCAGTACCAGCCAGTGGTTGGTGTAGTAGCCGGCAGCGTGGGTTGCTTCGGCGGCATGTCGATTGCCGCCGGGCTCTGCAGCTATCTGCTGGTGACCCAGGAAGCGCGTCTCGGGCTGAACGGCCCACAGGTGATCGAACAGGAGGCGGGGCTCGAGGAATACGACTCGCGGGATCGCCCCTTCATCTGGAGCCTCACCGGCGGCGAGCAACGTTTTGCCACTGGGCTGGTGGATCGCTACGCCGATGACGACGTGGCGCAGATTCGCCCGCAGGTCGGCGAACTGCTAAAGCAGGGTTTGCCCGCGCAACAACGCAGCACCCAGGCCGAGCTGTTTCTGCAACGGCTGGCGCGTCTGGATGCCGAACCGCAAATCGAGCCGGCCACGGTTCGCGACCTGTATCAAGGAGAGCGCCCATGAGTGTCTATTCCCTCAGAGGCTTGAACTGGTTCAACGCCTTGGCTGCCGATGCCCGGCCAGTGGTTGGTTTGCCGGCCTCGCTGAAAGTGGCGGATGGACTTCTAGGTGATCAACCCGTGCGGTTTATCGCCGTGGTGGCCGATCCGGACAACCGATTCGTTCGCGCCCGCAACGGTGAAGTCGGTTTGCTCGAAGGCTGGGGCCTGGCCAAGGCGGTGGACGAAGTCATCGCCGCCGATCAGGACAAACCGCAAAAACGCGCCTTGATCGCCATCGTCGACGTGCCGAGCCAGGCCTATGGTCGCCGTGAAGAGGCACTCGGCATTCATCAGGCCTTGGCCGGTGCGGCGGACAGTTATGCCCGCGCCCGTTTGGCCGGGCATGCCGTCATCGGTCTGCTGGTGGGCAAGGCCATGTCTGGTGCCTTTCTCGCCCATGGCTATCAGGCCAACCGGCTGATTGCCCTGCGCGATCCGGGCGTGATGGTGCACGCCATGGGCAAGGCCTCGGCGGCGCGGGTGACCTTGCGCAGTGTCGAAGAGCTGGACACCCTGGCCGCCAGCGTGCCTCCGATGGCCTACGACATCGACAGCTATGCCAGCCTCGGCCTGCTCTGGGAAACCCTGGCGGTGCAGCAGATCGAACAGCCCACCGCGGCGGATCTGGCGCGGGTGAGCGAGTGCCTGGCCCAGGCGATTGATGATGTTGCGCGCAATGGCACGGATCTCAGCGGTCGCCTCGGCGCGGCCCATCGTGCGGCCTCGAGCAAGGTCCGCCAATTGCTGAGGGAGCAGTGGTGAGCAGGTTCCTGGCCCACGACCTGCTGTGGGGCATGACCCCGCAGCAGCTGCCGGTGGATGCGCCTGCCTGGGTGGTTGAGTCCATCTGCGCCGGTCAGCCCGTGGTGGTGCGCCGTGCGCTGTCGACGGCGGATCGGATTGCGGTTGGCGTGCGGGGTCGTTTGCGTGAGCAGCGTTATGGGACGTCGATGGCGATGGCGGCGATCAGCCGTCGTGTCAGCCCGGAAGAGCTGTGTCATGTCGATAGCCACCGTGACCTGCCGGCGCTTGAGGCCTTGGCTCAATTGCGCCCCGTACTCGATGCCTGCGGTTGGGTCTGGGGTGTCAGCGGCAGTGCCGGGTTCGAGTTGGCCAGCGGCTTTGCGGCCCTCCATGAGGCCAGCGATCTGGATCTTATTCTGCGCACGCCACACCCTCTGGCGCGTGATCAGGCTCGGGAGCTGGTGGCATTGCTCGATGCGACTCCGTGTGTGGTAGACATGCAGTTGCAGACCTCGTTTGGCGCGGTCGCCTTGCGTGAATGGGCGGGCTCTTCCACTCGGGTCCTGCTCAAGAATGCAACGGGAGCCTGTCTGGTCATCGATCCATGGAACCCGCAGGAGCAGGCAGCGTGAGCAGCTTGCTGGTGTTCCCGGGCCAGGGTGCGCAGCGGCCGGGCATGCTCCAGGGTTTGCCTCGGGAAACCCTGAGCGAAGCCAGCGATGTGTTGGGCGAAGACGTACGGCTGCTGGACTCTGCCCAAGCGCTGCAATCGACAAGGGCGGTGCAGCTCTGCCTGTTGATCGTCGGTGTGGCGGCTGCACGGCAGTTGTCATTGCCGACCGATTACGTCGCCGGGCTTTCCATCGGTGCCTACCCGGCCGCGGTGGTCGCCGGTGCCCTGGAATTCAGTGATGCGCTGCATCTGGTCAGCCTGCGCGGTGAGTTGATGCAGCAGGCGTATCCACAGGGCTACGGAATGACCGCGATCATCGGCCTGGACCTGGCGGTGGTGGAGGGCTTGCTGGCCCAGGTTCACAGCGTCGATACGCCTGTGTACCTGGCCAATATCAACGCCGACAACCAGGTGGTGATTGCCGGCAGTGACGCGGCGATGAAAGCGCTGGCCGAGCTGGCAAAAGCGCGTGGGGCAGGGCTGGCCAAGCGTCTGGCGGTGAGTGTGCCGTCGCACTGCCCGCTGCTGGATGCGCCGGCGCAAACCCTCGCCGCAGCCTTCGCCAATGTGAAGCTGCAAACGCCGAAGATCGCTTACCTGAGCGGCAGTCGCGCGCGCCCGGTGATCAAGGTCGACGCCTTGCGCGACGACCTGTCCTTCAACATGTGCCGCGTGGTGGATTGGCGCGGCACGGTGCAAAGCGCTTACGAGCGCGGCGTACGTCTGCAGATCGAACTGCCGCCCGGTGCGGTGTTGACCGGGCTGGCGCGCCGGGTATTCGAACAGGGCACCGTGATCGCGTTCGACGGTGCCCGGCTCGATACCCTGCAGGCGCTGTTGCGTGAGGAGGGACTGCGCCACCCCTAGACACCCTGAGGCTTCGAACAACAAGAACAACATTCGACGATGCACTTTGAGGACGACAACAATGATTATTTACGGTGTGGCGCTGCTGGCGATCTGTACGCTGGCAGGGGTGATCATGGGTGACATGCTCGGCGTCCTGCTGGGGGTCAAATCCAACGTCGGCGGGGTCGGGATCGCGATGATCCTGTTGATCTGCGCGCGGTTGTGGATGCAAAAACGCGGCGGCATGACCAAGGATTGCGAAATGGGCGTCGGCTTCTGGGGTGCCATGTACATTCCGGTGGTGGTGGCGATGGCCGCGCAACAGAACGTAGTCACGGCCTTGCACGGCGGGCCGGTGGCGGTGCTGGCGGCGATCGGCTCGGTGGTGGTCTGCGGCTGCACCATTGCCCTGATCAGCCGGACCCACAAAGGCGAACCCTTGCCCGATGAACCGGCGGAGGTTTCCCCCGTCGGCACGCCAGTAGGAGGTCGCTGATATGTGGGATCTCATCGAGAAAGGCCTGGAGCACAACGGCCTGGTCACGGCATTCGCCTTCGTCGGCGTGATCATGTGGGTGTCGGTCATCCTCTCCAAACGCCTGACCTTCGGGCGCATCCATGGCTCGGCGATCGCGATCGTCATCGGCCTGGTCCTGGCCTGGGTCGGCGGCACCATGACCGGCGGGCAAAAAGGCCTGGCGGACCTGACGCTGTTCTCCGGCATCGGCCTGATGGGCGGCGCCATGCTGCGGGACTTCGCGATTGTCGCCACGGCGTTCGAAGTGCAGGCCACCGAAGCGAAAAAGGCCGGCTTGATCGGCGTGATCGCGCTGCTGCTGGGCACGGTGCTGCCGTTCATTGTCGGCGCGTGCATGGCCTGGGTGTTCGGTTATCGTGATGCGGTGAGCATGACCACGATTGGCGCGGGGGCGGTGACCTACATCGTCGGGCCGGTGACCGGTGCGGCGATTGGCGCGACCTCGGATGTGATGGCGCTGTCGATTGCCACCGGGTTGATCAAGGCGATCCTGGTGATGGTCGGCACGCCGATGGCGGCGCGCTGGATGGGCCTGGATAACCCGCGTTCGGCGATGGTGTTTGGTGGGCTGGCCGGCACGGTGAGCGGGGTGACGGCGGGGCTGGCGGCGACGGATCGGCGGTTGGTGCCTTATGGTGCGTTGACAGCGACATTCCACACCGGGCTTGGGTGCTTGCTGGGGCCTTCGTTGTTGTACTTCATTGTTCGGGGGATTGTTGGCTGATTTCAGATTTTGAGTTGTCTGGGCTGACGCCATCGCCAGCAGGCTGGCTCCCACAGGGGGAATAGGGTTTGCACACCCACTGTGGGAGCCAGCCTGCTGGCGATGGGGGCGACGCGGTTTCAAGCCTGGCGATTGGCATACATCCGACACTCCGCCAGCAACGCCAGCAAATTCGGATCGCGCTCCTTGGCCTTCAGGAACACCACGCCAATGTGCTGTTGCAACCGATACTTCTCCTGCAGCGCAATCAGCTTCACCCGGTTCTCATACACCGCCGCAATCCGCCCCGGCAGCAACGCATACCCGACGCCCGAGCTGACCATGCTCAGCAGGGTGAAGATGTCGTTGACCTGCATCGCCACTTTCGGCTCGAACCCTGCCTGCTCGAATACCCGCTTCCCGTCCTGATGCGTGGCGAAGCCCTGGGTCAGGGTGATGAAGGTTTCGTCGCGGACCTCGGCCAGGTCGACTTCGCTGCGCTGGGCGAACCTGGAGTCGGCGGGCGTGGCGAGGAAGATGTCGTCGGAAAACAGCGGGATCTGCTCGCAATCCGGGTCGTTGATGCTCTCGTCCAGGGACACCAGGATCGCGTCGACTTCCATGTTCTTGAGCTTGTACAGCAGGTCGATATTGGAGCCCAGAATCAGGTCGATGTTGAGTTCGCTGCGGCGGATCTTCAGGCCCATGATCAGCTGCGGCACGGTCTTCACCGTCAGTGAGTACAGCGAGCCCAGCTTGAAACGTTCCGCGGAAAAGCCGGCGGCTTCGCGGGTCAGGCGCACGGTTTCCACCACGTCCTGAATCAGCTTCTGCGCCCGTTCTTCGAGCACGTAGGCGCTTTCCAGCGGCGTCAGGTTACGCCCCTCGTGCTTGAACAAGGGGCAGCGCAGGGCGCTTTCAAGGGAGTGGATGGCCCGATGTACGCTAACGTTACTGGTCTGCAATTCGGCAGCGGCGCGGGCCAGGTTGCCTGTGCGCATGAAGGCCAGGAACACCTCGAGTTTTTTCAGGGTCAACTCTTCATCGATCAGCATGGGGTGGACTCTTTTTGGAATAACCCGATTGTGCACGCATGCGGGTTGAATCGCGCAATCGCGCTTTATCGATTTTCGAGGTGGGGTAAACGATGTATCACGGGGAAAGATTGAACGCCTGGACGCATCTGGTCGGGGCAGTGGCGGCGTTTGTCGGTGGTGTGTGGCTGATCGTGGTCGCCAGCCTCGACGGCAGTCCGTGGAAGATCGTCAGCATGGCGATCTACGCCTTCACCTTGCTGGTGCTGTACAGCGCATCGACCGTGTACCACAGCGTGCGCGGACGCAAGAAAGCGATCATGCAGAAGGTCGATCACTTCTCGATCTACCTGTTGATCGCCGGCAGCTACACGCCGTTCTGCCTGGTGACCCTGCGCGGGCCCTGGGGCTGGACCTTGTTCGGGATTGTCTGGGGGCTGGCGCTGATCGGCATCCTGCAGGAAATCAAGCCGAGGTCGGAAGCGCGGGTCCTGTCGATCGTGATCTATGCGGTGATGGGCTGGATCGTACTGGTGGCGGTCAAGCCGTTGCTGGCGGCACTCGGTACTACCGGGTTTGCGTGGCTGGCGTCGGGGGGAATTTTTTATACGGTGGGCATCGTCTTTTTTGCCCTCGACCATCGCCTGCGCCATGCCCATGGGGTTTGGCATCTATTCGTGATCACCGGGAGTCTGCTGCATTTTGTGGCGATATTCTTTTACGTCCTTTAGGCCGCGTCGCGGCCATCGCCAGCAGGCTGGCTCCCACAGGAGATTTCCAGTGAACACGAAACGGTGAACACCCAAAATTCAATGTGGGAGCCAGCCTGCGATAGCGTCCTAGAAGTCACCCCAGAGCTGCTGGGCCACTGCCAGTGCCACAACCGGCGCGGTTTCGGTGCGCAACACTCGCGGGCCGAGGCGGGCGGCATGGAAGCCGCTGGCCTTGGCCTGATCGACCTCGGCATCGGACAAACCACCCTCCGGCCCAATCAAGAACGCCAGCGTCCCGGGCTTGGCGTGGCTCACCAACGGCTCGGCCACCGGATGCAGCACCAATTTCAACTCGGCCTCAGTCTGCTTGATCCAGTCACCCAACAGCACCGGCGGATGAATCACCGGTACCCGTGAGCGGCCGCATTGCTCGCAGGCGCTGATCGCCACTTGGCGCCAGTGCAGAAGGCGTTTGTCGGCGCGTTCGTCCTTGAGGCGTACTTCGCAGCGTTCACTGAAGATCGGGGTGATTTCAGTCACGCCCAATTCGGTGGCTTTCTGGATTGCCCAGTCCATGCGCTCGCCACGGGACAAACCCTGGCCGAGGTGGATCTGCAACGGCGATTCCACCTGCCCGGCGAACTGCTCGTTGATCTGGACGACCACGCGTTTTTTCCCGACCTCCATGAGTGTGCCGCGAAATTCATGGCCGGAACCGTCGAACAGTTGCAACGCATCGCCCTCGGCCATGCGCAGCACGCGACCGATGTAATGGGCCTGGGCCTCGGGCAACTCGTGCTCGCCGATGCTCAGGGGGGCGTCGATGAAGAAGCGGGACAGTCTCATGCGGGATCTCTGAAAAAGGGTGTGTAGCGTCTGAAGGTCGTGCCGACCTTATCGCTGGCAAGCCAGCTCCTACAGAATATGTGGTTGCGGCAAAAATGTGGGGCGACATCCGACCTGTAGGAGCTGGCTTGCCAGCGAAAGCGGCAGACCAGACACCACAGAAGATCCGGTGAAATCAATCAACCCGGATCACGGAACCCCGGATGAAAGTCCTTCGGCACCGCCACGCTGACGCTCTCGCGGGTGGCGATGTCGATCCCTTCACTGGCCACTTCGGCAAGAAAGTCGATTTGCTCCGGGGTGATTACGTAAGGCGGCAGGAAATACACCACGCTGCCCAACGGCCGCAGCAGCGCACCGCGCTCCAACGCATGCTGGAACACCTTCAGGCCGCGACGTTCCTGCCACGGATAAGCCTCTTTACTGGCCTTGTCCTTGACCATCTCGATGGCCAGCACCATGCCGGTCTGGCGCACTTCGCTGACGTTCGGGTGATCGGCCAGGTGCGCGGTGGACGAGGCCATGCGCTGGGCCAAAGCCTTGTTGTTCGCGATGACGTTGTCTTCTTCGAAGATATCCAGCGTCGCCAGGGCTGCCGCGCACGCCAGCGGGTTGCCGGTGTAACTGTGGGAATGGAGGAAGGCGCGCAGGGTCGGGTAGTCGTCGTAGAAGGCGCTGTAGACGTCGTCGGTGGTCAGGCACGCCGCCAGCGGCAGGTAGCCGCCGGTCAGGGCCTTGGACAGGCAGAGGAAGTCTGGACGGATGCCGGCCTGCTCACAGGCGAACATCGTCCCGGTGCGGCCGAAGCCGACGGCGATTTCGTCGTGGATCAGGTGCACGCCATAACGATCGCAGGCTTCGCGCAGCAGCTTGAGGTACACCGGGTGGTACATGCGCATGCCGCCGGCGCCCTGGATCAGCGGCTCGACGATCACGGCCGCGACCGTGTCATGGTTTTCGGCCAGGGTCTGTTCCATGGCGGCGAACATGTTGCGCGAGTGTTCTTCCCAGCTCATGCCTTCCGGGCGCAGGTAGCAATCGGGGCTTGGCACCTTGATGGTGTCGAGCAGCAGCGCCTTGTAGGTCTCGGTAAACAGCGGCACGTCGCCCACCGACATCGCCGCCATGGTTTCGCCGTGGTAGCTGTTGGTCAGGGTGACAAAGCGCTTCTTGTTCGGTTGGCCGCGGTTGAGCCAGTAGTGAAAGCTCATTTTCAGCGCGACTTCGATGCACGACGAACCGTTATCGGCGTAGAAACACCGGGTCAGGCCTTCGGGGGTCATCTTCACCAGGCGCTCGGACAGCTCGATCACCGGCTGATGGCTGAAGCCGGCGAGGATCACGTGCTCAAGTTGATCGACCTGATCCTTGATGCGCTGGTTGATGCGCGGATTGGCATGACCGAACACGTTCACCCACCAGGAGCTGACCGCATCGAGGTAGCGTTTGCCTTCGAAATCTTCCAGCCACACGCCTTCACCGCGCTTGATCGGGATCAGCGGAAGTTGTTCGTGATCTTTCATCTGGGTGCAGGGATGCCACAACACCGCGAGATCGCGTTGCATCCACTGATTATTCAGGCCCATGTTCAGTCTCCTCGAGGCGTTCCGTGACATGCGCGGACATACAATCGCGCAAGCCTATGCAATGCGTGCCTCGGGAACAACCCATTGTGTCGATTGAGCTACTTTGTATAGGGCGGTAGACGTTGCTGGCGGGCGTCTGACGGCTGACGTATCCTTCGCGGTTCTAGAGCCGCCTGGCTCGCAAAACCGCTATTTTTTCCTGAATTTCCGGAGTTCGCAGAATGTCTGTCGGTTGGCTGCGCGCCTGTGCGCTGGTGATGTTGGGGCTGTTCAGCGTGTCTGCGCTGGCAAAGGATAAGACCGCGATCGTGATCGGCGGCGGGGTCTCGGGCCTCACGGCTGCTTATGAGCTGCAGAACAAGGGCTGGCAGGTCACGCTGCTGGAAGCCAAGCCGAGCCTGGGCGGTCGCTCCGGCATGGCCACCAGCGAGTGGATCGGCAACAACAAGACCCAGCCGGTCCTGAACAAGTATGTCTCGGAATTCAAGCTGAGTACCACGCCAGCCCCTGAATTCGTGCGCACCCCGAGCTACCTGATCGACGGCGTGTATTACACCGCCGCCGACCTGGCCACCAAGGATCCAACCACGGCTGAAGCGCTCAAGCGCTACGAAAAGACTGTGGATGACCTGGCGCGCTCGATCGAAGACCCGCAAAACCCGTCGGCGAACAACACGCTGCACGCCCTGGACCAGATCAACGTGTCCAACTGGCTCGATCGCCTGACCCTGCCGGCCACTGCCCGTCAGTTGGTAAACCAGCAGATTCGTACCCGTTATGACGAGCCTTCGCGTATCTCGCTGCTGTACTTCGCCCAGCAGAGCAGCGTTTACCGTGGCGTTTCCGACCGTGACCTGCGCGCTTCGCGCCTGGTCGGCGGCAGCCCGGTGCTGGCCCAGGCCTTCGTCAAGCAGCTGAAAACCATCAAGACCAGCTCCCCGGTCTCGGCCATCATCCAGGACAAGGACGGCGTCACCGTCAAGGTCGGCAGCGTCGGCTATCAGGCAGACTACGTCGTACTGGCCGTGCCTCTGCGCGCGCTGAACAAGATCCAGATGACCCCGGCGCTGGACGCCCAGCACCTGGCGGCGATCAAGGGCACCAACTACGGCTGGCGCGACCAGATCATGCTGAAGTTCAAGACGCCGGTGTGGGAACCCAAGGCGCGCATGTCCGGTGAGATCTATAGCAACACCGGCCTCGGCATGTTGTGGATCGAACCGGCCTTGAAGGGCGGCGCCAACGTGGTGATCAACCTGTCCGGCGATAACGCACGGGTCATGCAGGCGTTCGGCGACAAGCAGATGGTCGATCAGGTGCTGATCCGCCTGCACGCGTTTTATCCACAGGCGCGCGGTTCGTTCACCGGTTATGAAATCCGCCGCTACAGCACCGACCCTTCGATGGGCGGCGCTTACCTGGCCTTCGGCCCAGGCCAGATCAGCAAGTTCTGGCGCCTGTGGGAACGCCCGATCCAGCGCGTAGCCTTTGCTGGCGAGCACACCGACACCTTGTACCCGGGCACCCTGGAAGGCGCATTGCGCACCGGTCAGCGTGCGGCCAGTCAGGTTGAAGACCTGGCAGCGGGCAAATCCTTTGAACCGAAGGCCGCTCCAATCGCCGCCGCCGCCGCTGCAGCCGGCGCGGTGGCGGCGAAGAAGGGCAACTTCTTCACCAACCTGTTCGGCGGCTCGGATGACGCGAAGAAGCCAGAACCGGTCAAGGCACCAGAACCTGTCGCACCGGCGCCTGCACCGGCGCCGGCGCCGGCACCGACCCCTGCTCCTGCTCCGATCGAAGCGCCGAAGCCTGCGGCACCGGTGAAAGCCGAGCCTGCGAAGAAGACCCCGGCCAAAGCGCCGGCGAAGAAAACCGAGACGAAAAAAAACTCGGCCAAGGCACCCGTGAAAAAGACTGAGCAAGCGAAGAAGCCAGCGGCGACCACGGTCACCAAGGCGCAGTAACGTTCAGGCGTAAAAAAAAGCGCGGCCCGAGGGTCGCGCTTTTTTTTGCCTTCCGGTCAGTCCTACACGCCTCAGCGATATATCAGAGACTTCCCACAAGCGAATCAGAAGGGAATGATGGGTAGCGCTTGACCTTGAGTTCTATGCTCTTCAAAAACGGGAGAGCACATGAAAGAAGTGATAGTAATCATCCTATTGATAGCCCTTTTCGGATGTGCAAATGCCGAGCTGTTTACTGAGGAGTACAGCCGGAGATTCGGCCATGAACTGGCCTATAAATGCGATAAATCCGTACGATCCTGACTGTTTACAGCCGCCTCCCGTGTACCACAATTAGGCAGGGCGCAGACTTCTGAGACCAAGGTTTCGTAACGTTCAGGTGTAAAAACAAACGCGGCTCAGGGCTGCGTTTTTTTTCGCCTGAAAAAAACCGGGAGCCGAAATCGAATAAACCTTTTGATACAGGTGTTCTCAGGTTTGTATTCACTTTTTTTCACAATCTCGACTTTAATCTTTCCTTAACCCGTGTGTTACAGACTCTTGATCGCATTTTTCGATATTTCAAAGCGAAATTTTCCGCTTTAATTCGATAGATAAATCGATAGTCTTGGGCCAGCACTTACAGGGATCTAGGCAAATGCAGCTACGAAACTCTACTTCCCGCTACGGCTGGGTCAGCATTTTCATGCACTGGGGTGTGGCGCTGGCGGTCGTCGGATTGTTCGCGTTAGGGCTGTGGATGGTCGGGCTCGACTACTACAGCACCTGGCGCAAAGACGCGCCGGACCTGCACAAGAGCATCGGCCTGGTGTTGCTGGGTGTGATGGTGCTACGGGTGTTGTGGCGCTTCGTCAGTCCGCCGCCACCAACCTTGTCCAGCTACAGCCGCATGACGCGCCTGGGCGCCAGGTTCGGCCATGGCTTTCTGTATCTCAGTCTGTTCGCTGTGATGATTGCCGGTTACCTGATTTCCACCGCAGAAGGTGTCGGTATCCCGGTGTTTGGTTTGTTTGAAGTGCCTGCGCTGGTGTCCGGGCTACCGGACCAGGCAGATACCGCCGGTGTGATCCACCTGTACCTGGCGTGGGTGCTGGTAATTTTTTCCGGCCTCCATGCGTTGGCAGCATTGAAGCACCACTTTATCGACCGTGATGTGACCCTCAAGCGCATGCTGGGTCGCAAAGCCTGAAGTTCAACCTCGACTCCAAAGGAAAACAAAGTATGTTGAAAAAGACTCTGGCCGCTCTGGCAATCGGTTCCGCCCTGTTGTCCGCCGGTAACGCAATGGCCGCTGACTACGTGGTCGACAAGGAAGGCCAGCACGCCTTCGTTGACTTCAAGATCAGCCACCTGGGCTACAGCTTCATCACCGGTACCTTCAAGGACATCGACGGCAAGTTCAGCTTTGACGCTGCCAAGCCTGAAGACAGCAAGATCGAATTCAACGTGAACACCGCCAGTGTGTTCACCAACAACGCAGAACGTGACAAGCACATCTCCAGCAAAGACTTCCTGAACGGCAGCAAAGCCACGTTCGTTTCCACCAGCGTCAAACCTACCGGCAAGAATGCCGCTGGCAAGGACACTGCTGACGTGGCTGGCGACCTGACTATCCTCGGTGTGACCAAGCCAATCGTGGTCAAGGCCACTTTCCTGGGTGAAGGCAAGGATCCATGGGGCGGCTACCGTGCAGGCTTCGAGGGTACTTTCAGCCTCAAGCGTTCCGATTTCGGCAAGCAGAAAGACCTGGGCCCATCGTCCGATGCAGTTGAAATGTACGTGACCTTTGAAGGTGTCAAAGCGAAATAATTTTCGCGCCTGACAAAAAACGCCCGCTGCTCTCTTGAGCGCGGGCGTTTTTTATTTCGCTACACAATCCCCTTGTGGGAGCTGGCTTGCCAGCGAAGGCGTCTTTGAACGTTGCGTCGGTCTTTCGGACGCCTTCGCCGGCAAGCCGGCTCCTACAGGTTTTGTGTTCAGGCATAAAAAATGCCCCGGACCTTTCGGCACGGGGCATTTTTTATTGCAGCGATAAATCAGCGATTGCGGGTCAGCAATGCCGGTTTTTCACCGCGAGGACGGCTTGGCAGTTGATCCAGCTGCTCAGGTGTCGGGAAGCGATCGGCCTTCGACTCCTTGTGCATGATCTTCGGCGCAGGACCGCGCGGGTTCTGCACGGCCGGTTCCGAACGCGGTTGATCGTCCCGGACCGGGCGGCGGTTGCGCGAGTCTTCGCGACGGGCCTGGCCATCACGTGGTGCGCCGCTGCGTGGACCGCTGCGCTTGGCTGGCGGGGTGCCGGTGCTGGCGCCATCGCTGTTGCGCGGACCGTTCTGGCGGCCACCTTGTGGCTTGCCGCCACGAGGAGCGCCCGAACCTGCAGCGGTGCCTTGTGCCGGTGCACCTGGACGACGGCCGCGGCCCTGGGCAGGTTTCTGCTGCGGCACGTAGTCGACGCGGTTACCGAAGTTATCGATATCGTCGTCCAGGAACTCGTCCGGAGCACGATCAGCCGCGGCACGCGGCGCCTGGCTTGGCTGGCGCTGTTCGCGGGCCGGGGTGCCTTCGCGCGGCTTTTGCTGACGGGCCGGACGCTCACCGCGCTCGGCCGCCGGTTTTTCCTTGCCCTTGTCCTTGCCCTTGTCCTTGCGACCGCCACCACCGCCGCCGCCATTCGGACCATCACCGCGCGGGCCACGTGGATTGCGCGGGTTGCGCACGTCCGGACGCTCGCGTGCTTCAGGCTTCTCGGCTTCCACAGCGCTGATATCGAAGCCCATCAGGTCGCCGTCGGCGATTTTCTGCTTGGTCATGCGCTCGATGCTTTTCAGCAGTTTTTCTTCGTCCGGGGCCACCAGCGAGATCGCCTCGCCCGAACGACCGGCACGGCCGGTACGGCCGATGCGGTGCACGTAGTCTTCATCGACGTTAGGCAGTTCGAAGTTGACCACGTGTGGCAACTGGTCGATGTCCAGGCCGCGAGCCGCGATATCGGTGGCAACCAGGATGCGCACGGTACCGGCCTTGAAGTCGGCCAGGGCTTTGGTGCGCGCGTTCTGGCTCTTGTTGCCGTGGATCGCGACGGCGCTCAGGCCGTGTTTGTCCAGGTACTCGGCCAGGCGGTTGGCGCCGTGCTTGGTGCGGGTGAACACCAGGACCTGTTCCCAGGCACCGGCGGTGATCAGGTGCGCCAGCAGCGAACGCTTGTGGTTGGCCGGCAGGCGGAATACGCGCTGTTCGATGCGCTCGACCGTGGTGTTCGGCGGCGTGACTTCGATGCGTTCCGGGTTGTGCAGCAACTTGCCGGCGAGGTCGGTGATGTCCTTGGAGAAGGTCGCCGAGAACAGCAGGTTCTGGCGTTTGGCTGGCAGACGGGCCAGGACTTTCTTCACGTCATGGACAAAACCCATGTCGAGCATGCGGTCAGCTTCGTCCAGCACGAGGATTTCCACGTGGGACAGGTCGACGCTGCCTTGGCCGGCGAGGTCGAGCAGGCGGCCAGGGCAGGCCACCAGCACGTCGACGCCACGGGACATGGCCTGGACCTGCGGGTTCATGCCGACGCCACCGAAGATGCAGGCGCTGACGAACTTCAGGTCACGGGCATAGACCTTGAAGCTTTCGTGCACTTGCGCGGCGAGTTCGCGAGTAGGGGTCAGGACCAGTACGCGCGGTTGGCGCGGGCCGTGACGCTGGGATTTGTCCGGGTGACCGTTGGGGAACAACCGCTCCAGGATCGGAAGGGCGAAACCGCCGGTTTTACCAGTACCTGTCTGTGCCGCGACCATCAGGTCGCGACCTTGCAACACGGCGGGTATGGCCCGCTGTTTCACCTGAGGAGGCGCGGTATAGCCCGCTGCCTCGATGGTGCGGACGATAGCGTCGGTGAGACCGAGGTAAGTAAAGGACATGAGGATGCCTGT
>Ga0160466_100171_pt1 | contig 49963 bp, 47 predicted proteins | sample HID1971M_E11MG_FD_108245 | JGI IMG/M metagenome (GOLD analysis project Ga0160466, IMG submission 108245) | Enriched millipede-associated microbial communities from UW Madison campus, WI, USA - HID1971M_E11 MG | ecosystem: Host-associated > Arthropoda: Insects > Digestive system > Unclassified ... | reverse complement strand
TGAATCAGGTCGTCTTGCTTGATCACGGTCATGAGTCGCGCTCCTCTAAAAGACGGGAACATTCAATAAGGTGCTTGCAGCTTGGGTGCATCGGTCGGTTGCAAGCACCTTTCAAGGCACGCCGGGGCTGCTGGCGCGACGCTAAAAAGGCGCGGCAGTATAACGCGCCTTGCTGGCGGGTACACGCGCCGGTGGTCAAACCTTGGTCGCATGGTCGAACCCGATCCCCGAATCGGGTCAGCCCGAAAATTGAATGGTCATTTATCGGCCGCACCACTAAAGTGGTTATCGGTCTGTAGAGTAGGACGCTCTGTCAGTCTCCTTTCATAGGGTGAGTCAACGATTGACCCATAACGCCATCCAGCGCCTGTTACTCAAACGGTTTGCCCTCGCGGCCGGCACTTATGCCCTGGCTTTGTTGCTGCTGTGGCTGGCGTTTTTCACCGGCCATTACGATGAACCGCTGGCCAATGTCGCCGTTGGCAGCGCTCTGGTGGTCATCAGCCAGGCGGCGTTGTTCGTGGTGTTCTACAGCGGCTGCAACCTGCGTTTTTCCGACCCCAGTCTGACCGAGGCGCAGGTGCTGCTGGGGCTAGGCTGGCAAACCTGGCTGATTGCCAATCTGGATGAGGCGCGCGGCACGTTCCTGGTGTTCTACGTGCTGATTCTGCTGTTCGGGCTGTTTCATCTGTCGCGTCGTGCGTTTGCGCGGTGCGCATTGCTGGTGTTTTTCAGTTTCAGCGCGATCACCCTGTGGGAGGGTTACCACTTTCAGCTGGCCGACCCGGCGTTGGCGGTGGTGCAGGTGTGCGTGCTGTTTATCGTGCTGGTCTGGCTGGAACTGTACGCCCGCTACGTCCAGGCCTCGCGACTGCGCATGCGTCAGCGCCGCTTCGCCCTGCAGGCGCACCAGGACACTTTGCGCGGGATGATGCGTCAGCTCGAGGACCTGGTGGCCACCGACGAGTTGACCGGATTGTTCAATCGCCGGCATTTCCTGCGCCTGGCTTCACGCGAACTCAAAGCCATGGACGCCGGCGTCGTGCATGGCCTGGCGCTGATCGACCTCGATCACTTCAAACGGATCAACGACATTTATGGTCATGCGGCCGGCGATCAGGTGCTGCAGGCGTTTGCCGGCGTGGCGTCGGCCTGCCTGCGCGACGGCGATGTCCTGGCACGCTACGGCGGAGAAGAGTTCGTGGTGTTGCTGCCCGATTGCGATGCCGAGCGCTTGACCGCCTGTTGCGAGCGGCTGCGCCTCGCCTTTATCGATGTCGAGTTGATCGGCTTGAAGGTCGGTAGTCTCAGCTTGTCCGCGGGCATGACCCTGCTGGACATGGGCGATGATCTTGACGAAGCCTTGCAGCGGGCGGACCAGGCGCTGTATCGCGCCAAGCGTGACGGCCGCAATCGTTGCGCTGCGGCGTGGGAAAACGTCGATGCCTGAATTACGCGTGGGCGATCGCCAATGGTCGGTGGCAACCGGCGCCAATCTGCTTGATGCCCTGAATCAGAACGGCGTGGCGGTACCCTACAGCTGCCGCGCCGGCAGTTGTCATGCCTGCCTGGTGCAGTGCGTACAAGGATTACCGAGCGACAGCCGCCCCGATGCCCTGAGCGCAGAGCAGCGCCAGCAAGGCTGGCGCCTGGCCTGCCAGTGCCAGGTGATTGAAGATTTGCAAGTGCACACCTTCGACCCGCAAGAGGATGGCCGTCCGGCCGAGGTCGCTGCGGCCGATTGGTTGAGCAGTAGCGTTTTGCGCCTGCGCCTGGCGCCACAACGCCCGTTGCGCTACAGCGCCGGGCAGCATCTGGTGTTGTGGGCGGGCAACGTCGCACGGCCGTATTCCTTGGCCAGCCTGCCGGAAGAGGACCGTTTTCTCGAGTTTCACCTCGATTGTCGCCAGTCGGGGGAATTCAGCGATTTAGCCCGTCAGCTGAACATCGGCGACCCGATCCGTCTCGGCGAGTTGCGCGGCGGAGCCTTGCATTACGACCCGGACTGGCACGACCGACCGCTGTGGCTGATGGCGGCCGGCACCGGGTTGGGACCGTTGTTCGGCGTCTTGCGAGAAGCCTTGCGCCAGGATCATCGGGGCGCCATTCGGGTCATCCACCTGGCCCATGATGCCAACGAGCATTATCTGGCCAAACCTCTGCAAGCCATGGCCGCCAGCCGTCCGAACCTCAGCATCGAGCTGTGGACACCGACCGAGTTGCCCGCGGCTTTGGCGCAACTGCGGCTTGTTTCGCGACAAACCCAGGCCTTGCTCTGCGGATCCCCCGACAGCGTCGATGCCTTTGCCCGGCGCCTGTACCTGGCGGGGCTGCCACGCAACCAACTGCTGGCCGACGTCTTCCTGCCCCGCGGTTGAGCGCTGATTTTTCAGATGCGAGACCTTCCATGCCCGATGCCATCCAGATTGAACGCGACCGCGGCCTGCTGACGCTACGACTGAACCGTTGTTCACAAATCATGTGACCACCACAAAAACCTGTGGGAGCGGGCTTGCCCGCGATGAGGCCTCCCCAGGCAACACATCTTGCGGATCAAAAACAAAAAAGCCCCGCCATTCAAATGGCGGGGCTTTTTTCCAGCAACCGATCACTCAGACCTGCGGGTCGCCAACGTGCCGTGTGGTGCTGCTATTCCTGCTTCGTGTTCAGTACGCGTGCTATCAAGGTCCGATCCGGGATGGCGACAGTCTCGCGGATGAGCAACACGTTCCCATCCTTTTGCAGGGCCATTGTGGTGCTGAACCCAAAACTGGTGTCTTGAGGTACATACACCAAACCCTTCCCGTTGCCAAAGCCGAGATCCAGGGTTCCGTCATTCTGGTAGCGAGCCACCATTAATGAGTGAAGGCCCGCATTCGGTATCAACTTCCCGGCCACGATGATTTTCTCTTGGACTATACCAACATCATGGAATCTGATAGCGCCTCTCTCTGTGTCGGATTGATAAAGAATTTTTCCACCATTGAATTTTTGGTCGAGTTGACCCTCTTTGGTGAAACAAGCCAATACACCCTGGGCAGGCGATAACGTCGAGCCAGCAGCGAGAATACTGTCTTCGGCGTATTGAGTGAGTCTATCGAACGTCGCTTCCGGGACGAGTGCAAACCCATTTTCAGCAAAGGTCTGATCGAGAGTGCCATCGTCATTCAGACGAGCCAGCATGCCGTAGTGCTGGGAGGTATCGCGTTTATAGAGCGATCCGCACACGGTGATTTTTCCGTTCTGCACGAAGATGTCGTTGATGGTGGTATTAGCCCAGTATCCATGAGCAACGGCGACATAACCGGTTTTGTTGAAGCTGAGGTCCAGCGAGCCGTCAGCGTTGAGCCGGGTGATTATGCCGATGTCGGCGATCAAGCCTGCCATGTAAACGTGTTTGGCAAGGTAGATTTTTCCATTGGCTACCGTGCTGATCCCTGAGGTGCCGATGTCGCTTGATGCCTGCGATGTGGGCATTTGTTCAGGGCTATCGGAAAGGGGTGCAGGCAGTATTACCTTTAGCAGGCCTTTCTCGCCAAACGTTTCATCCAGCCGCCCGTTGATGTGAAGGCGAATGAGTACATTAATGTCGTTGGTATTGTCGACAGCGCAAAGGAGGATTTTTGTTTCAGTCCCGTCCTCGAGAAAATGTATCTGTTGCATTCGTACTCCCAGCTGAGGAGTAAACCGCTGGATGACGATTCCTTTGTTACCGAACGCTTCGTTTATAGCCCCGTTCTTGTGCAGGCAAACCACGGCTGGAGTGAATTCGCGAATATTGTTACTTGGCTCTATTGATGCGGTGACATAAAGGTTGTCGTCAGGGCCTTCAACAATACATTGGGCTATAGTGGACTTGGCACTAGGGATAAGCACAGACACCCTACCTTCAAGACCAAACTGTGGATCGAGATCACCGTCGGCGGTGGTCAGCGTTGTGTATTGGCTCATCGTTCTATTCCTTTAATGGGGTGAGTTGTCCGTCGACAAGGGCTGCCAATGACGAGCCCGCAACAGCCTGGCGTGAGAAAGCCTTGATGACAGCGATAGCCGCGGTTGACCGGATCGATTAAAGGGGTTGGGCAAGAGGGCTGTCTACTGTCAGATCTGACAGGTGAGGGGTAGTGAAATCGTCTATCTGACTATTTTTAAACGAAAAAAAGCCCCGCCATTCACATGGCAGGGCTTTTGTTTTTCAGGGCATCAATCCTTTTGCAACAGCGCGATGGATCACATTTCCTTCTCTAAATTCCACCGCAAAAAAGGCCTTGTTGTCTTTAATGTCCGATGAATGAACGGCAAGGTTTAGCGCTTCTTTATAGTCAAGCCAGCCAACCCCATTGTTATAGTCCTTGTCATGACTGCCGTTGTAATGGAATCGCGCAATCGCGTAACGACTATCGGGGAAGTAGCTTTCTAAAGTTCCGGTGGTCAAGAAACTTCCGTCAGACAGGAAGTCGGCAGTGTACCAATGCGTTCTGAATGAATGTACGTTCGTGAATACCGGTTTTCCACCGTTGAACTGGATATTTTTCGAACCGTCAGCTTCCAAGCTGATTAAAAGTCCGGAAATCGAAGTGTCGTGTCTTGAATGCCTTGAACCTGTGCACAGAATGCGATTGTTGGGTTGTTTTACTATATTGGCAACCTCCCAGTAATAGAGTGGGTCTTCATCTTCCATAACCAGAAATCCGTCTCGTTGAAAGGATTTATCCAGTTTGCCGTCTTTGCTGTGTTTTACTAAAACAACTGCTTCAGGGGGATTGGAGTAACCTGTTTTGACGTGGCCGGCACTGATGTAGTTGCCCGCATCGTCGACGATCAGGCTACTCAGTTGCAAGAAGTTAAAAATGTCATGTCTGACACGGACAAAACCCGATTCATTGAATGAAAGGTCAAGTTCCCCTCTTGGAGTCAAGCAGATGATCCAGGCATCAATCGAGGCGAAGGTGCCAGATTCATGAAGCAATATGATGCGATCGTCGGTAATTGGCGAAGTTTCGCGCGCGTAGGGCGCAAGCTTGTTCAGAGAATCGGATGAAACACATCTTGATTTTTCGATTTCCAGACATTTTTCGTTGTACGCGGATACGGCGTGTAAATCAGCAGTCGTGTTGGGAGCCGGGATAATGACTTTTCCTTCTTTGCCAAATTCTTTATCAATGGTGCCATTGGGAAGAAAACGAACGGCGGCCTTATCCCGCGCACTCACGCCGCCTACACGGTAAAACAGCGTTCCCGTCAGCAGAATTCTGCCATTCACAAATGCAATCTGTTCGGCGTAGAAGCTGGAGTTAGCGGATCCGTAAAAAAAATCGTAGAAGAAACCCTGTTTGCCAAAGCTGGTGTCGACAGAGCCAGCTTCATTCAGGCGTGTCAGCGCGAAGAGCATTCCGTTGACATCATCATATAGAACTCCCGCGATGTAGATCATATTGTCAGGACCTACAGCGACAACCCGTGAGGACCAGTTTGGGAAATCGGGGTTTGGTGAACGGAGGACGGCCAAGCCGTTTGCACCAAAAATGGGGTCCAGTTGGCCTGAAAGAGTCGAAGCATGTATTTTTTCCGTGGTCATTGCACTTTCCCTTGATGTAATGGGCGAGTGCCTTTGCACTCGCATCCTCTGCCCGTTCCGCAAAAACAGTACGGTGCTGCTGCTCTCTATGAGACGGGGGCGGGGGGAAATGAACAACTGTCAGAGTTGACAGGTTTGTCGATTATTTTGAGATAAAAAAACTTTCTGATGGCGAAGTTTCAGGCAAAAAAAAGCCCCGCCATTCACATGGCAGGGCTTTTGGTTTTCAGCGTGTCACTCAGACCATTGGATCGCCAACGTGCAGGATCTTCATGCCATTGGTGCCGCCGGTGGTGTGGTAACTGTCGCCCTTGGTCAGGATGACCCAGTCGCCTTTCTGTACGACGCCGCGCTTGACCAGCTCGTCGATCGCCTTCTGGCTGACTTCGTTCGGCGCCAGCGAAGCCGGGTCGAACGGGATGGTGTACACGCCACGGAACATTGCCGCGCGGGCCTGGGCTTCGCGGTGTGGGGTGAACGCGTAGATCGGCACCGAGGAACGGATACGCGACATGATCAGCGGGGTGTAGCCACTTTCGGTCAGGGCGATGATCGCTTTGACGCCCGGGAAGTGGTTGGCGGTGTACATGGTCGCCAGCGCAATGCTTTCGTCGCAGCGGGTGAATTCCTTGCCGATGCGGTGGCTGGAGGTCTTGCTGGTCGGGTGCTTTTCAGCGCCGACGCAGATGCGTGCCATCGCCTGCACGGCTTCCAGCGGGTACAGGCCGGCAGCACTTTCGGCCGAGAGCATCACGGCGTCGGTGTAGTCGAGCACGGCGTTGGCTACGTCCGACACTTCGGCGCGGGTCGGCATCGGGTTCTGGATCATCGACTCCATCATCTGGGTCGCCACGATAACGGCCTTGTTGTGGCGGCGTGCGTGCAGAATGATCTTCTTCTGGATGCCCACCAGCTCGGCGTCGCCGATTTCCACACCGAGGTCGCCACGGGCCACCATCACGGCGTCGGACGCCTTGATCAGGCCGTCGAGGGTTTCGTCATCGGCCACGGCTTCGGCGCGTTCGATCTTCGCTACCAGCCAGGCAGTGCCGCCGGCTTCGTCGCGCAGTTGACGGGCGTATTCCATGTCCGCGGCGTCACGCGGGAAGGACACCGCGAGGTAGTCGACTTCCATTTCCGCGGCGAGCTTGATATCAGCCTTGTCTTTTTCAGTCAGGGCCGGAGCGGTCAGGCCGCCACCGCGACGGTTGATGCCTTTATGGTCTGACAGCGGGCCGCCGATGGTCACGGTGCAGTTCAGTTCGGTGGCAGTGGCGGTGTCGACGCGCATCACCACGCGACCGTCGTCGAGCAACAGTTCGTCGCCCACGCCGCAGTCCTTGACCAGGTCCGGGTAGTCGATGCCGACCACTTGCTGGTTGCCTTCGGTCAGGGGATGGCTGGTGGAAAAGGTGAATTGATCACCGATCTTCAGCTCGATCTTCTTGTTGGCGAATTTGGCGATACGGATTTTCGGGCCTTGCAGGTCACCCAGCAGGGCAACGAAACGACCGTGCTTGGCTGCCAGGTCACGCACCAGCTTCGCGCGAGCCTTGTGCTCGTCGGGGGTGCCGTGGGAGAAGTTCAGGCGGGCGACGTCCAGGCCAGCCAGGATCAGTTGTTCGAGGACTTCCGGCGAGTTACTGGCCGGGCCAAGGGTGGCGACGATTTTGGTACGACGGACGGACATGCAAAGACTCCTGAGTTCAAGCGCTGAGTGAGGCTACTATGCTCTTGGGGTGTAGTCATTGTTCATGTGCACTACTTATTCGTTTGTTTATTGAACCGAACACTTTTGCTGACCGGTCGCCTGAAGATTTTCGCCCATGGGTCGATACAGAGCTCAAGTCAGGAGAACTCCCATGCGATTCGTGCTCATAGCCGTCCTTGCCCTCAGTGTCGTGGGCTGCACCCGTTGGTCGATGAACCACCATTTGAACCTTGCCTACAGCGCCTATGACCGGGGCAATTGCGAGCAGGTAACGCTCGAGCTGTCCAAGGTCGAACGCGCCAGCCGCGCGCGGCCTTATGTGTGGCCGGAAGTGTCGATGCTGCGCGGTCTGTGCCTGGAACGGCAGAAGCTGTTTGTCGATGCGGCGCAAACCTACCAGTTCATCATCGCGTCGTACCCGCAAAGCGAATACGCCTACCGCGCCCAGGCGCGCCTGGAAACCTTGCAGGCGCTGGGTCACTATCCGCTGCGCAGTGCGGCGGCGGTGCGTCCTACCCGCTTCTGATTACGTTACCCATTCAGCGCTGGCTCAGCGACGACGGTGAGCTATAGTCGAATAAAGCGGTTTAGAGGCTTGCCTCTCAACCGACGTAACACCCGTGATCGGCAGGAGTAAGCGGCAGCGGTTCATGGACTGTCGCACCAGGAGCGGGGAGAGCGCGCCCATGTCTGATTCAACCGCAGGCAGGCCCGTTCCGAAGCATTAGTGCGGCCCTGCTTAAGGGCCTTGCTGGGCGAATTGCGCATGTTCACTGACCGCCGTATCGAGCGGCATCAACTGCCGTATTTTCTGAGAGTGTTCAACAGCGTCACCGACAAGCCGATCGGCTTTCTGGGCAACGTCTCCGCAGACGGGCTGATGCTCGTCAGTCAGTTGCCGATGATGATCGGTGCCGATTTCGGTTTGCGCCTGAAAATCCCCGCGAGCGACGGGGGTATGCAGGTCATCGATTTGCAGGCGTGTTGCCTGTGGTGCCACGAGGACGCAACGCCCCACCATTACGACGCCGGGTTCAGCCTGCAACGGGCACCGCCGGAGTATGGGCAGTTGGTGCAGGCATTGAAGCGATACTTCAGTTTTCAGCCGTTGCCGGCTTCGGCCTGATACAGCAAATATTTTGCTGTGTTCTGGAACAGGGAGACCTCTAAATCATTCCTGCTTTTTTCCAGTTCAGGTAACGCGTGACCAATGCTGGCCCCAACGCCTCGGGTTGCATGTCCACTACCTGTACTCCATGGGCGTTCAAACGCTCATGGAGTGCTGCGCGTGAATTCAGGTATTCAACGGTCCCGCAATAGCTCAGTGCCTCCGACAAGGTTTGCACCGGCAACAGGCGTGTAGTCTCGAGGACACTTTCCCGCAAGCTGGCGACCAGCACCTGATGCTGTTTGCTCAATCGCTTGACGGCCGTCAGCAGTTCTTCATCGTCTTCATCGCGCAGGTTGGTCATCAGCAGCACCAGCGCCCGGCGTTTCTGCCGAGCCAGTAGCTGGGTGGCAGCCGCTTGATAATCGGCGTTGTGTTGGGTGCTGTTCAGGTCGTAGACCGTGTTGAGCAACACATTGAGCTGGCCAGCGCCTTTCACCGGGGCGAGGTGGCGCGGGTGATCGCTGGCAAAGGTGCTGAGGCCCACTGCATCCCCCTGACGCAGCGCGACGTAGCTCAGCAACAGGCAGGCGTTGAGCGCGTGATCGAAATGCGCCAACTCACCGTCCTGGCTGCGCATGCGTCGACCGCAATCGAGCATGAAGATGATCTGTTGGTCACGCTCGTCCTGGTACTCCCGGGCAATCGGTGTGCGTTGGCGCGCGGTGGCCTTCCAGTCGATCTGGCGAAGGCTGTCGCCTTCGCGAAACTCCCGTAGCTGATGAAACTCCAGGCCCAGGCCACGTCGTTGGCGCTGGCGCACGCCGAGTTGGCTGAGCCAGTTGTCCACCGCCAGCAGTTGGCCACCGTAGAGTCGGGCGAAGTCCGGGTAGACGCGGGTGCTGTCCGTCACGTGCAGCAGGCGCTTGCCGGACCACAGGCCCAGTGGACTCGGCAGGTTGATTTCGCAGTGATCGAAGGTGAAGTGACCGCGCTTGAGGGGGCGCAGGCGATAGCCGACGTGGCTGTGCTGGCCGGGTTGCAGTTCGACCGACAGGGGCAGGTTCTCGAAGCTCAGGCCATCGGGTACGTGGTCATGGATCTGGATGTTCAGTGGCAGGGCAAGGTCGTGCTCGACTTGCAGTCGTACTTCGCTCCAGCGGCCGAGGGCCAGGCTGCCGGGCATTTGTCGTTGTACGCGGGGTGAGGGCAGGCGTTGCAGGCGGATCGCGTCGATTATGGCCAGGGCCAGTAGCGCCAGCAGCAAGCCCCAGTTGATCGAGAACAGCGTTGGGGGAACAGCCATGTCCAGCGCCCGCAATGTGCCCGGCACGATGCCGATGACCAGCAGGATCGCGAGCCAGATCAGCAGCAGGCGCGAAGGTTTCACAGCCGTGGCGCCGGTACTTGATCGAGCAGTTGCTGCAGCACGTGATCGACGTCCAGCCCTTCGATATCCAGCTCCGGCGCGATGCGCACGCGATGGCGCAACACCGCCAGAGCGCAGCCTTTTATGTCATCTGGTATCACGAACTCGCCGCCGCGCAACAAGGCTCGTGCCCGTGCGCAGCGTACCAGCGCGATGGACGCACGAGGCCCGGCGCCGAGGGTCAGGCCGGGCCAGCTGCGGGTGGTGCGGGCCAGGCGCACGGCGTAATCGAGGACTTGTTCGTCCAGCGGCAAATGACTGGTTATGCGTTGCAGGACCAGCACGTCCTTGGCTTGCAGCACAGTGCGCATTGGTTGCACATCGAGCATGTCGGCACGGGTAGAGCGGCTGACCTGACGCACCATGTCCAGCTCCTGCTCGGCGTCGGGGTAGTCCATGCGCACCTTGAGCATGAAACGATCGAGTTCGGCTTCCGGCAGCGGGTAAGTGCCTTCCTGTTCGATGGGGTTTTGCGTGGCGAGCACCATGAACGGCTGAGCGATCGGCAGGGCGCGGCCTTCGAGGGTGACCTGGCGTTCCTGCATGGCTTCGAGCAGTGCGGCCTGGGTTTTTGCCGGGGCGCGGTTGATCTCGTCGGCCAGCAACAGGTTGGTGAACAACGGACCTTTGCGCAGTTTGAATTGCTCGGTCTGCAAATCGTACACCGCATGCCCGGTGACATCGCTGGGCATCAGGTCCGGAGTGAACTGGATACGCGCGAACTCGCCGCCGAAACAGCGGGCCAGCGCCCTGACCAGCAACGTCTTGCCCAGGCCCGGCACACCTTCGAGCAATACGTGGCCGCCGGCAAGCAGCGCGGTCAGCACGTCGTCGATGACAGTGTCCTGTCCGATCACGGCTTTTTGCAATTCATGGCGCACGGCCTGGGCCAGCTGGCTGGCGCGCTGGCGTTGCGCAGTGGCGTGGTTGATTGCATCGGGCTCGGTCGGTTGACTCATAACGCATTCCTCAAAATTTGCAGACGGGCGACCTGGCGGCTGAATTCAGCACTGGAAAGCCGCTGCTTCGGCCGCGGGCTCATGGCTTGGCTGACGGTGCTCTCGGGTTGCCCGCCCAGGCGGGCGAGCACCCGCCATTGTTCGGTGGCATCGAGTCGTTCGTAGCCAGGATGGCGATGTCTCACACGGCACAGTATGTCTTGCCGCAAGGCTTGCAACAGGCTGTCCTGGCCATTGTGGCGCAACATGAAATCGGCGCTGGCGCGCAGATGTTCCTGCCATTGGTGCCGGGCTTTCGGTTGTGGTTGCAGCAGAGGGCCCTGGCGCACGCCGAAGTGCCAGAAAGCCAGTCCGACCAGGGCGATCAAGGCGACCAGCGCCTGGGGGAAATGGCGCAGCAGCAATGTCGGCAGGCTGTCGTGTTCTGTGTTGAACAGCAGGGTCACAGCGGTATCGACGGTCAGGTACCAGAGCAGCCAGGCATTGTCGTATTGATCGATCGCCGGGGTTTTCCACAGATCGGCGTCGGTCACCACGATGATCGAACCGAGTCCGTGGTTCAGCTGCATCATATGGGTGGCCTTGCCACTGTTGGCCCAGGCCTGGGCGAGGTTCTTCGGATCTTCGAGATGGAACGCGGTATCGAAGCCGGCGTAGGCCGGTGCGTCCTCATTTTCCAGATAGAGTTTGGTCAATTGCGCGAAGGGGTCGCCAGGCGTACCGGGTGGCGGGTCCCTGAGGTCTTTGCTCAGCGATTGCTGCAGTTGCACCCGATCCAGCAAAAGGTCATTGCTTTGCCCGGTCTGTTCATCCCATAACGACTGCGCAACGAACAGCAGGCGCCCGCCGGCCCGGGTCCAGTCCAGCACCTGATCGATCTGCCTGGGTGTCATGTTGTAGCGGTCGCCGAGCAACAACAGGCTGTGATGCTTTGGCGTGAGGCTCGGCAGGATATCGAGGCTGTTGGCATGGCTGACACTCAAGCCCTGTTTGCGCAGGAAATGCTCGGCGGCCAGGTAGGGATTAGCCAGGGCCTCCGGCGCCGGGCCGTGGTCGATTTCGACCGGGTAGGGCGTTGCCTTCAGGTACAGATAAATCGTCAGCGCGCCCAGCAGCGCAGCGCTCACTACGCCGATGATCGGCCAGGTGCGCCGGTTCAACGGGCGGCTCCCGGGCCAAATACACCACGCCAGGCGTCACACAGTTGGCGCTGCGCATGGGCGGGCGGCAGTTGGTGCCCGTAGGCCATGTTTTGCCAGTGCACGGTCAGGTCTTTGCTGAAGGCCAACAGGTCCGGTTGCTGCAGTTGCTCGATGCGTTCCAGGACCTGGCCTTCGGTGTCGGCGGCTTTGAGCGGGAGGTCGAAGTCGTGCAACAAGCGGCTGAGCAGGGCGCGATAAAGCAAGCCAAGGGCTGCGCGCGGGTTGCTCTGCCAGAGGTTTTCGGCACTGGCTGCGATGTCGGGCGGGAGGGTTTCGCGGTCAAGGTCCAGGCCGAAGGCCTGCGCAGGAAGCGCGCGTGGGGCTTTTTCGACGGGGCGCGGGCGTCGGCTGACGAACGCCTGCAACCACTCTCGGTAGTGCCAGATCAGTACCCCGATGGCGCTGAGCAACACGGCCCACAGCGTGACTTCGATCAGCGTGGCCAAGGCGCCGAAGTGCTGCTGGTCAAACATCTGCAGCAGCCTCTTTAGCCATTGAGGCATGTTGTCGTCGTCCGCGCTTTCGTCGCCGGCCTGGTTTTCGCCGAATCGATAGCGGGTGACGGTTTCCCGGTTCTTGAACGGTGGCTGATCGAGGATCGCCTTGATGCTGTCCCGGGACGCCTGGCTGGTCAGGGATTGCTCCAGCAGGCGCGGGCTGTCGGGCGCCGCCGGGGCCGGTTCGACCGCCAGGACGGTGGGTGCGATGGGCAACAGCAAGGACACTGCCAGCAACAGGGCAAGGGTTGTGCCGCTCAAACGCTGGGACAGGCGGCGAAACACCAGCTCGATATCCCAGGCCTCGAGCGCGGTGCGTCGGTTCAGATACAGGCTGAAGCCTGCGGCCACATAGACCGGTTCCCACACCACCAGCACCAGGGCGTAGAAGCCGTTGGACAGGTGTTCCAGCCAGTGCCAATCCTGCGTCGCGGCGCTGATCAGCGACTGCCAGCTCCAGTCGAGTGCGACCTGTGGTGGCAGCAGCAGGTAGAACAGCACCATCAAGCCAATCCATAACGCGCTTTCCAGGAGCACACCGATCACGGTCAGCCAGCGTGCCGCGCCGGCGTCGCGCTGCAACAACACTTGCAATCGCTGCTGGCGTGCCTCTGCGCCCAAGCCTTCGAGCTGCAACACGGGCAGCAGGAAGCTGCGACTCAGGCTCAGGCGGCGCCAGGTCAGGCTGGCCAGCAGTTGCGGCTTGAGCAACCGTGGCCATTGGTAAAGTGCCTGTTTGAGGGTGGGCGTTTCGCCAAAGATGGCTTTGGAGAGGATGTACAGCGGCAAGCGTTCGAAGGCCGGCTTCAGCCACCAGAAGATGAACACGGCGAGGGTCGGCGAATCCCACAGCAACCATGTCAGCAAGGCGAAAACCGGCAAGGTGACAATCGCCCAACTGGTCATCAGCAGGCGTCGGTGGCGCTGGCTCAGCAGCACGCCGAGGTCCATGGCTTCGAAGGTGGGTCTGGGACGAATGACCACGGTGGTGTCACTCAGGCGCATGGCGGGTCCTTCCGGCGAATAACAGGTAAACCGCCACCAGCACCCAGAGGGCCGCACCGACCAGGTACTTGGTCAGGGGCGCCGGGGCCGTCATCGACGACCAGTAGGCTTCGATAAATGCCGCAATCAGCAGAAACAGCATCACGCCGCAAATCAGCAGCACGCTTTTGCGGGCAGCCAGGCGCAAGGCTTCGCCACGGGGCAGGGGGCCCGGTGCGATCAACGCCCAGCCCAGTTGCAGGCCGGCGGCACCCGCCAGGGCAATGGCCGTCAGTTCAAAGGCACCGTGCCCCACCACGAATGACCAGAAGGTTTGGCCATAGCCAATATGCGTCAGGTGCCCGGCCACCGCGCCGATCATCAAGCCGTTGAAGACCAGGAAAAACGCGCTGCCCAGGCCAAACAGCAAGCCGCTGGCGAACGTCTGAAAGGCGATCCCGATGTTGTGCATGATGTAGTAGCCGAACATCGCCCAGTCTTCACTGGCCGCCCGCTCCATCGAGCGCCCCAGGTGACCGGCCTCGGGGTCGTACATGCTTTGCATGTCGTTGACCTGGTCGGCCGGGATCAGGTTATAGACCAGGTCCGGAAACAGATACACCAGCCCTGCAAACGCAATCAGGCTACCGAAAAACAGCAGGCTGGCGGCGAGCACGAAGCGCCATTGTTCGCGTACCAGCCGCGGGAAGCCGGCCAGGATGAAACCCAGCGCATTGGCTCCGAGCTGGCTGCGATGCCGATACAGTTGTTGATGTCCGCGCAACACCTGTTGCTGCAACGAGTCGATCAGGAAGCTGCTGTAACCACGCTCGCGGGCCAGCGCCAGGTGATGGCACATGCGCCGATAATCGGCTGGAAATTGAACGGCCCCATCGGCTTTACTGCCACGCTCCAGCCTGTCCAGCATGAGGGAAAACTGCTCCCATTCGGCCATGTGCCGATGTTCGAAAAGGCTTTGTTTCATGCCGGACCCAACAAGCCGTGGGCGATGCCGTTGAGTTCGGCGACGGCCCGGGGTGGCGCAACCTGCAAGGGGCGCGCGAGGATCGTTGCCAACTCGTTGACCCGGGCGTCGGACAGTCCGGCCTGGCGTTCGGCGAACCCGAGGATGGCGCGTTGCTCGGACAGTGTCAGGGCAAAGGGCGGGCGACGGGGTTGCGCGGGGGGCAGTTGCGGGCGGGTGAGCAGTTGTTCGCGGTAGATCACCAGTGTACCGGCGGCCAGGTCACCGAGGCGCTTGAAGTTGGGGTGTTGCAGGCAACTGATGGCGCCAAGGAAGTAGCCGAACGGCAACATGTCGACAAATCGCAGCAGGTTACGCAACAGTGACGCGGACCAGCCAACAGGCGTGCCATCGTCCTGGATGACGCGCAAGCCCATCCATTGTTTGCCCGGCGAACAGCCCTGGTTGAAGACTTCGAACAGCACCATGTACCACCAGCTCACGCCGAACAGCAGGATCGAAACCAGGCCGGCACCGAGTTTTCCGAGCATCGCCAGGACGATGAACAACAGGCCCAGGATCAACCCGCGCAGGACCAGGTCGATGGAAAATGCCAGGGCGCGCACCATCAACCCGGCCGGGCGCAGTGGCAAGTCGATGCCTTCGGGCGTTTCGACCTGATACCGCGTGTCCAGTGGCGGGGGCAGCGTTGCTTTCCGTGGCAGTGCTGTGACGTCGAGCATGGGCAACCTGGTGGTGTGGCCTGATCGGTTTGTCTCTGTACCGGATGCTAGCAGCCTCGCCGGTCAAAACGACATAACTATGTATTGCACATTGAGTAACCGGGGATGATTGAATGGCAGGATTGCTGGCCGGAGCGGGACGGGAACGCCTAGACTTGGCCAATCTTCAGTTCAGGAATAGCCCGTGACTTCCATCTTCTGGTACGACTACGAAACGACGGGCATCAATCCCCGTTGCGACCGCCCGCTGCAAATGGCGGGGCTGCGTACTGACTTCGACCTCAATGAAATCGACGAGCCGGTCAACCTCTTCTGCCGGCCCAGCGACGACATCCTGCCGCATCCCGCGGCTTGCGCAATTACTGGCATCACGCCCACCCAACTGGCCGAGCACGGGTTGAGCGAAGCCGACTTCATGACCCGGGTCCATGCCCAACTGGCCGCGCCAGGTACGTGCGGCGCGGGCTACAACACGTTGCGCTTCGACGATGAGATGACCCGCTACAGCCTGTACCGAAATTTTTTCGACCCTTATGCGCGGGAATGGCAGGGCGGTAACAGCCGCTGGGACCTGATCGACGTCGTGCGCGCGGCCTATGCCTTGCGCCCCGATGGCCTTGTCTGGCCGACGGACGCTGAGGGGCGGGTGACGCTCAAGCTTGAGCGCCTGACCGCCGCCAACGGCATCGATCATGGCAATGCCCACGAAGCGCTGTCGGACGTTCGCGCCACGATCGCCCTGGCGCGGCTGATCCGGGAAAAACAGCCGAAATTGTATGAGTGGTTATTTCAACTTCGCAGCAAGCAAAAGGTATTGGACCAGGTACGGCTGCTGCAGCCCATGGTGCATGTGTCGGGACGCTTTTCTGCGGCGCGCAACTATGTCGGCGTGGTGTTGCCCCTGGCCTGGCACCCGCGCAACAAGAACGCACTGATCGTCTGCGACCTGCACCTCGACCCGCAGGGCTTGCTCGATCTCGATGCCGAAACCTTGCGTCAGCGCTTGTATACCCGTCACGAAGACCTGGCAGAGGGGGAGTTGCCAGTACCGCTCAAGCTTATCCACGTCAATAAATGCCCCGTGGTGGCGCCTTTATCGGTACTTCGTCCGGAAGATCAGCTGCGCCTGGGAATGGATGTTGCGCTTTACCAGGCACGAGCACTGCGACTAAGTGACGCGCAGCAAGATTGGCAAGCTAAAGTTCTGGCGATTTATGCCCGTGAAGATTTCTCCTTGAGCGAGGATCCGGAACAACAGTTATACGACGGATTTATCGGCGACCGTGATCGGCGTCTCTGCGAGCAAGTCAGAACAGTCGATCCGCTGCAATTGGCACAACAGCAATGGCCTTTCGATGATGAACGTTTGCCCGAGCTGTTGTTTCGATATCGAGCACGTAACTTTCCCGATACCTTGAGTCTCGATGAGCAGGAACGCTGGCGAATATTCTGCCAGAAACGTTTGTCAGTGCCTGAATACGGCGCGCCCAATACGCTGGATAGTTTCGTAGAGGCCGCAGCCCAATTGGCCCTTACAGCGACATCGATGCAGCAGGCGGTGCTCAATGATTGGCAGGAATATGTTCAGGATTTACGCAAACGTTTGAATCTTTGAAATCGAAAATGTCCAAGGGTTAAATTCCGGGCATAAAAAACGCCAGCGTAGGCTGGCGTTTTTTTTCGCAATCGATTCGCGGCAAGCGCGCAGGATCAGCCCAGCAGGGTAGCCCAGCCTTCAACCACGTCGCCGCCCCACTTGGCTTTCCACTCTTTCAGAGTCTTGTGGTTGCCACCTTTGGTTTCGATGACTTCGCCGTTGTGCGGGTTTTTGTATTGTTTAACTTTGCGAGCACGCTTGGTGCCGGTAGTTTTTACTGCACCGCCACGTGGGGCTTTGGTTTTGGCTTCTGGATCCAGCAGCGCGATGATGTCGCGCAGGGACTTGGAATATTCGCCCATCAAGGTGCGCAGTTTGCCTTCGAATTCCAGCTCGGTCTGCAGTTTGTCGTCTTGGGACAGGTTCTTCAAACGGGCTTGCAGCTCTTTGATAGCTTCTTCGGTGGCACGGTATTCGTTGATCAAGGACATGATTACTACCTTATGTAGAACGCTGGATGGCAGGTGACAGTGCGGCAATAATAGTCAGGGTGTATCATCAAGTAAACATTAAACTGGAGTTTATTTAATTAAAATCCAGTGAAGTCAGCACGCATTGGATACGCAGTTAAATAGTTCAATGCTTGTGCTACACCTATTTACAAACCGCTGCTTGTCGATGAGCCAAGTACAGTGTGGCGGGCGTCAACCTGGTGGCGTGGGAACCCTGGCGCAAGCCATCGGCCAAGGCAACACGTGATCAATACTGCAGATTTGCTGCGCAATCGTTAGAATGGCCGACTTTGCGAAGTTCTGGAGTTTCCCCCTCATGCGCACTTTTCGGCTGGTGATTTCTTGCCCGGACCGCGTCGGCATCGTTGCCAAAGTCAGTAACTTTCTGGCGTCACACAACGGCTGGATCACTGAAGCGAGCCACCACTCGGACAATCTGAGTGGCTGGTTCTTCATGCGTCACGAAATTCGTGCCGACTCGTTGCCTTTCGGTATCGAGGCCTTGCGCGAGGCCTTTGCGCCGATTGCCGAAGAATTCTCGATGGAATGGCGTATCACCGATACCGAGCAGAAGAAGCGCGTGGTGCTGATGGCCAGCCGCGAGTCCCACTGCCTCGCCGACTTGTTGCATCGCTGGCACAGCGATGAGCTGAATTGTGAAATCGCCTGCGTGATTTCCAACCATGACGACCTGCGCAGCATGGTCGAATGGCACGGCATCCCTTATTACCACGTTCCGGTCAATCCCCAGGACAAGGAGCCGGCATTCGCCGAGGTCTCGCGCCTGGTCAAGCAGCATGATGCCGAAGTGGTCGTACTGGCCCGCTACATGCAAATCCTGCCGCCTGAGCTGTGCCGTGAATATGCGCACAAGGTCATCAACATCCACCACAGCTTCCTGCCGTCGTTCGTCGGTGCCAAGCCGTACCACCAGGCTTCCCTGCGCGGGGTGAAGCTGATCGGTGCTACCTGCCACTATGTGACCGAAGAACTGGACGCCGGCCCGATCATCGAGCAGGACGTGGTGCGCGTCAGCCACAGCGACAGCATTGAAGACATGGTACGTTTCGGCCGTGACGTCGAGAAAATGGTGCTGGCCCGTGGCCTGCGCTACCACCTGGAAGACCGGGTGCTGGTACACGGCAACAAAACCGTGGTGTTCTGATCAGCGCTCGTCACGGTTGAAATTCGAAGGGCCTGGGCGTTCAATCGCTGCAGGCCCTTCGCCGTTTTTGAACCGAGGACTTGACCATGGCCGATCCACTGGACAAAGCCACTTCCAAGGCACCCGCCACTTTGGGCGAGGGTTGTTTGAGCCGTTACGACCCTGATGAGATGAGCTCTGAAAATGGCACGGCGTTTCCTGGTGCAGCCGAGTTGTGGGAGCAGTTGCAGGAAGAGACCGACGATAAACTTGGGGACGCCTGAAAAGATCGCAGCCTTCGGCAGCTCCTACAGGGGAATACGATCCTTGTAGGAGCTGCCGAAGGCTGCGATCTTTTGCTTTCAGGCCTGCTTGAACTTCATCAGCTTCTTGAGCAGCGGGCGTCCGAGCATCAACAGAAATACCGGCCCGCCGGCCAGCAGATAGAAGTAAAACGTCACCGCCCGCCAGATCAGAATGGCCGCCGCCGCCGTGGATTTGCCGACCATGGGCGCCAACAGTGCCGCCGACGTCAATTCAGCAGCCCCCGCACCGCCTGGCAACAGGCTGAACTGCCCTGCACTCAATGAAACCATCTGGATCAGAAAACTCCAGGCCCACTGCAATTCAGCGCCGAGCCCGCGCAGTGCCAGGTACAACACGCTGTAACGCAGGATCCAATGCACGCACGTCAAGCCAAACACAATGACCAGCGTCTGCAGGGGCAGCTTCAGGGTGTCGGTGAACGCCGCCAGGAAATGCAGGAGTTTTCGTGCCCAGCGCATACGGCTCGAGGGCTCGACGTTGAGGCGCGCCAGCAGTCGGCCGCCCAAACGAATCAGCAGGCGATGATAGCGCGCCACCACCACGCAACTGACCAGGCCACCGAACATCGACAGGGCACTGACGGTCAGCAACCACGCCATGTGCTGGCTGAGATGCTGGAACAGGGCGTAAATCAGGATTGCGCTCAATGCGCAGAGGAAAAACAACAGATCGCTCAGTTGATCCATGGCAAATACCGCGCTGCCCCTGGCCGGTCGCACGCCGTTGCGCGCCAGCAACGCCATGATGGTCAGTGGCCCGCCGCTGCCACCCGGCGTGGCGCAATAGGCGAATTCGGCGGCCATCACCACGCCGAGGCTTTTTAGCGTGCCGACCCTGTTGCGCTGATCCCCCAGCAACAGGCGCAGGCGCATCGTATTGACCAGCCAACACAGCAGGATCATGCCGAACATGACCAGCAAGCTGCTCAGCGGAAAGTCATTGAGCCGTGACCAGGTTTCGCTGCCGCCCAGCAGCCAGGGAATCAGCACCGCGGCGAGCAGGCCGATGCACAGCAGAATCGAGCGACTCATGCCGCTCGCCCCATGCGCTGGCTGTGCAAGGCCAGCCAACGGGCCTTGGTCATGGGTACGCGGCCCTCATCGAGCAGGCGCTTGAGGGTTTGCAACCAGTACGTGCGTGAGAACTCGTGACGCATGTCCACCGGGTGCAGGCCCAGGCGAATCACCGGTGCGGTTCGCCAGCGTTGTTCGAGTTGCTGGCTGAGCAGTTTCGACATGCCACGACGCCAGGCACTGCGTGCACTCCAGACCAGTCCTGGGGCATCGATCGCAGCGAATTCCGGCAAGCGATAAAGATGCTGCGCGTCGCTGGTGTACTTCAGCGGTAATTGGCTCAAGGCCTGGCGCGTGCCTTCGCTCATCAGCCAGGCCGGCGCGACGAAGCCCTGCAGTGGCCAATCGTATCGCTGGAACATTTCAATGCCGGCGTGGAGGCGGGTGAGGGCGGCCTCGCGAGACAAACTGTAGAACTCGCCTTCGTGGGTGTAGATCCGGCGCATGAACCAGTCGCGGGGATTGCTCGCCCTCGGCCCGTCATCGCAGTGAAAGTAACCGTGCAGCACCAGTTCATCGCCGCGCTCGAGCCGTGCGCCGAGCTGACGACGAAATGCCGGGTGGGCTTGCAGGTCGTTGTGTTTGTGGAAATCCGGCACCACCAGCCAGGTGATTGGCACGTCGCCGAGTGCATCGACGGCTTCGACAAAGGGTTGGTAATCGGCCCAGGTCGGTGGCGCGACATCGTGCAGTACCAACAGCAGGCCGGGTGCCTCCGTGGGTTCAAGCATTGGCGGCTCGCGGCCATTGGCTGCCGAGGACGGCGTGATAGTGACCGAGCAGACTGTTGACTACGGCGTCCCATGCGTAATGCCGTTCGACATGGCGACGGGCTTGCTGGCCGAGGGCTGCGCTACCCTGGCTGAACAGCTCGCGCACCGCGTTGGCCATGGCCAACGGATCGTTGGGGGCACACAACAGGCCACATTGATCGTTGATGATTTCCTCGAACGCGCCGGCTGCCACCGCCACCACCGGGATGCCGCAGGCCATGGCTTCGAGGATCACCAGGCCAAAGGTTTCCTGGTCGCCGGCGTGCAGCAGTGCATCGGCGCTGGCCATCAGACGGGCAACTTGCGGGGCCGGGCAGAACTCGTCGACAACCGTGACGTTGCCCGGTACCGAGGTCGGCATCGACGAACCGACCAGCAGCAGGTGGTAATGTCGGCCCAGGCGTTTCATGCATTCGAGCAGCACCGGCAGGTTCTTCTCCTTGGAACCACGCCCGGCAAAGATCAAAAGATGAGTGTTTTCGTCCAGGCCCAGCTCGGCCCGAAGACCGGTATCCCGTGCATTGGGATGAAACATCTGGAGATCGACCCCCAGGGGCTGCACGAAAACATTCTTCACCCCCAACCCGATCAGTTTGTTGGCCATGACCTGACTCGGCGCCAGCACCCGGTCGAAGTTGCCGTAGAGCTTGCTGACATAGGCCTCGACGTTTGGCGTGACCCAGTTGCCCATGCGATTGCTGGCCAGCAGCGGCAGGTCGGAGTGATAAAAACCGATTACCGGCACGTCCAGTTGGCGGCGCGCATCCAAGGCCGCCCATGCGGTGAGGTAAGGGTCGCCGACTTCAATCAGCTCGGGTTGCAGATCCTGCAGGACATTGCGCCAGGGCGCGAGACGCAGCGGGAAGCGGTAACCTTTGCCGAAGGGCAGGGCGGGTGCCGGAACCGTGTAGATGCCATCCTTTTCGCTGAGGACAGCCCCCGGTATCAGCACGCTGTGGCGAATGCCTGGCCGGATGCACAGGCGATGATGCTTGGCATCCAGATAAGTGCGCACGCCACCGCTGGCAGGGGCGTAGAACATGGTTATGTCAGCGATATGCACGATGAACATCCCTCCGGTCCGTTGTTCTCCCTTGGTTGACCTTATTGAAGAATAGATGTTCGGTTGGTGTTCAGCAGGTGGGGTGTCAGCGAGGATTCGCGGAGTTTGGGCGATTGCCTTCGCGGGCAAGCCCGCTCCTACAGAATCACGCGATCTTGTAGGAGCGGGCTTGCCCGCGAAAAGGCCCTTTCAGACGCTAGATTCGGAAGCTGCCCACCAACTGCTTCAACCGCGCCGCCTGTTGCTCAAGGTCCGAACAGGCGCGCAGCGTCGATTGCAGGTTTTCCACGCCTTCCTGGTTCAGCGTGTTGATTTCGGTGATGTCGACGTTGATCGACTCGACCACCGCGGTCTGTTCCTCGGTCGCGGTTGCCACCGACTGGTTCATGCCATCGATTTCGCCGATGCGTTGGGTCACGCTGCTCAGGCGCTCGCCGGCCAGGTTGGCAATTTCCACGCTGTCCTGACTGTGGCGCTGGCTGTCGCTCATGGTGCTGACCGACTCGCGAGCGCCGACCTGCAGTTCTTCGATCATGGTCTGCACCTGCTGCGCCGATTCCTGGGTGCGATGCGCCAGGTTACGCACTTCATCGGCCACCACGGCAAACCCACGCCCGGCTTCACCGGCCCGCGCCGCTTCGATGGCGGCGTTGAGCGCCAGCAGGTTGGTCTGCTGGGAAATGCTGGTGATCACTTCGAGAATCTGCCCGATGTTCACGGTTTTGCTGTTGAGCGATTCGATGTTGCTGCTCGAGGCGCTGAGCATGTTCGACAGTTTATTCATCGCGGCAATACTGCGGTCCACCACTTGCTGGCCATCTTCGGCCAGGTTACGGGCATCGCTGGCCTGGCTCGACGCGTGCGCGGCATTGCGGGCGATCTCCTGGGTGGCGGCACCGAGCTGGTTGATCGCCGCGGCCACGCTGCTGGTGCGCGAGGCTTGCTGATCGGAGTTGTACATCGAGGAGTTCGAGGCGGCGACCACGCGCAACGCCACTTCGTTGACCTGGCCGGTGGCCGAGGACACTTCGCGGATCGAACCGTGGATACGTTCCACGAAGCGGTTGAAGGCGGTGCCAAGGCTACCGAACTCGTCGTTGTTCTGGATCACCAGGCGCTTGGTCAGGTCGCCTTCGCCGTCGGCGATATCGGCCATGGCCCGGGTCATGACGTGCAGCGGCTGAATGAGCAGGCGAATCAACATGCCCAGCAGGGCAATGATGATGGCAACGGCGATCACCGTGGCAACCACCGCCGAGGCGCGGAACTCGCTGAGCATCGAGAAGGCCTTGTCCTTGTCCACCGACAGGCCGATGTACCAGTTGACCGACGGCAGGCCCTTGATCGGGGTAAAGGTGACGATGCGGGTCTTGCCGTCGACCACGATTTCACTGAAGTCGCGGCTGATGCGCGGGGTGTTTTGCGGGTACGCCTCGCCCAGGGACTTCATGACCAGGGCCTTGTCCGGGTGGACCAGGATCTTGCCGTCGGCACTGACCAGGAAGGCGTAGCCCATGCCGTCGAAATCCCGGGCGCTGAGGGTGTCGATCAAGGTTTGCAGGCTCAGGTCGCCGCCCACCACGCCGACGCCTTGCCCGGCTTTGGTCGAGGGCATGGCCAGGGAAATGATGGTCTGACCGGTCGCCGCGTCGACATAGGGTTCGGTCAGGGTCGGCGTGCTGCTGTTTTGCGCCCCCCTGTACCAAGGGCGAACCCGTGGGTCGAAGCCGTCCGGCATCTTCGCGTCCGGACGGATGGTGAAGTGTCCGGTGGCGTCACCCAGGTAGGACGCCATGAACGTCGATGTCAGTGCTTTCTGTTCCAGCAGGGTGGCAACGTTGGCGGGTTCCGGATTGATGGCAATGTTTTGCGCGAGGTTCTCGATCAGCAGGATACGACCGGTCAGCCAGGTCTGGATGTTGCTGGCGGTGACGTCGCCCATCTCGTTGAGATAGTTGTCCAGGTCTTCGCGGATGGCATTGCGCTGTAAATAGTCGTTGTACAGGGTGAATGAGGCGAAAGTGGCAATGACGATGAGGGCGGCGGCAAGCAGGATTTTATGGCTGAAGCGTAGATTTTTGTTCATGGCTTGGGGTTCCGCTAAGGTCTTAATGTCCTGCGCGTGCTTTTATAAAGGGACGCACGATGGGCAATGTTGAAAGCAAGAGATATTTCCGTCGCTCCTTAAGGGAAATGTCCGACAAATTTGTGTCTGTCTGCTTTGTCGTTATTTCTATCGGCCGTGTAGGACCAAAGATTAACCATGGGTGACCAAATGCCTGATTCATTGCAACTTGTTATCGGCGCCGACCTCGCGGGGCAGCCGATCGCGCAGGCCATGCGCCTGGCGAACCGCCACGGTTTGATCGCGGGCGCGACCGGGACTGGCAAGACCGTCACCTTGCAACGTATGGCCGAAGCCTTCAGCGATGCCGGCGTGGCGGTGTTTGCCGCCGACATCAAGGGTGACCTGTGCGGCCTGGGCGCGGCCGGCAACCCCCAGGGCAAGATCGCCGAGCGGATAACCGGCATGCCATGGCTGAACTACAAGCCTGCGGCGTATCCGGTGACCCTGTGGGACATTCATGGTCAGTCCGGTCATCCATTGCGCACGACATTGAGCGAAATGGGGCCGCTGCTGTTGGGCAGCCTGCTGGAACTGACCGACAGCCAGCAGTCGGCGCTGTATGCCGCGTTCAAGGTTGCCGACCGTGAAGGCCTGTTGCTGCTGGACCTGAAGGACCTCAAGGCGCTGCTCAATCACCTCAAGGACAACCCCGAACTGCTCGGTGATGACGCGGCGCTGATGACCACCGGCTCCAGCCAGGCCCTGTTACGGCGCCTGGCAACCCTGGAGCAGCAGGGCGCTGAAGCGCTGTTCGGTGAGCCGGCCCTGCAACTCGAGGACATCCTGCAACCGACCGCCGATGGCCGCGGACGCATTCACTTGCTCGATGCCAGTCGCCTTGTGCATGAAGCACCGAAGGTCTACGCGACCTTCCTGCTGTGGCTGTTGGCCGAACTGTTCGAGCAACTGCCGGAGCGCGGCGATGCCGAAAAACCGCTGCTGGCGCTGTTTTTCGACGAGGCGCACCTGTTGTTCGCCGGCACGCCCAAGGCGTTGCAGGAGCGTCTGGAGCAAGTGGTGCGGCTGATTCGCTCCAAAGGCGTGGGGGTGTATTTCGTCACCCAGTCACCCGGTGACTTGCCGGACGACGTGCTGGCACAGCTGGGCCTGCGCATCCAGCACGGTCTGCGCGCGTTCACTGCCAAGGAGCAGAAATCCCTGCGGGCGGTGGCCGACGGCTTCCGACCCAATCCGGCGTTCGACGCCCTGTCGGTGCTCACCGAGCTGGGCATCGGCGAGGCACTGGTGGGCACCTTGCAGGACAAGGGCACGCCGGAGATGGTCCAGCGCGTGCTGGTGGCGCCACCGCAATCGCGGATCGGGCCATTGGGTGACACCGAACGCACCGTGCTGATCGGCGGCTCGCCGTTCAAAGGGCGGTATGACAAACCAATCGATCGCGAATCGGCTTATGAAGTGTTGATGGGGCGCAAGGGCCTGGCGTCGGAACCTGAGGCGGCGCCGGGTAAACCGGCGGCCCAGGAGCCGAGTTTCACCGAACAGGCCGGAGAGTTCCTCGGCACGGCGGCGGGGCAGGCACTGAAATCGGCGATGCGCCAGGCGGCCAACCAGTTGGGCCGGCAATTGGTGCGCGGACTGATGGGTTCATTATTAGGCGGCAAAAAAAGCCGATAAATCCATCTTGAGTGGGCACAATCAATGTGGGAGCGGGCTTGCTCGCGAATGCGGTGCACCAGTCAACATTTTCGTCGAATGACACACCGCATTTGCGAGCAAGCCCGCTCCCACATATGTTCTATGTCATTCCTTGGACTTGGCGTGCGCCGCCAACCGCTCCAGCGCCGCCCGCAGATTCGGATCGCTGATCCCGTCAGCCGTGGCCTGGATGGTCGCGGCCGCATCAAAGGACAAATCCATGGTATGCCCCGCTGCACCTTGCTGAACGGTGGGCGGCTGGACCTTGAACAGGATTCGCGTGAGATTGGCGAACTCGTCGAACATCTGCAGTTGCCGTTGCAGGCGCTTTTGCTGGTAGCGCAGACGAGTGGCCCAATGACCGTCGGTGACAATCAGCAACAAACTGCCTTCACGCCAGGACGCCACGTGGCAATGGGCGCGCGCGGCGGGTTGCAGCTGGCTTTCGAGCAAACGTTGCAAATGACCCAGGCGTTGAGCGTGGCCGAGAATGGCCTTCAGAGGCTTGGCTTCGCGAAGCAGGACGGCGGGTGCTCTGGCCGTAAGAGGGCGAAATGCCATGATCAGACACCTGAAGTAACAGAGCCGCCATGGTAGCAGAAAGCAGCGGATGCGCCCGACCCATTGCTTTGCGCGCGCTTTACCCATTAAATCAACGAGTAACTTCTGCCGTGAATGGCTTGAAGTTCAGCGATTTGCCCTTATTTTAAGTGAGCCCCGTTACAACGCTGTGCCAGCATCGTGGAACAACGCCACTTTCCTCACCACCGTTTCCGGGTAGAATGCTCGTTCGCATGCGGCCATGAGGGCTGCTCGGGCGACTCACGGGGCCGCCCTCCATCCCTTTAGTGTGGAAGATCCTGCCGATATGTTTGCGCCTTTGTTAAAGAAACTTTTTGGAAGCAAGAACGAGCGTGAAGTCAAGCGCATGCTCAAGACGGTGCAATTCGTCAATGCCTTCGAAGAGCAAATGGTGGCCCTTTCGGACGATCAATTGCGTGCCAAGACAGATGAGTTCAAGGCCCGCTTCGCCAAAGGGGAAACCCTCGACAAGCTGCTGCCGGAAGCCTTCGCGGTCGCCCGTGAAGCCGGCAAGCGCGTCATGGGCATGCGCCACTTCGATGTCCAGCTGATCGGCGGCATGACCTTGCATGAAGGCAAGATCGCCGAGATGCGTACCGGTGAAGGCAAGACCCTGGTGGCAACGCTGGGCGTTTACCTCAACGCACTGTCCGGCAAGGGCGTGCACGTTGTGACGGTGAACGACTACCTGGCCCGTCGTGACGCCAACTGGATGCGTCCGCTCTACGAATTCCTCGGCCTGACGGTCGGCGTGGTCACGCCGTTCCAGCCGCCGGAAGAGAAGCGCGTGGCCTATGCCGCCGATATCACCTACGGCACCAACAACGAATTCGGTTTCGACTACCTGCGCGACAACATGGCGTTCAGCATGGAAGAAAAAGTCCAGCGCGAACTCAAGTTTGCCGTGATCGACGAAGTCGACTCCATCCTCATCGACGAAGCCCGTACCCCGCTGATCATTTCCGGTCAGGCCGAGGACAGCTCCAAGCTGTACATCGAGATCAACAAGCTGATCCCGCAGCTGGAATTGCACGTCGAAGAAGTCGAAGGCGAAGTCACCAAGGCTGGCCACTACACCGTGGACGAGAAGACCCGTCAGGTCGAACTCAACGAAGCCGGTCACCAGTTCGTCGAAGATTCGCTGACCCGCCTTGGCCTGCTGGCCGAAGGCGAGAGCCTGTACTCGGCGCACAACCTGAGCCTGCTGACTCACGTGTATGCCGGCCTGCGCGCGCACAAGCTGTTCCATCGCAACGTCGAATACATCGTGCAGGACGGCCAGGTCGTACTGGTCGACGAACACACCGGTCGTACCATGCCGGGCCGTCGTTTGTCCGAAGGCCTGCACCAGGCCATCGAAGCCAAGGAAAACCTGAACATCCAGGCCGAAAGCCAGACCCTGGCATCGACCACGTTCCAGAACTACTTCCGTCTGTACAACAAACTGTCCGGCATGACCGGTACGGCCGACACCGAAGCGTTCGAGTTCCATCAGATCTATGGCCTGCAGGTCATCGTCATTCCGACGAACAAGCCGCTGGCCCGTAAAGACTACAATGACCTGGTGTTCCTGACCGCCGACGAGAAATACGCGGCCATCGTCACTGACATCAAGGAAAGCATGGCCGCGGGCCGTCCGGTGCTGGTGGGTACCGCGACCATCGAAACCTCCGAGCGCATGTCCGACCTGCTCAACAAGGAAGGCATCGAACACAAGGTCCTGAACGCCAAGTTCCACGAAAAGGAAGCCGAGATCATTGCCCAGGCCGGTCGCCCGGGTGCGCTGACCATCGCCACCAACATGGCCGGTCGCGGTACCGACATCCTGTTGGGCGGCAACTGGGAAGTGGAAGTCGCGACCCTGGAAAACCCGACCCCTGAGCAGATTGCCCAGATCAAGGCCGACTGGCAGAAACGTCACCAGCAGGTGCTCGAATCGGGTGGTTTGCAGGTGATCGCGTCCGAGCGTCACGAATCGCGCCGTATCGACAACCAGTTGCGTGGTCGTGCCGGTCGTCAGGGCGACGCCGGTTCCAGCCGTTTCTACCTGTCGCTGGAAGACAGCCTGATGCGCATCTTCGCCTCTGACCGGGTGAAGAACTTCATGAAGGCCCTGGGCATGCAGCCTGGCGAAGCGATCGAGCACCGCATGGTGACGAACGCCATCGAAAAGGCCCAGCGCAAGGTCGAAGGCCGCAACTTCGACATTCGCAAGCAACTGCTCGAGTTCGACGACGTCAACAACGAACAGCGTAAAGTGATCTATCACATGCGTAACACGTTGCTGGCCGCTGACAACATCGGTGAAACCATTGCCGACTTCCGTCAGGACGTGCTCAACGCTACCGTCAGCGCACACATTCCACCGCAATCGCTGCCAGAGCAGTGGGACGTGGCGGGTCTGGAAGCGGCCCTGGAAAGCGATTTCGGCGTGAAACTGCCGATCCAGCAGTGGCTCGACGAAGACGATCACCTGTACGAGGAAACCCTGCGCGAGAAACTGATGCAGGAGCTGATCGCCGCGTACAACGAGAAAGAAGACCAGGCAGGCGCCGAAGCGCTGCGCACCTTCGAGAAGCAAATCGTTCTGCGCGTGCTGGACGACCTGTGGAAAGACCACCTGTCGACCATGGATCACCTGCGCCACGGCATCCACCTGCGTGGTTATGCTCAGAAGAACCCGAAGCAGGAGTACAAGCGCGAGTCGTTCACGCTGTTCTCCGAGCTGCTGGATTCGATCAAGCGCGACTCGATCCGTGTGCTGTCGCACGTTCAGGTTCGTCGCGAAGATCCGATCGAAGAAGAGCAGCGCCTGCGTCAGGAAGCCGAAGCACTGGCCGCTCGCATGCAGTTCCTGCATGAAGAGGCCCCTGGCCTGGAGCAGCCGGAGCAGGTGGGTGAAGAGGTCGATGTGGCTCTGGCCACCGCCCCGGTTCGCAACGAGCAGAAGCTGGGCCGTAACGAGCTGTGCTACTGCGGTTCGGGCAAGAAATTCAAGCATTGCCACGGGCAGATCCAGTAACCCCCGTTTCATACGCTGAAATACCCGCGCCGCGACCGGCTCATGCCGTCGCGGCGTTTTGCCATTTCACCCCCCCGCTTTTGCTGAAGCGGTGCAGACATCATCTATAGAGGAACGCATTCATGGCTGTTGGTCTTGGTCCTTTGCCAACGTTGCACCCGGTTGCCGGTTTTGAACTCGGTATCGCCTCGGCCGGTATCAAGCGCCCGGGGCGCAAGGATGTTGTGGTCATGCGTTGTGCCGAAGGCTCCACGGTGGCGGGCGTATTCACCCTGAACGCCTTCTGCGCAGCCCCGGTGATCCTGGCGAAGCAGCGCGTGCAAGGCCCGGTGCGTTACCTGTTGACCAATACCGGCAATGCCAACGCCGGTACCGGTGAGCCGGGCCTGGCCGCGGCCGAGCGTACTTGCGCCAAACTGGCCGAGCTGACCGGTGTCGATGCCAGCCTGGTGCTGCCGTACTCCACCGGGGTAATCGGCGAACCACTGCCGGTCGAGAAAATCGAAGGCGCACTGCAAGCCGCCCTCGACGATCTGTCGGAAAACAACTGGGAAGCTGCCGCCACCGGCATCATGACCACCGACACCCTGCCAAAGGGTGCCAGCCGCCAGTTCCAGCATGACGGCGTGACCATCACCGTCACCGGCATCAGCAAGGGCGCGGGCATGATTCGTCCCAACATGGCAACCATGCTCGGTTACATCGCTACCGACGCCAAGGTCGCCCGCGATGTGTTGCAGAACCTGATGCTGGACGGCGCCAACAAGTCGTTCAACCGCATCACCATCGACGGCGACACCTCGACCAACGACTGCTGCATGCTGATCGCCACCGGTCAGGCGGCACTGCCGGAAATCAAGCGTGCCGAAGGCGAGTTGTTCGCCAAGCTCAAGCAAGCGGTGTTCGAAGTGTGCATGGAAGTGGCCCAGGCGATCGTTCGCGATGGCGAAGGCGCGACCAAATTCGTTACCGTTGAAGTCAACGGCGGCGGCAATCACCAGGAATGCCTGGACGTTGGCTACACCGTGGCCCACTCGCCATTGATCAAGACCGCACTGTTCGCGTCCGACCCGAACTGGGGTCGTATCCTCGCAGCTGTCGGTCGTGCCGGCGTGCCGAACCTGGACGTGAGCAAGATCGATGTGTTCCTCGGTGAAGTGTGCATCGCCAGCCGTGGCGCCCGCGCTGCGACCTACACCGAAGCCCAGGGCGCGGCGGTGATGCAACAGGAAGAAATCACCATCCGTATCGAGCTGGGTCGCGGTGATTGCAGCGAAACCATCTGGACCACCGACCTGTCCCACGAATACGTGAAGATCAACGCCGAGTACCGTACGTAACGCTGCAGAAACTGTAGGAGCCGGCTTGCCGGCGAAGGCGTCCTCTGCCCCGATAGATGTGTTGAGGCCGCTACCGTTATCGCTGGCAAGCCAGCTCCTACAGGCATCCCTTTAGCTTAAGGACGCTTGAACATGAGCCTGCACCTGATCATCGGCGACAAACTGTTTTCCTCCTGGTCCCTGCGCGGCGCCCTGGCCCTTGATCTGGCCGGCGCCCCCTACACCGAAGAACTGATCAAGCTGAACCAGCCGGACACCCGCGAACGCCTGCTCAAACACTCGCCGACCGGCAAGGTCCCGCTGTTGAAGACCGAGCATGGCACCATCGCCGATTCCCTGGCGATTGCCGAATACCTGGCGGAACAGTTTCCCGACGCTGGCCTCTGGCCCAAGGACGTTGGCGCTCGCGCCCAGGCGCGTTCGGCGTGTGCGCAGATGCACAGCGGTTTCTTCGCGATGCGCGGCAACATGCCGTTTGATTTGAGCCATGATGCACCGCTGACACCGACACCGGCGGATGTCCAGGCCGACATCGAGCGCATGTCCGCCCTGTGGGCCGAGTGCCGCGCCGCCGCGACCGAAAGTGGTCCGTACCTGTTTGGCCGCATAACCCTGGCCGATGCATTCTTCGCACCGATTGCCGTGCGCCTGCGCACCTATCAGGTGAAGCTGCCCGAGGCTGACGAAGCCTATGTTCAAACCATCTACCAATGGCCAGCCTTCAAGGCCTGGCAGAAGGCCGGACTGGAGGAAATCGAGCGGTGAAACGAGTACACGTAGCGGCCGCCGTCATCCGTGATGACAGCGGCAAGATCCTTATCGCCCGGCGTGCCGACACTCAGCACCAAGGCGGCCTGTGGGAGTTTCCCGGTGGCAAGGTCGAGGCCGATGAGTCGGTTGAAAGCGCCTTGGCCCGTGAGCTGCAGGAAGAACTGGGTATTGTGGTCGGCGCGGCGCGCCCGCTGATCAAGGTCCGCCATGATTACCCGGACAAACAGGTGTTGCTGGATGTCTGGGAAGTCTCGGCGTTCATCGGCGAGCCGCACGGCGCCGAAGGCCAGCCATTGGCCTGGGTGTCGGCGCGTGACCTGTCGGGTTACGAATTCCCTGAAGCCAACCGGCCAATCGTGGCGGCTGCCCGCTTGCCCGAGCAATACCTGATTACCCCGGAAGACCTGGAAACCCCGGCCTTGCTGCGGGGAATCCAGAAAGCCATCGCGGGCGGCATCAAGCTGATCCAGTTGCGCGCGCCGAATGGTTATGACCCCAAGTACCGCGACCTGGCCGTGGATGCGGCAGGGCTGTGTGCTGGCAAGGCGCAGTTGATGATCAAGGGGCCGTTCGAGTGGTTGGGGGATTTTCCTTCCGCCGGTTGGCACATCACCTCGGCGCAGTTGCGCAAGTACGCGGCCGCCGGTCGACCGCTGCCCGCATCGCGCTGGTTGGCCGCGTCCTGTCATAACGCCGAGGAATTGGCGTTGGCCGAGGAGATGGGCGTCGACTTCGTGACCTTGTCGCCGGTGCAGCCGACCCTGACTCATCCTGGCGCGCAGCCGCTGGGCTGGGAGCAGGCTTCGAGCTTGATCGAAGGCTTCAGCAAGCCGGTGTTTCTGCTGGGCGGCGTTGGTCCGGCGGAAGTTCATAAGGCATGGGCTGCCGGTGCCCAAGGTGTGGCGGGGATTCGGGCGTTTTGGCCTGAAGCCTGATTTTCCTCTGGTGCAGAGGGCCTCATCGCCAGCAGGCTAGCTCCCACAGGTTTTGTGTGCGCCACAAATCCACTGTGGGAGCTAGCCTGCTGGCGATGAGGGTCTGACAGACGCCGACTAAACCTCAGGTTTCGCCGCCGGCTGCCACAAAATCTCCGCAACCCCCTGCCGCCGGGCAATCACCCGCGCCACCACAAACAACAAATCCGACAACCGATTGATATACGCCAAACCCACCCCGGCCAACGGCTCAAGCGCATTCAAATGCTGACAGCGGCGCTCGGCACCGCGCGCCAGGCTCCGGCAGACATGGGCCTGGGCAATCAACGCCGAACCACCCGGCAAGATGAAATTCTCCAGCGGCCCCAGCTCTTCATTCCACACATCAATCGCCGCCTCCAGGCGCTCGATTTCACCGGCGTTCAACGCCTGATACTCCGGCATCGCCAGCTCACCGCCGAGGTCAAACAACCGGTGCTGACAAGGCGCCAATACCTCGATTACTTCCTGCAACCCCGGATACCGGGCACTTTCTGCCGCCAGTCCGGCCAGTAATACGCCGACCTGACTGTTCAGCGTATCCACCTCGCCAATGGCCTCGATCCGTGGGTGGTCCTTGGGTACGCGGCGACCGTCGCCCAGGCCGGTTTCGCCTTTGTCGCCGGTGCGGGTGTAAATCTTCGACAGGCGAAAGCCCATGGTTACCTCGATAGCTGGTTGAGTTCTTGAGAGACGAGCGGGGTGCTCGCCAAAGGCAGGCGTAGGGTGAAGCAGGTACCTTGGCCGAGTGTCGATTGCACTTCCATCTGGCCCTTGTGGTTGTTGGTGATGATGAAGTACGAGACCGACAAGCCGAGGCCGGTGCCCTGGCCAATTTCCTTGGTGGTGAAAAACGGTTCGAAGGTGCGCTTGCGCACGCTTTCGCTCATGCCGATGCCGTTGTCCTCGACCTGGATTTCCGCCCAGGGTGGATTGAGCCGGGTGCGCAGGATGATTCGCCCGGGTTCACGGTCGTCTTCACGCAAGTGGATGGCTTGCGCGGCGTTTTTCAGCAGGTTGAGCAGCACCTGTTCCAATTCGTTGGCGGTACCGGGTACAGGCCCCAGCGCCGGGTCGAACTGGCGAATGATCGCCTGGCCCTTGAAGTCGAAACCGATGGCCAGGTCGAAGTCGTTTCCGGCGATTTCCACCGCCTGATCGATCAGCGCCGGCAGGTCGCACGGGGCCATTTGTCGGGTGCTGCGGCGACTGAAACTGAGCATGTGCGTGACGATTTTCGCCGCCCGTGCACCGGCCTGCTGGATGCCGTCGAGCAGCTGCGGTACTTCCCGCGCTTGCAGGTACTGGTTGACGGTCGACAGCTCGATGCCGACTTGCTCGGCCTGTTCCAGGTTCTTCGGCAGTTCGGGGGACAGGCGGCGACGGATATTCTGTACGTTGTGCAGAATCGCGCCGAGCGGGTTGTTGATTTCGTGGGCCATGCCGGCGGCGAGGCCACCGACGGAAAGCATTTTTTCCGACTGCACCATCATTTCCTCAAGGGACAGGCGCTGGGTGATGTCGTCGATGCGGATCACCACGCCACGCCCGGCACCCCCCATCAGCGGATAAAAGGTCAGGGCGTAGTGGCGCGGTTCATCGTCCTTGACCCAGGTCACGCGCTCGATCTTGGCCACCGTGTGCTGCTCGACGGTTTGCTTGAGCTGCGGCAGGAAAGGCTTGAGCGGTTCGAAGGCGAGGAAGATAGGCTGGTTCAAGGCTTCGTCCAGTCGCGTGCCGGAAAGGGCGCTGGCTTCCTGGTTCCACTGCGTCACGTAGAGCTGTTCGTCGAGGGCGATCAGCGCCGAAGGCATGGAGTCGATGATGCTGTTGAGGTAATTCTGGAACCCCGTGAGTTTTTTCTCGATCTTGCTGCGTACCTGGACTTCGAGTTCCAGCTTGCGATTGGTGTGACGGGTTTCTTCCGCCAGGCCCTGGGCCTGGTCATAGGCGGCCTGGGAGTCGTCACGGGCGCGCTTGAGTTGCTGCTCCCGGGCCTCGATCCGCGAGAGCATGGTGTTGAACGCTTCGGCCAGGCTGCCGATTTCATCGTGGTTGCCCCGGGAGGCACGCAGGGCGTAGTTCTCTTCCCGGGTCACTTGCCGGGACAGTTCCTCCAGCTGATGAATCGGCTGGGTAATCAGGCGTTTGATCTGCCGCGCGATGATCAGCCACAGCAGCACGCTGAAAATCAGGATGCCCAGGCTGGCGGTCAGGGTGCCGGTATAGAACGCCATGGGCAGTTCGCTGCTGGCCACCAGCAAAAGGTGGCCGGGTGCGCTGCCGGGGCGGGGCAGGGTGATGACCTGGTTGCTGCGAAACTCGGTGACTTGCCAGGATTCGATGTGCCGGTAACGCTTGGGCAGGCTCAGGTGATCGCCGTGTTGCAACTGCGCCAGGCGCTCGCCCTTGCCGTCATACAGGGCCGCGGCCCGCAGCGGGGAATAGCTGTCAAGTTCATCGAGCAGGCGTTGCGCGCTTTGCGGCGACTGCAGCGCTTCGGACACCAGGCTCGGGTTGGAGACCAGCCGGCCGATGGTCTGCAGAGCCTGGGGCGCCATGCTTTCCTGGGAGATGTAGTACGCGGCGCTGATAAAGGTCAGGTTGGCAACCAGCAGGACGGTGGTCAACAGCACCAACAGGGCGGCCAGCAGTTTCTGGCCGACAGGGAGGTTTTCAAGACGCTGGCGCAATGGCATCAGGTTTATCGCTGCAAAGGAACAAGTGGCCAGCGTAGCCGCTGCTCAGTCGCTGGGCAATCCAAGGCTGTGCAGGCGTGCGATCAACCTCGACTCAAGCTGATTGAGGTGCGGCAGGTTCAGTTGATGCCGGGCGGCGACTTTACAGGCATGCCCCAGCAGGTAACTGATTTCGGTGCGGCGCCGGTTGCTGACGTCCTGGTACATCGAGGAGTAGTTGGCGGCGGTCGCGTGAATCACCCGTTCAACCTCCTGTTGAAGGTTTTCCGCAGCTGCCGGCTGGCCGCATCGCTCAAGCAGCTCCATCAGTTCGCCACACAGGGTGGCGACCTCACAGTGGTGCTCCTGCAATCCGCCATTGCGGCAATCGTGCAGGACCGTCAACGGATTGATCGCGCAGTTGAGTGCCAGTTTGCGCCACAACCGGGTGAGGATTTCGGTGCTCCACTCATGGGGAATGCCCGCGGCGTCGAGGTCGTCCAGCCAGATCGGTGCGACGGGATGCCCGGCATCGCCCAGCCAGGTGAACCCGTGCCCGGCGAAGACCACGCGCCAGTCACCGTCGCGAAAGGCGCCTTCCGTGCTTGAGGCGTAAATGCAGCGCGCCTGCGGCACTTGCGCCGCCACGGCGTCCTGGCTGCCCAGGCCGTTCTGCAACAGGATCAGCTCGGCGCCGGGCGCCAGGCGGGGCGCCAGTTGTGCCACGGCCTGGTCCGCGTCGTAGGCCTTGCAGGCGACCAGCAGGCGATGGATCGGGGTGGTACTGTCCGCCGTTTCGGCGCTCACCGGGTAGAGCTGTGCCTGGCCCTGTTCGACCAGGGTCAAGCCGCCTGCCGCCTCGTACGCCTGCAACCGCGCCGCGTCACGCAGGATCAGTCGCACCGGTACTGCGGCCCGCGCCAGACGGGTGGCCCACAACGTACCGAGGCTACCGGCGCCTAGAACATGCCAGGTGGTGGACATCAGCTTTTTGCTCTGTTTGAGGCGCGCATGGGAGGCTCGCAGTGAATGATGGGAAAGACCCGTTATAATCAGCGCGGATTTTAACCGCAAGCCAGGCGTGCTCCCTCTTGATTGAGCGTGCCCTATTTATTGGAGAGATTACATGCCGTCGTTCGACGTGGTATCCGAACTGGACAAACACGAAGTCACCAACGCGGTCGAGAACGCCGTCAAGGAACTCGATCGTCGTTATGACCTGAAAGGCAAAGGCAGCTTCGAGTTCAAGGAAAAGGACCTGACCGTCAACCTGACCGCCGAAGCGGATTTCCAGCTCGAAGCGATGATTGAGATCCTCAAGCTGGCCCTGGTCAAGCGCAAGATCGATGTGCAGTGCCTTGAGGTCAAGGATGCGTTCGCATCGGGCAAGCTGATGAAGCAGGACGCTGTGCTCAAGGAAGGCATCGACAAGGAGCTGGCGAAGAAAATCGTCGCTCACGTCAAGGACGCCAAGCTCAAGGTCCAGGCGGCCATCCAGGGCGAGCAAGTGCGCATCACCGGCAAGAAGCGTGACGACCTGCAGGAAGCCATCGCTGTGTTGCGCGCCAAGGAATTCGGCATGCCGCTGCAGTTCAACAACTTCCGCGACTGACTTTGGGCGGGAACCTCTTGGCGTTTTCGGCGTCCGAGGCCCAAGCAACGGCAGAAACGATTGATCCGGATAGGGTTCGGTCTTTCTGCCGCTTTATTTTTCGTGTGCCGCGTAGCCGCACATCAGGAGAACCAAGATGGATTTGAATGCTGAAGTAGACAACCTGGTCAGGGTGTCGCAGTCCTGGATCCCGATGATCATGGAATACGGCAGCCGTGTGCTCTTGGCGGTGATCACCCTGGCGATCGGCTGGTGGCTGATCAACAAGGTCACGCAAAAGCTCGGCGGCCTGATCGCCCTGCGTAATGCTGACCTTGCCCTGCAAGGGTTTATCAGCAGCCTGGCGAACATCATTCTCAAGATCCTGCTGGTTGTCAGCGTGGCGTCGATGATCGGTGTGGAAACCACCTCGTTCGTGGCGGCGATCGGTGCGGCGGGCCTGGCCATCGGCCTGGCGTTGCAGGGCAGCCTGGCGAACTTCGCCGGCGGTGTGCTGATCTTGCTGTTCCGTCCGTTCCGTATCGGTGACTGGATCGAAGCCCAGGGGGTTGCCGGCACCGTCGACAGCATCCAGATCTTCCATACCGTGCTGCGCACCGGCGACAACAAGACCATCATCGTGCCTAACGGCAACCTGTCTAATGGCATCATCACCAACACCAACCGTCAACCGACCCGCAAGGTGGTGTTTGATGTGGGTGTCGATTACGAAGCGGATTTGCAAAAGGCCCGTGAAGTCTTGCTCGAGCTGGCCAAGGATCCGCGGGTGCTGGCCGATCCGGAGCCTCAGGCAGTGATTTCGACCCTGGGTGACAGTTCGATCACTGTTTCCCTGCGGGTCTGGGTGAAAACAGCGGATTACTGGGATGTGATGTTCATGTTTAACGAACAGTCCCGTGATCGTTTGAAGACGGCGGGTATTGACATTCCATTTCCCCAGCGTGTAGTTCGCGTGGTTCAGGAAGCGTCGGTACAGTAAGTCTGTTTGTTACTGCGTAAACCCAAGAGGCTAATGGTCTCTTGGGTTTTTTTGTGACTATTGATCGGGTCATTGAAAAAAGTATTAACGTTATGCGCGCAAGTTGCTTGCTGCAGTGTTTGTTATGTGGCAGGCATAAAAAAACCGCCCACCGGAAGAGGTGAGCGGTTTTTGATCTACGGAGTTCCGGTGTTACACCCTGATTACAGGATGCTCAGCGGGTACTCGATGATCAGGCGGGTGTCATAGTTGTCAGCCGAATAGGCACTGTATGCACCGTTCGAACGGTAGTTGGCGAAACGAGCACGGAACGACAGGTCTTTTGCTGGACCTTCCTGTACGACGTACTTGGACTCCAGGTTCCACTCGTTTTCCTTACCTTCACCCAGACCGTTGGTCTTGATGTTGTCACCCATTACGTAACGGGTCATGAAGCTCAGGCCAGGAACGCCGTAGGTCGCCATGTTCAGGTCATAGCGAGCTTGGTAGGATTTCTCCTCGCGGCCCACGAAGTCGGAGATCTGAATGGAGTTGGATACGAAGATGGTGCTGTTGCCGTCAACGCCGTAGTAGTAAGCGTTGTCGCCGCTCGACTGCTGGTAGGCCAGGGTGAACTTGTGAGCGCCCAGGCTATATGCCGCTGCCAGGGACCACAGGTTGTTGTCCACGCCCAGAACGCCGTCACCGAGGAAGTCAATGGTGTCGCCGCGCTTATCGCCTTTGGTTTTGTAAGCGTTGAGGTCGAAGTTCAGTGACTGTTCGTCGTTGATCGGCAGGGTCAGGTTCAGGTTTGCGTAGTACTTCTTGAAGTACTCTTCAGCATCCGATGCAGCCAGTGCAGCGGTGAAGTTGTCGGTGAAGGCGTAGCTGGCACCGAAGATGTTGATGCCGCCGCTCAGGCCTTTGCCGTGGTTGCCGTCTTCATCGGACACGCCGCCGATGCTGTCACGGGCCATGCCGGTTTGCTTGCTCAGCGCGGTGAAGCGACCAGCGCTCAGTTCCAGGCCTTTGATTTCCTTGGAAGTCAGCAGGGTACCGGTAGCGACTTCTGGCAGCAGACGGCTGTCGTCGGTAGCGAATACAGGGCTTGCAACGAATTGCTGGCCGTATTTCAGGGTGGTGTCGGACAGACGCAGTTTCACTGCACCGCCTACCTTGCCCTGGGATTTTTCCGGGTTGCCTTCGCTGTCGTTGGCGAACAGGCCGTTACCGCGCTTGCCTGAGCCGCCGTCCGTTTTGACCGAACCCATGGCCATGGCGTCGAGGCCGAAACCAACAATACCTTGAGTGAAGCCCGATTCGTAGGTGAGCAATTGGCTCAGACCGGAATCCTGACGGTAGCCGGCAGTACCGGAACTAGGGTTGCTTGCACCATTCTTGTAGTCGCGGTTCATGTACTCAAAACGGGTTTTGAGTTTCAGGCTCGAATCTTCCAGGAAACCCTTGGATTCGTCCTGGGAGGACGCCATTGCGAACTGCGAGGTGCCTGCTGCAACAGCCAGTGCGATCATGCTCCACTTCATCACGCGCATCGTGATTTGCTCCTTTGGTTTTTAGAAGAGTACTGCCGCTCCACCTGTTTTATTATCTGGGCGGCTCTTTCTTTTTGTGTCGGCGCAAACTTATATCACGCCGACAATGTTGGCGATACTTGCGCATCTAACCTTTCAGCTTCTTTACGACCCTGTCGTAAACGGCTAGCTAGATGTCGCAAATTTACAGCCCCGATGCAACCGGACTGACAACTTTTAATGCTGTTTTTCTGGGCTGGCGCATCGATAAAAAGAGTCCCTGGTGAAACGTTTGAATCTCCATCGGGCTACCCTGCCACTGTTTTTTTGGTCTTCAGGCTGCCCGCTTCCCGCGGTGCCTTATAGACGATGTGGGTAACAATGCAACAAGCGTGCACAAATCAGAACTCCACCGATGTTTTTTTCTGACAGGCTGCCTGATGCGGTAAAAACCTCATGAAACCGGGGGGTTCATGCTTCTTTTCTTCGGGCTTGACGCCATGGTTGGCATCGTGTTTCAGCCTCCTGTTGAGTCGCCTGACATGCAAAAGCGTTACCGGTTCACCCCGCCAGTGAGTAATTGGCGGATATGCGAAGCACTCAGCGTAGACGCGCTGTGCGGTTTTGGTGCAAAAAATTTTTATGACTGTGCTGAATTCACACAGTCGGGCAATTTGCGTGGCGTGAACAGGCCTTGGTTTTCTGGTCATTTCGGCGTTTTTTATCAGCTGTCTGGTTCGGTGTTGGTGCGTTTTCGCAGAAAATGTCTCATCTCGGGGCGGGCTTGAGCCCTTTGTAGGTCCTCGAGTGGTCCAGGCAGTGGTTCGCCGTGAAGCCGGCAGGGTATGCTGCCGTCCGGTGGCCTGGCGTACGATCTCTCTGGATGGGCGCTAAGCTGAAAAATGATGACCTGGCGGGAGTACGCGCAGTGTTCGCTTTAGATCCACGACTTCAACAAGACACACTACCGATCGGTGATTTCCCGCTTTGTCGGTTGCTGTTGTCCAATGACTCGAACTACCCCTGGTTCATCCTGGTGCCACGCAGGGACGATATCAGTGAGATATTTCAGTTGAGTGTCGCCGATCAGCAGCAGCTGTGGCAGGAAACGACCGCGTTGTCAGAGTTGCTCAAGGACTCGTTCGATGCGGACAAGCTGAACGTCGCTGCCCTGGGCAACGTGGTCAGCCAGTTGCACATGCATGTGATCGTGCGCAAGCGTGAAGACGCGGCCTGGCCGGCGCCGGTCTGGGGCAAGCATCCGGCCAGGCCCTACAGTGCAGAGCAGGTCGCGGCGATTCGCGAACGGCTGCGCCTGGTGTTGACCGATGATTTCAAGTTTTTGGAGGGTTGAGCCATGAGCCTCGAAGAGCGCGTAACCGACCTTGAAAGCCGACTGGCGTTTCAGGATGACACCATCCAGGCATTGAATGATGTCTTGGTGGCGCAGCAGCGGGTGGTCGAACGCCTGCAGCTGCAGATGGCCGCGCTGCTCAAGCGGCAAGAGGAAATGGTCGGCCAGTTCGAGTCTTTTGAAGAAGAAGCGCCGCCACCGCATTATTGAGCGCCGCGGCCCTTTAACTGAAAGTGCAGGCAATAAAAAACCGCGAACATGTTCGCGGTTTTTTTATTGCCTTTCTATCAGCGACGCGGCAGGGCGGCGATGACGTCTTCGGCTTGCAGGCCCTTGTCACGATTCATGACGGAGAACTCGACGCGCTGACCTTCGACCAGAACGCGATGGCCTTCACCGCGAATGGCCCGGAAGTGCACGAAAATATCATCGCCGGAGTCGCGGGAAATAAAGCCGAAGCCTTTGGAGGTGTTGAACCACTTGACGGTCCCGGTATCGCGGTTGCTCATGTCATAGCTTGGCGAAGCGGCGGCCGGTGACGATTTGTAGAAGCTGATGGCCAGGTGCAGGGCAACAGCGATAAAGGCTGCGACCAGGCTGAACAGCACGGCAGGCTGACCGGCAATGACCGGCATCTCCGCGATCAGTGTCACGGTTTGCAGGGCGACAGCCAGCACCAGCAGGGCACTGACCAGATTCTGCAGTTGATGGCGCGGGCCTTTGTTCCAGTAAGGGATAACCGGGGCAAGCGTCAGGTTGAGCAGGCCGAAAAAGGCCAGGTAAAGCGCTTCGGGTTGTTGCAGGTACGGTAAGGCTTCGGATCGCAGGCTAGGGATGAAGGACAGCAGCAAAGCCGCTGCGCCTATCAGCAGGTGGACGATTTTCAACATTTTGATTAACTCACGTTAAGACAGCTCACAAGGAAGAGCTGATGGCGCACGGTTCGCTTCGGAATAAATAAGAGGCGGTGGACACGTACCCGGTATCAGCCTATGCGCCGCGCCCGAAAAAATAGGCACTGACGACACGCTGCCTATTTAACAGCAAAGCTGCAGCCTACTCAAATCAAGGAGTCCAGCGGTGCATCGGGGCCTCTTGCCGGCGCATGGCAGGACCTCCGGGCTGCAGCCTGGCGACAGGCTTGCTAGAGTGGTCCTGCACCTGTTGGATGAACTTCATCACCTTTAGGGGAAAAACATGGCAATCGATATCGGTATCAGTGAAGAGGACCGCAAGTCCATCGTCGACGGACTTTCGCGGCTGCTGTCGGACACCTATGTGCTTTACCTGAAGACCCATAACTTCCATTGGAACGTGACGGGTCCCATGTTCCGCACCCTGCATTTGATGTTCGAGGAGCAATATAACGAGTTGGCTTTGGCGGTCGATTCGATTGCCGAGCGCATTCGCGCGCTCGGATTTCCGGCGCCGGGTGCCTATTCCGTTTATGCGCGCCTGTCCTCAATCAAGGAAGAAGAGGGTGTGCCTGCTGCCGAAGACATGATCAGGCAACTGGTGGCGGGCCAGGAGGCTGTCACGCGTACCGCCCGGGGGATCTTCCCGCTGCTGGATAAGGTCAGCGACGAACCTACGGCTGACCTGCTGACCCAGCGCATGCAGGTCCACGAGAAAACCGCGTGGATGCTCCGCGCACTGCTGGATCAGTGATACGCCAGCGCGTGGATGGCACTGTTGTTCGCGCGCTGCCTTTCTTCGGATAGACACCCTGTCGATTGAGCGATTTTTCGCTTGTAGCTGTGGGAAAAGCGCTCGACTAGGACGCTCTCCCTTATCCGCCTTCAGTTGTTGGCTTATCCTACGCGGACGGTCCTAAAGTCATCTGGCTATAACTTTGCCCTCACGTTTTTATAGGCATGCAATTGCTTTTATGGAAACCGCACATGGCAAAGGAGTGTCAGCGATATGCAATATGAAGGCGCAAGAGACGAGGGGCGGATCGGTTCGGCCAGGGATATAAGAATCGACCCATTTGTCAGTGAGTTCGATATGGGACTGGCCCGGCCGCAATCGCGATCGGTGCGATTGAATGGCTTTGCCACCTGTTTGCGGCTTGAACAGGTGTATTGGGATATCTTGGGCGACATGGCCAGGGTCAATTGCTGTTCGGTCAGCGCGCTGCTGTCCCATGTCGATCGCGAAGTGCATTTGCGTCATGGTGGGGTGAGAAATTTCAGCGGGCTGGTGCGGGTGGTCTGTGTTGTCCACAGCCGCAAGGAAGGGCGTTACCCGGTCATGGCTTGAACCGGATGAATGAAGGAGCAACGTGTCGATCTGTGCAGTCTTACGGCTGCACAGGCTGCATTTAATGGATATAATCCCGCTCTTTGCCGCAAAACCCAGCGTGCGCGGTAGCAATCTGATCGCCGAGACAACCCCCATGCCGATGTACGATTACCAATGTGCTTCCTGTGGTCATCAGTTGGAAGCCATTCAAAAGATCAGCGATGCACCGTTGGTCGACTGCCCTGCGTGCCAGGCGCCAGAGCTTAAGAAGATGCTGTCCATGCCAGGTTTCCGCCTCAGCGGCACCGGCTGGTACGAGACCGATTTCAAGACCGGTTCCAAGAAGAACCTGGCCGGCGGCGACAAAGCTGACTAGGGTTGCGGACCTGAGTTGAACCACACGCGCGAGTTCTTGCGTCTTCCGTCAGCGGATCGACGCGAGCTCTCCAACCGAATGTCGAATTACGAGAAGTGAAACCACTACCATGATGCGCAGCCATTATTGCGGCCAACTGAACGAAAGCCTGGAAGGCCAGGAAATTACCCTTTGCGGATGGGTCCACCGTCGTCGTGACCACGGTGGGGTGATTTTCCTCGATATCCGTGATCGTGACGGTCTGGCCCAAGTGGTGTTCGATCCGGACCGCGCTGAATCCTTTGCCGCCGCCGATCGCGTGCGCAGCGAGTACGTCGTGAAGATCACCGGCAAGGTTCGCCTGCGTCCGGCCGGTGCCACCAACGCCAACATGGCGTCTGGCATGATCGAAGTCCTGGGCTATGAACTGGAAGTGCTGAATGAGTCGGAAACCCCGCCGTTCCCGCTGAACGAGTTCTCCGACGTCGGCGAAGAAACCCGCCTGCGCTATCGCTTCCTCGACCTGCGTCGTCCGGAAATGGCCGAAAAGCTGCGCCTGCGTTCGCGCATGACCACCAGCATCCGTCGCTTCCTCGACGAGAACGGCTTCCTCGACGTCGAAACGCCGATCCTGACCCGTGCCACCCCTGAAGGTGCTCGCGACTACCTGGTCCCTAGCCGTACCCACGCCGGCTCGTTCTTCGCCTTGCCGCAATCGCCGCAGCTGTTCAAGCAACTGCTGATGGTCGCCGGTTTCGACCGTTACTACCAGATCGCCAAGTGCTTCCGCGACGAAGACCTGCGTGCCGATCGCCAGCCGGAATTCAACCCGATCCACATCGAGACCAGCTTCCTCGATGAAAAAGAGATCATGGGCCTGACCGAGCAAATGATCCGCAACCTGTTCAAGGAAGTGCTGGGCCTGGAATTCGGCGAGTTCCCGCACATGACCTTCGAAGAGGCCATGCGCCGCTACGGTTCCGACAAGCCGGACCTGCGTAACCCGCTGGAGCTGGTCGACGTTGCCGACCAGCTCAAGGAAGTCGACTTCAAGGTGTTCAGCGGCCCGGCCAACGACCCTAAATGCCGCATTGCCGCCCTGCGCGTTCCAGGCGGGGCGAGCATGCCGCGCAAGCAGATCGACGATTACACCAAGTTCGTCGGCATCTACGGTGCCAAGGGCCTGGCGTACATCAAGGTCAACGAGCGCGCCAAAGGCGTCGAAGGCCTGCAGTCGCCAATCGTGAAGAACATTCCTGAGGCCAACCTCAACGTGATCCTCGATCGCGTCGGTGCGGTCGACGGCGATATCGTGTTCTTCGGTGCCGACAAAGCCAAGATCGTCAGCGAAGCCCTGGGCGCGCTGCGGATCAAGCTGGGCCACGACCTGGAGCTGCTGACCTGCAAGTGGGCGCCAATGTGGGTCGTCGACTTCCCGATGTTCGAAGAAAACGACGACGGCAGCTTCACCGCCTTGCACCACCCGTTCACCGCGCCGAAGTGCACCCCGGCAGAGCTGGAAGCCAACCCGGCTGGCGCTCTGTCCCGCGCCTACGACATGGTCTTGAACGGTACCGAGCTGGGTGGCGGTTCGATCCGTATCCACCGTAAAGAGATGCAGCAGTCGGTGTTCCGTCTGTTGGGTATCAACGAAGCGGAACAGGAAGAGAAATTCGGCTTCCTGCTCGACGCCCTGAAATACGGCGCGCCGCCGCACGGTGGCCTGGCCTTTGGCCTGGACCGTCTGGTGATGCTGATGACCGGCGCCCAGTCGATCCGTGAAGTGATCGCCTTCCCGAAAACCCAGAGCGCGGCGGACGTCATGACTCAGGCGCCGGGCCAGGTCGATGCCAAGGCATTGCGCGAACTGCACATTCGTTTGCGCGAAACGCCCAAGGCTGAGTAAGGCTCAGGAGGGCGCATCTGCGGATGCGCCCTTTCTTTATACCTACAGCAGTTCAAGATTTTTTGTTTGCCGGCCGGCGCGATGCAGCGTGGCGGGCAATGTTTCAAAGAGAATTCGGAGCGAGTTATGGCAGGTCATTCCAAGTGGGCGAACATCAAGCACCGCAAAGAACGTCAGGATGCCAAGAGAGGCAAGATCTTCACCAAGTGGATTCGTGAGCTGACCGTCGCGGCCCGTCAGGGTGGTGGCGAGCCGGGCTCGAATCCGCGTCTGCGCCTGGCGCTGGACAAGGCCCTTGGGGCGAACATGAGCCGCGACATCATCGATCGCGCCATTGCCCGTGGTGCCGGTGCGACCGAGGCCGACAACGTCGAAGAGCTGACCTACGAAGGTTACGGCCCCGGCGGCGTGGCGGTGATGGTCGAGTGCATGACCGACAACCGCAACCGTACCGCGGCGGCAGTTCGCCATGCGTTCAGCAAGTGCGGCGGCAACCTCGGCACCGACGGTTCGGTGGCCTATCTTTTCGAACGCAAGGGGCAAATCAGCTTTGCGCCAGGCGTCGATGAAGATGCCTTGACCGAAGCGGCCCTGGAAGCCGACGCCGATGACGTAGTCAGCCACGAAGACGGCTCTATCGACGTGTTCACCTCGTTCACCGGATTCTACGCGGTGCGCAATGCGCTGGAAGCGGCTGGGTTCAAGGGTGATGACGCGGAAATCGTCATGCTGCCGACCACCAGCGCCGAGCTGGACCTGGAAGGCGCCGAGAAAGTTCTCAAGCTGATCGACATGCTCGAAGACCTGGATGATGTGCAGAACGTCTACTCCAATGCGGACATTCCAGAGTCGGTCGCCGCACAACTAAGCTGAATGCTACGCCCTCATTGTAGGAGCTGGCTTGCCAGCGAAGAGGCCCTTGAACTTTTGCAAGTCTTGAGGCCGCCTTCGCTGGCAAGCCAGCTCCTACAATTTCCTCGGATACTCGCATCAGCGTTATAGGCGTTATGACTTTAATTCTTGGTATCGACCCCGGTTCGCGCATTACCGGTTATGGCGTGGTACGCGATACCGGACGTGGCTGCGAGTACGTGGCCTCCGGCTGCATCCGCACCGGTGCCGGCGAGTTGCATGAGCGCCTGCAGATTGTCTATCGCGGCGTGCGCGAGATCATTCAGACCTACCATCCGGTCACCATGGGCATCGAGAAGGTGTTCATGGCGCGCAATGCCGACTCCGCCCTGAAGCTGGGGCAGGCCCGTGGCGCGGCCATCGTGGCTGGCGCGGAAGAAAGCCTGGAGATCGCCGAATACACGGCCACCCAGGTCAAGCAGGCGGTCGTCGGCACCGGCGCGGCCAACAAAGAGCAGGTACAAATGATGGTCATGCACATGCTCAAGCTGACCAGCAAACCGCAAATCGATGCCTCCGACGCCCTGGCCATTGCCATTTGCCATGCGCACACCCGCTCCAGCCTGTTGCCCCATGGCCTGGGCGCCGCACGCAGTCGTGGCGGGCGCCTGCGTCTCTGATAGCATCAGCAATCATTTTTCTGGAATGAGGGTGATGCGCCTGGGTTGTCGGCGCAAAACCCTTGTTCTCTCAGTCGCTGGCCCAGGGCTGGCCAACGCTCAAGGATCTGTAACGTGATTGGACGCTTACGCGGCACACTGGCTGAGAAACAGCCGCCGCACCTGATTCTGGATGTAAATGGCCTGGGGTATGAGCTTGAAGTGCCCATGACCACGCTTTATCGCCTGCCGTCGGTCGGTGAACCGCTGACGCTGCACACCCATCTGGTCGTACGCGAAGACGCGCAGTTACTCTATGGCTTCGTCGGCAAGCGCGAGCGAGACTTTTTTCGCGAACTGATCCGTCTCAATGGTGTAGGGCCGAAACTGGCCCTGGCCCTGATGTCGAGCCTGGAAGTCGACGAGCTGGTGCGTTGCGTGCAGTCCCAGGATACCTCGGCGCTGACCAAGGTGCCGGGCGTGGGCAAGAAAACCGCTGAGCGCCTGCTGGTTGAGCTCAAGGATCGCTTCAAGGCCTGGGAAACCGTGCCGGCCATGTTTGCCCTGGTGCCGAACCAGCCGGACGGGCCAGCGCCGGTCAACAGCGCCGAAAACGACGCGGTCAGCGCGCTGATCTCCCTGGGCTACAAGCCACAGGAAGCCAGCAAGGCGATTTCCGCGATCAAGGAGAAAGGCTTGAGCAGCGAAGACCTGATTCGTCGTGCCCTGAAGGGAATGATCTAAGTGATTGAAGCTGACCGTCTGATCGCCGCCACGGGTGCCCCCCGTGATCGCGAGGAAGTCCAGGACCGGGCGATACGCCCCGTCAGCCTGGCCGAGTACATTGGCCAGCCGACCGTTCGCGAGCAAATGGAGTTGTTCATCCAGGCTGCCCGCGGGCGTAACGAGTCCCTGGACCACACGTTGATCTTCGGCCCGCCGGGCCTGGGCAAGACCACCCTGGCCAATATCATCGCCCAGGAAATGGGCGTGTCGATCAAGAGCACCTCAGGCCCGGTCCTCGAGCGTCCAGGTGACCTGGCGGCGCTGCTGACCAATCTTGAGCCCCACGACGTGCTGTTCATCGATGAAATCCATCGCCTGTCGCCGATTGTCGAGGAAGTGCTGTACCCGGCCATGGAGGATTTCCAACTCGACATCATGATCGGCGAAGGGCCGGCCGCGCGGTCGATCAAGCTCGATCTGCCACCGTTCACCCTGGTCGGTGCGACCACCCGGGCGGGGATGCTGACCAACCCGTTGCGTGACCGTTTCGGCATCGTCCAGCGCCTGGAGTTCTACAGCACCGCCGACCTGTCGACGATTGTCAGTCGTTCGGCGAACATCCTCGGACTGCCGCTGGACCCGGAGGGTGCCTTCGAAATCGCTCGCCGTGCCCGTGGCACGCCGCGGATTGCCAACCGTTTGTTGCGTCGGGTGCGGGATTTCGCCGAAGTACGCGCCAAAGGCCACATCACCAAGCCGATTGCCGACCTGGCCCTGAACCTGCTGGATGTCGACGAGCGTGGCTTCGATCACCAGGACCGGCGTCTGCTGCTGACCATGATCGAGAAATTCGATGGTGGGCCGGTGGGGGTGGATAGTCTGGCCGCGGCCATCAGCGAAGAGCGTCACACCATTGAAGACGTGCTGGAGCCGTACCTGATCCAGCAGGGCTACATCATGCGCACGCCGCGGGGCCGGGTAGTGACCCGGCATGCGTACCTGCATTTCGGATTAAACATTCCGTCACGATTGGGCGAAATGCCCGTGGTAGACGAGTTCCTTGATGCCGTGGACGATTAATTAACTTTGCGGGCTGATTTTTTCGGGCAATGTGTGGTCCCAGGACCGTACTTTTGCGCGAAAGCCGCAGAACATTGAAAAACAGTTGCCTGGCCGGATTGGCAACCCGAGGAGTAAGCACTAGAGTATGCGCGCGCAAAACGGGCTTGAGCCTTTCGCACATCGTTGTCGCGTTTATTACGAGGACACCGATGCGGGCGGCATCGTGTATTACGTCAATTACCTCAAGTTTATGGAACGGGCTCGAACCGAGCGGCTACGAGAGCTGGGCTTTGCCCAATCCAAGCTTGCCGGGGAGGACCTGTTGTTCGTCGTGCATTCCAGCGAAGCGCGCTACCACGCGCCGGCGCGACTGGACGACGAGCTGCTGGTAAGCGCTGAAGTAATCGAATTGAACCGTGCCAGCCTGCGCTTCAAGCAGCAGGTCAGGCGGGCCACGGATGATGCACTGCTCTGCGAAGGGCAGTTTCTGGTGGCCTGTGTGCGCACTGAAAGTTTGAAACCCCGGGCCATTCCCGAAGCTCTACGAGCGGCCTTTGCCGCCGTGAGCGGCGCGGGTACACACTCAAAGCAGGAGATAAAGCGTGGAAGCTAACGTCGTCGACCATTCCTCCATGTGGAGCCTGGTCAGCAATGCCAGTATCGTGGTGCAACTGGTAATGCTGACCCTGGTAGCCGCATCGGTGACCTCATGGATCATGATCTTTCAGCGCAGCAATCTGCTGCGCGCCGGTCGACGCGCCCTGGAGAGCTTCGAAGAGCGCTTCTGGTCGGGTATCGACCTGTCCAAACTCTACCGTCAGGCGGGTAGCAACCCGGACCCGGATTCCGGTGTCGAGCAGATCTTCCGCGCCGGCTTCAAGGAATTCTCCCGTCTGCGCCAGCAGCCTGGGGTCGATCCCGAGGCGGTCATGGAAGGCGTGGCCCGTGCCATGCGCGTGGCCATTTCCCGTGAAGAAGAAAAGCTCGAGCAGAGCCTGCCGTTCCTCGCCACTGTCGGTTCCGTGAGCCCGTATATCGGTCTGTTCGGTACGGTCTGGGGCATCATGAACTCCTTCCGTGGCCTGGCGACTGCCCAGCAAGCGACCCTGGCCACCGTTGCCCCGGGCATCGCCGAAGCCCTGATCGCCACCGCGATCGGCCTGTTCGCGGCCATTCCAGCCGTTATCGCTTACAACCGTTTTGCTGCTCGCAGTGAAACCTTGCTGGGCCGTTACTACACCTTCGCCGATGAATTCCAGGCGATCCTGCACCGCAAAGTGCACACCAGCGAAGAATAAGCAGGTAATTTCCAGATGGCTTTAATCGCTCGAGCTCGCAAAAAGCGCAAGCCGGTTGCCGAGATGAACGTAGTGCCTTACATCGACGTGATGCTGGTACTGCTGGTCATCTTCATGGTGACCGCGCCGATGCTCAATCAGGGCGTGAAAGTTGATCTGCCCAAGGTTTCCAGCGAAGCCTTGCCGCAGGACAACAACACCCAGGTCCTGACCATTTCGATCAAGGCTGACAAGACCTATTACTGGAACCTTGGCAGCGAAGTCGACACCGAGAAGCAACAGGACAGGGCCATGACCCTGCCGCAAATGACCAGTGCAGTAACCAAGATCATTGCCGCCGGTAACGATAACGGCAAGCGCACCCAGGTCTTCATTCGCGGCGACAAGACTGTCGACTACGGCTCCGTCATGGGCGCCATGGGCGGGTTGCAGAAAGCCGGCGTCGGTAATGTTGGCTTGATTACCGAGGCGCCCTGATGCAGCAACAGCGAGAGCCGTCCGCCTCGGAAAGCTACTTCTGGCCTAGTGTCTGGGCGATTGGCTTGCACGTGCTGGTGTTCGGCATGCTGTTTGTCAGTTTTGCCTTTACT
>Ga0160466_100156_pt1 | contig 54539 bp, 47 predicted proteins | sample HID1971M_E11MG_FD_108245 | JGI IMG/M metagenome (GOLD analysis project Ga0160466, IMG submission 108245) | Enriched millipede-associated microbial communities from UW Madison campus, WI, USA - HID1971M_E11 MG | ecosystem: Host-associated > Arthropoda: Insects > Digestive system > Unclassified ... | reverse complement strand
GGTGCTCACCATCGCCGAGCAGGACCTCATCGTGCGCGTGAGCCAGGCCTACTTCGACGTGCTCGCCAGCCAGGACAGCCTGGCCCTGGTGCGCGCGCAGAAGGTGGCCGTGGCCGAGCAGCTCGCATCGGCCAAGCGCAACTTCGAAGTCGGCACCACCACCATCACCGACGCGCGCGAAGCGCAGGCCCGCTACGACCTGGTGATCGCGCAGGAGATCGCCGCCGAGAACGACCTGCAGGTGAAGAAGATCGTGCTCGACCAGCTCGTCGGCAGCACCGGCAGCGTGCCCGTGCCGCTGGCGGCGCCCGTGATGCTGCCTGCGCTCGCGCCCGCCGACATCGAGGTCTGGACCTCGCACGCGGATGCCGGGCACCCTGCGATCCAGCAGGCCCGCCTGGGCCTGGACGTGGCCGGGCTCGAGGTGCAGAAGGCGCAGGCCGGCCACCTGCCCACGCTCGATGCGACCCTGGGCTACAACGTCACGAACAACCCCCAGGGCACCAACACCACGCCGGGCCGCTCGCGGGTCAAGGCCCTCACCGTGGGCGTCTCCCTCAACCTGCCCTTGTTTGCCGGCTACGCGATCGAGAACCGCGTCAGGGAAACGCTGGCGCTCGAAGACCAGTCGCGCTCGCTGCTCGAGGCCACGCGCCGCGGCGTCGCGCAGGCCACCCGCGCCACCTACCTGGGGCTGGTGTCGGCCGCCGGCCAGGTGAAAGCGCTCGAAGCCGCCGAGGTCTCCAGCCAGATCGCGCTGGAGGCCAATCGCATGGGCTACCAGGTGGGTGTGCGCATCAACATCGACGTGCTCAACGCGCAGAGCCAGCTGTTCCAGACCAAGCGCGACCTGGCGGTGGCGCGCTATTCGGTGCTGCTCGGCAATCTCAAGCTGCGGCAGGCCAACGGCACGCTGGTGCCCGAGGACCTGAACGCCATCGATGCCGCGCTTGCAACCCACGGCCGCACCCCGGTCGACAGCGCGGCGCCCGTCTCCGTGTCCAGGAGAACGCCGGCTCGCCAATGACGAGGCATGCCATGGCACGTACCGACAGCACCAGCGACTGCTCGCGGCCATGACGGCGCTGAACATGCAGGTGACGCCATGCGACTGCTTCTGCTTCAGGATCGCGCGCGGGTCGACGACGGTCTGTTCACGCACTTGCGCAAGAACGGGTTCCTGATCGACAGCGTCGAGCGGCTCGGCGACATCGACGTGCTGGAGAACGAGTCCTACGACGTGCTGCTCGTCAGCTCTCAGTTGCCCGACGGATCGGGACTCGACTGGGTCCGGTTGTTGCGGGTGCAGCACATCACCACGCCGGTCCTGATGCTGATGGTGGGAGCGCCCGGCCCGACCGCGCAGGCCGAGGTCCTCGACGCGGGCGCGGACGACTTCGTGGTGATGCCGTGCCGCCCCGAGCTGGTGGCCGAGCGGGTGCGGGCACTGCGTTGCCGGGCCGCGGGCCTGGCAACGCCGCGCGTGCGGTGCGGCGACGTCGAGTTCGACCTGGGCAGCCGGACGACGGTCCGCTGCGGCATGCCTGTCGCGCTGACCGAGCGGGAATGGAACCTGGTGGAGGCGCTCGCGCTGCGCTTCGATCACACGGTCCCCAAGGCCCAGGTGGAATTGCTGGTGCAGGGGATCCACGGAGCCCCCACGAGCAACGCCCTGGAAGTGCACCTGTCCAACGTGCGGCGCAAGCTCGGGCGGCAGATCATCCGCACGATTCGCGGGGTCGGCTACCGCCTGAATACCTGAGCCCGTCGTCTTCAGACTCGTAAGCGTGCCGCACACAAGATAGCAACCTTAAGACGTGCGACTGGCCAGAATCGCACCACTCGCAGAGCCCCATCACCCATCGATGGCGCCACCACTGTCGCAGCGTCCCCCCGGGGCATGAATGGCGACACCTTCTCACGCAGGTACCACCGAACCATGTTCAAGCCCTCTCCCGCTCTCGTTTTCGCCAATTTCATGCAGCTGCCGACCATCGTGCCGAAAGCGGTGTGGCGCGCGCTGCGCGTGGTGAGCATCGCCTCGGCCCTGGCCCTGGCCGTCATGCTGGCGCTGCGGCCCGCCACCGCGATGCCCTTGTTCTGGGGGCTGATCGTGCCGTCGCTCCCGCTCGTGTTCATGCTGGCACCCGGGCTGTGGCGCAACGTCTGCCCGCTGGCCGCCATCAACCAGATCCCCCGCAGGCTCGGCATCACGCGCGCACTCACGAGCCGCCGCCTGTCGCAGGGCGCGGCATTTCCGATCGGCATCGGCCTGCTGATCTGCGCGGTCGTCGCGCGCAAGCTGCTGTTCAACGGCAACGGCATGGCCACCGCCGGCCTGCTGGCGGCAGCCATGGGGGCGGCGCTCATCGGCGGCTTGCTGTTCAAGGGCAAGAGCGGCTGGTGCAGCAGCATCTGCCCCCTGCTGCCGGTGCAGCGGCTGTACGGGCAGACGCCGTTCATCCGCATCGCCAACACGCACTGCGAACCGTGCGTGGGCTGCGCCAAGAACTGCTACGACCTCAACCCCGGCGCCGCGTACCTGGCCGACCAGTACGACCCGAACCCGGCCTACCGCAACTTCCGCAGCTTCTTCGCGGGCGTCTTTCCGGGCCTGATCCTCGGCTACTACCTCGTGCCTTCGCCCGCCGAGATCGGCCCGGTCTCCACGGTCATGCAGATGCTGGTCTACATGGCGGCCAGCCTGACGCTCTTCAACCTGATCGAACTGCTGGGCAGCAAGACGCGCAACCTGTCGCCGGTGCTCTTCGCGGCGGCCGCGTTCTCGCTGTACTACTGGTTCACCGCCCCGCTGGTCGTCAGCACCTTGAGCAGCCTGAGCGGCATGGCCATCGCCCCCGAAGTCGTCGCCACGCTGCGCGGCCTGACGATCATCGCGAGCCTGACGTGGATCGCGCGGTCGCTGCATGTCGAGCGCCTGTTCCTTCGCCGTGAATTGCGCAAGGGTGTCCGGGACGGTTCCCGGCTGGCGCCGATCGTCATCGAGACGATGCGGCTGCACCGCGGCCCGAGCGACACCGCGCGCAAGGCGCCGGTTGCAGCCCCGCCGGAGAACGAGGCCGCTGCGGCCGCGCCGGCGGATGCGGCCACGCAGCCGGCCGAACTCTGCATCGACCCCACCGGCATGAAGACCCCCATCCGCAAGGGCCAGACCCTGCTCGAGGCGCTCGAAGACTGCGGCGCCCCCATCAACGCCGGCTGTCGTTCCGGCGTGTGCGGCGCCGACCCGATCGCCGTCGTGGCGGGCGGCGAGCGGCTCGCCCCCATCGGCAGCGACGAACGGGCGACGCTGGCCCGGCTCGGCTGCGCCGACGGCACGCGCCTGGCCTGCATGGCGCGCATCCGCAATGCCGGGCCCATCCGCATCGACCTGAAGCGGGAGGCGACCCCAGCGGCGCGCGAGACACGCAAGCCCGAAGTCGTGCCCTTCGATGCGTCGATCCGCCGCGTCGTGATCGTGGGCAACGGCGTGGCCGGCTTGACCGCGGCCGACCATGTGCGACGCCGCCACCCCGACTGCGAGATCCATCTCATCGGCCGCGAGAACCACAACGCCTACAACCGGATGGCCATTGCCAAGCTGATCAGCATGCCGACGGGTGTCCAGGGCCTGCACCTCCTCCCCGAGCAGTGGTATGCCGAGCACCGTGTCACCGCGTGGCTCAACACGCATGTGTCGGGCGTCGACACGCAGCGTCGCGAGCTCACGCTGGCGACCCGCGAGACGCTGGGCTACGACAGGCTCATCCTGTGCTCGGGCAGTTCGGCGTGGGTCCCGCCGCTCGACAGCTACGGCATCGAGGGCAGCTTTGTGCTGCGCGATGCCGACGATGCGATGGCGATCCGCGACTACATGCAGCGCTTCCATGGCACCTGCGCGGTCGTGCTGGGCGCCGGCTTGCTCGGCCTGGAAGCGGCGCAGGCGCTGGCGCAGCTCGGGGCGCAGGTCCAGGTGCTGTCGAACAGCGGCCAGATCCTGGACCGGCAGATCGACACCCCGGCCAGCGCCTTGCTGGAAGCGCACCTGGCAACCCAGGGCATCCATGTCATGACCGGTGCCGACGCCGCGCGGCTGGAGCCGGGCAGCGAGGGCCGCGTGGCGCGGCTCGTGCTGAAGGACGGACGCCAGCTTCCCGCCGACGTGGTCGTGGTGTGCACCGGCGTGCGCGCCAACGTCGACATCGCGCAGTCGGCCGGCCTGGCGCTCGGCCGCGGCATCATCGTCGACGCACAGATGCGCACCAGTGCCCCCCATGTCTATGCCGCAGGCGATGTGGCCGAGTTCGAGGGCCACTCGATCCCCCTGTGGGCCGTGGCTGCCGAGCAGGGAGAGATCGCGGCCGTCAATGCGCTGGGCGGCAAGCGCGTCTATCGCGGCCATGTGCCGGTGACCGCGTTGAAGGTCTCGGGCATCGACGTTCGCTCCGCGGGCTCCGTGCACGCCGCGCGGCCCGGCGAATTCGAGTTGACGCAGTCCGAGCCTGCGCAGGGCATCTATCGCAAGCTGGTGGTCGCCGAGGGCCGGCTTGTCGGCGCGGTGCTGGTCGGATCGCCGGACGAGGCGGACGAGGTCATTCCGGCCGTGCGCGAGCACGCGCCGGTCTCCACGATGACCGCCTTGCTGGAGCGTGGGGACTGGCAGCAGCATTCGGTGGCATTGGCAGCCTAGCCCTACACGCAGCAGGGCAAGGCCCTGGACGAATGCCTGCAGCGGTTCGGCGGCTGCGGCTGCATGGTCGAGTACCCGATCGCACGCATGTACGCCGACGCGCGCGTGCAGCGCATCTACGGCGGCACGAGCGAGATCATGAAGGACCTGATCGCGCGCAAGCTCGGCGCATGAAAGCATCCCGTCGCGGGCGCGCGCGACCACGGAACGGCAACGCGCCCTCCCCGGTCGACATACGGCCCGCATCCGGCTGAGCCAGAGGGTATTCCCCGAGCCGGTGTCAACGAATCTGTCGGCTGGTTGACGGAATCGATGGCCGCTGTTTCCTAGCATGGAGACGCAGTCCCACCCCCATGGCAATGGGGGACGCGCCCCGAGGCGCGGGGCCTGCGCGACCCCATTCCCAAGGAGACATTCCCGTGAACAGGACATTGCTGCGGCCGGCACTCACCGCATTGGCCCTTCTCGCCCTCGCCGGCGCGGCCACGGCACAGGAAGGCGCCGCCTACCCGGGCAAGACGGTGACCATCGTCGTGCCCACGCCGCCCGCTGGCGGCACCGACCTCATCGCGCGGCTGTTCGCCGACGTGCTGGGCAAGGCCTTCAAGCAGAGCGTGATCGTCGACAACCGCGCTGGCGCCAACGGCATCCTGGGCGTCGACTTCGTCGCCAAGGGGCCGGCCGACGGCACGCGCGTGTTGTTCACCTACGCCGCCACGATGGTGATCAATCCGGCGCTCTACAAGAAGCTGCCCTACGAGCCGCTCAAGGACTTCGCCCCCGTCGCGCAGGTGGGCCGCGGCGGCAACCTGTTGCTGGTGCGCAAGGACCTGCCGCCGAACACGCTCAAGGACTTCGTCACCTATGCCAAGGCCAACCCCGACAAGCTGAACTACTGCTCGTGGGGCAATGGCTCGGGCGGCCACCTCACGATGGAAAGCCTGAAGAAGCAGGCCGGCATCTCGCTGCTGCACGTGCCCTACAAGGGCAGCAGCCCCTGCGTGCAGGACCTCATGGGCGGCCAGGTGGACGCCGGCTTCGCCGACATCTCCTCCACCATCGAGGTGGTGAAGGCCGGCCGGGTCAAGGCCCTGGCCTACAGCGGCCCCGAGCGCCTGCCGATGCTGCCCGACGTGCCCACGATGACGCAGGCCGGGTTCCCGTTCAAGAACTACACCTGGTACGGCTTCTTCGTGCCGGCCAAGACACCGCCCGCCGTCGTCAAGCGCCTGAACGAAGAGATCTACCGCGCCCTGCAGGACCCGGCCGTGACCCAGCGCCTGCGCGAACTCAACTTCACCGACCTGCCGCGTCCCACGCCCGAGCAGTTCAAGGAGGTCCTGCGCCAGGACCTGCAGGACTGGAGCGCCCTGGTCAAGTCCATCGGCGTCACGCTGGACTGACGCCCCATCCACCACGACGCCGGGGCCCTGCCCTCGCGCGTCCCGGAGAACCCCCATGACACAAGAAAAATCCACCCCCTCCGCCCCCCTTGGCGGCTTCAACACCCTGCCCGGCCAGGGCAGCCACCTGCCCTTCGACGCACCGCCCAGCGCCAGCATCGCGGGGCGCAAGCTGTCGGAGTCCACGCACGAGCGGCGCAAGGCGGTGCCGCACCTGCGCGACGACGCACCGAACGTGCTGATCGTGATGCTCGACGACGCCGGCTTCGCGCACCCCGACACCTTCGGCGGCGAGATCCACACGCCCACGCTGACGCGGCTGGCCGGCAGCGGCATCACCTACAACGCCTTCCACAACTGCGGCGTGTGCTCGCCCACGCGCGCGTCGTTGCTGACGGGGCGCAACGCGCACCGCGTGGGCTACGGCCACATCTCCGAATACGCCACCGACTGGGACGGCTACGTGGGCGTCATTCCCAAGAGCGCCGGCACGATGGCCGAGGTGCTCGGGGCCTGGGGCTACAACACGGCCGCGTTCGGCAAGTGGCACAACACGCCGGCCAACCTGACCACGCAGATGGGCCCCTTCGACCGCTGGCCCACCGGCCACGGCTTCAACCACTTCTACGGCTTCCTGGGCGGCGAGAGCTCGCAGTACGAGCCGCGCCTGGTCGAGAACACCACGCTCATCGAACCGCCGCGCGACGAGGGCTACCACCTGAGCGAGGACATGGCCGACAAGGCCTGCGGCTGGCTGCGCCGCCACCGCGCCATCACGCCCGACAAGCCCTTCCTGATGTACTGGGCGCCCGGCGCGGTGCACGGCCCGCACCACGTCTTCAAGGAGTGGACCGACAAGTACAAGGGCAAGTTCGACGACGGCTGGGACGCCTACCGCGAACGCGCCTTCGCGCGCCAGAAGGAGATGGGCTGGATCCCCGAGGCCGCCGAGCTCACGCCCCGGCCCGAGACGCTTGCCAGCTGGGACAGCATTCCCGAGGCCGAGCGTCCGTTCCAGCGCCGGCTGATGGAGGTCTACGCGGGCTTCCTGGAGCACACCGATGCGCAGATCGGCAAGGTCATCGACGAGCTGGAGCAGCTCGGGCTGCGCGACAACACGCTGGTGTTCTTCGTGTTCAGCGACAACGGCGGCAGCGCCGAAGGACAGAACGGCACCGTGGTCGAGCTGCTGGCGCAGAACCGCATCTCCACCAAGATCTCACAGCACCTCGAACTGCTGGAAGGCCTGGGCGGCCTCGACGCGCTGGGCGGGCGCAAGACCGACAACATGTACCACGCCGGCTGGGCCTGGGCGGGCTCCACGCCGTTCCAGAGCACCAAGCTCATCGCCGCGCACTTCGGCGGCACGCGCACGCCGCTGGTCGTGTCGTGGCCGCGCGGCATCCGGCCCGACACCACGCCGCGCTCGCAGTTCCACCACGTCAACGACATCGCGCCCACGCTCTACGACATATTGGGCATCACGCCGCCGGTCGAGCTCAACGGCGTGCGGCAGGATTCGCTGGACGGCATCTCGATGGCCTACACCTTCGCCCATCCGCAGGCCGAGGGCCGCAAGGGCGTGCAGTACTTCGAGGTGGCGGGCAGCCGCATGGTGCACCACGACGGCTGGACCGCGGGCGTGTTCGGCCCGCGCATTCCCTGGGTCGCGGGCGCCGCGCCCGGGCTGGCCACCTGGGACCCGGACAACGACGTCTGGGAGCTGTACCACGTCGCGCAGGACTACGCCCAGGCGCACGACCTGGCGCAGGCGCAGCCGGCCAGGCTGGCGCAGATGAAGGAGATGTTCGCCGTGCAGGCGGGCATCAACCACGTCTATCCGCTGGGCGCGATCTACCACCTGACGCTGAAGCCGCAGCACCGCATCGCGCCCCGGCATACCTCGTGGCACTTCAGCGGCGACATCACGCGCATTCCGGAAAACTGCGCGCCCAACATCAAGACGCGCAGCCACACCGCCACCGTCGATGCCACGCTGGGCGAGCGCGCGAGCGGCGTGCTGTTCGCGCTGGGCGGCTTCAACGGCGGCATCTGCCTGTACCTGGACGACGGCCACCTGGCCTACGAATACAACATGCTCGGCATGTACCGCTTCAAGGCGCGCTCGCCCGCGCGCATCGCCGCCGGACGCCATGCGATCGACGTCGAATTCACGATGAGCGACGGCACGGCGCCCCAGCGGCCCGCGCGCGCCGTGCTGCGCGTCGATGGCGCGCAGGTGGCGGCGTGCGACATCGGCGTCACGGTGACGGCCATCTTCTCGGCCTGCGAGACCTTCGACGTCGGCTGCGACCTGGGCTCGCCAGTGGCGGCGGAGTACTTCGACCGTGCGCCGTTCGGCTTCGACGGGCAGATCCACGATGTCTGGCTGCGCTATGCGGAGGCCCAGTCGTGAGCACGTTGATCACTGAAGCAGACGCCTACGCCATCGGCATCGAGGCCTACACCTACGCCTATCCGATGGTGGTGATGGAGCTGACGCGCCGCGTGGCCACCAACGTCGCGCAGCCCGACGGCGCGCGCGTGCGCGGGCCGATGAACCGCTTCGTGCACGTGCCCACCTACCCCGACGCCGGCTTCAAGGACGTGGTGCGGCCCAACGCCGACACGCTGTACTCCAACATCTGGTACGACGTCGGCGAAGAGCCGCTGGTGCTGACGCTGCCGGACATGGGCGATCGCTACCACGTCATTCCGTTCTACGACCTGTGGACCGACGTGTTCGCCACGCTGGGCACGCGCACCAACGGCAACGGCGGTGGCCACTTCGCGCTCGTCGGCCCGCGCTGGAAAGGCACGCTGCCCGAGGGCGTGCGCGCCATCGTGAGCCCCACGGACGTGGGCTGGATCGTCGGGCGCATCCAGACCAACGGCGCGGCCGACTACGCCCACGTGCACACGCTGCAGGCCGGCTTCGAGGCCGTGCCGCTGTCCGCTTGGGGCCAGCCCCATGACCCGCCCGCCGGCCACGTCGATGCAGCGATGGACATGCGCCCACCCGTCGAGCAGGTGGCCACGCTCGGCGCCGGCGACTTCTTCGCGCTCTTCGCCGAACTGCTCCAGCGCAACCCGCCGCATGCCACCGACGGTGCGCTGCTGCTGCGCATGGAGCGCATCGGCCTCGTCCCCGGCCGCGGCTTCGCACTGGCCGAAGCACCCGAGGCCGTGCAGCGCGCCCTGACGCGTGCCGCGCCCGATGCCTACCGGCGCATGCTCGAGCGCGCGCCGGCGATGCGCATGGTGCGCAACGGCTGGAGCCTCGGCAGCAACGTGGGCGTCTACGGCAACGACTACCTGGCGCGCGCCTTCGTCGCCTACGCCGGGCTGGGCGCCCTGCCGCGCGAAGAGGCGATGTACCCGCGCTCGGTCTGCGACGGCGAGGGCCAGCCGCTGTCGGGCACTGCGCGCTATGTGCTGCACTTCGACGCGCACGAGCTGCCGCCGGCCGATGCGTTCTGGTCGCTGACGCTGTACGGCCCCGACCAGTTCTTCGTCGACAACGCGCTGAACCGCTACGCCATCGGCGACCGCGACGCGCTCGCCTTCAACGCCGACGGTTCGCTGGACCTGTACGTCCAGCACGCGTCGCCGGGCGCCGACAAGGCCCCGAACTGGCTGCCCGCGCCCGCCGGCCCTTTCAGCATGAACCTGCGCCTGTACGTGCCGCAGGCGCCGGTGCTCGACGGGCGCTGGGCACCGCCCGCGCTGAAGCGCCTGCCCTGACCGTATCGACTGCATCGTCCCCCACCCGAAAGGCACTCACTTCATGACCCGTTCCCGCTTCCGCGCGCTGCGCGCGCCCGGCCTGTGCATCGTCGGGCTCCAGCTCGCGGCCGGCGCCGCCCTGGCGCAGGCCGACTACCCGAGCAAGCCGATCCGCATCATCGTCCAGTACCAGGCCGGCGGCTCGGCCGACGCGCTCGCGCGGCTGGTGGGCGACGGGCTCGCCAAGCGGCTGAAGCAGCCCGTGCTGGTGGAGAACCGCAGCGGCGCCGGCGGCATCATCGGCACCGACTACGTGGCCAAGAGCGCGCCCGACGGCTACACCGTGCTGCTGTCGGTGCCGGGCCCGATCGCCGCGAACCTGGCGCTGTACAAGAAGCTGCCCTACGACCCGCGCACCGACCTGCGCCACGTGTCGGACATCGCGAGCACACGCACGATCATGGTCGTGCACCCCTCGGTGCCGGCGCAGGATTTCAAAAGCCTCGTCGAGGCCGTGCGCAAGGCGCCCGGCAAGTACGCGATGGGCTCCTGGGGCCCCGGCGTGCAGCCGCACCAGATGCAGGTCTTCATGGACAAGACCTACGGCACGCAGACGCTGCACGCGGCCTACAAGGGCGAAAGCCCGATGGCGGTCGACCTGCTCAGCGGCGTGATCCAGATGACCGTGGGTTCCATCAGCACCTTCCAGCCCTACGTCGCGGCCGGCAAGCTGCGCGCCATCGCCGTGCCGGGCGCGCAGCGCGCCAAGGCCGCGCCCACGGTACCGACCTTCGCCGAGCAGGGCTACAAGGACGACATGTTCATGCTCATGGCGCCCACCTCGCTGCTGGTGCCCGCCAAGACGCCCGACGCTATCGTCGAGAAGCTCAGCCGCGAAGTCGCAGCGGTGGTGAAGCAGCCCGAGGTGCAGCGCCGCATCGAGGACATGGGCGCCGAGCCCATCGGCAACACGCCGGCCGAAGCCTCGGCGGCGTACAAGGCGTTCCTGCCCGTGTCGCTGAAGCTCACGCGGGCCACGGGCGTCACGCTGGACTGATTGCGCCGCTTCTCGAGAACCGTGCATCACCCGTCTCCCGATTTCGAACCCCGGGTGTACACCCCGCAGCGCATCGCCGCGGTCGTCGCCACGCTGGCCTCGGACGGCATCCCCGCCGCACAGGCCCTGGCCGGCAGCGAGCTCGACGAGGCCGCGCTGCGCGATCCCGGCACGCGCGTGTCGTATGCGCAGACGGTCACCGTGCTGCGCAATGCGCTCGCGCTGGCACGCAACCCCACGGTGGCACTGCGCGCCGGCGCGCGCATGCACCTCACGGCCTACGGCATGTGGGGCTATGCATTGCAGAGCAGCCCCACCTTCAGCGCGTTGATCGAGTTCGCCATCACCTACCGCCGCGCCATCGGGCCGCTGGCCGACATGCACCACGACCCCGCGCGCGCGCCCGGCACCTGCAGCTTCGAGGTGCTGGTGTCGCCCGACCCGCGCGACCCGCTCTACCGCTTTGCGCTGGCCTTCACCTTCGCGGCCCACCTGACGCTGGCGCGCGACCTGTACGGCGATGGCTTCGGCTTCACGGGCCTGCGCCTGGCCTGCCCCGCGCCCGAGCACGGCGCGGGCGTCTGGGAGGCGTGGTTCCAGTGCCCCGTGCAGTTCGGCCAGCCCGACAACGCGCTGCAGTTCGACGAGGCCTGGTGCACGCGCGCGCCGCGCCTGCACGATCCGCTCACGCACGCCATGGCCAGCGAGAGCTGCCAGCAGTTCGTGGCCGGACTCGCGCATGCCGGCGGCATCGCCGCGGCGGTGCGCCGCACGCTGGTGGAGCAGATGCCGTGGCGCTTTCCGAGCATCGAGTCGATGGCCCGCACGCTCGCGCTGGAGCCGCGCACACTGCGGCGGCGGCTCGCGACGCACGGCACCACGTACCGGTCGATCCTCAACGAGGTGCGCCTGCGGCTGGCCATCGAGTACCTGCGCAAGACCCGCATGACCACCGAGGAGATCGCGGAGCGTCTGGGCTACAGCGAGGCCGCCAACTTCAGGCACGCCTTCGTGCGCTGGACCGGCACCAGCCCGCACGCCTACCGCCTGACGTGCGCGCCGTGCTGAGGCCTCAGTCTTCCGCAGCGATGCGGTGCAGTCGGGCCAGGTCGACCACGGTGACCAGGCGGTAGCCCTCGTTGCAGCCGAGCACGCCCTCGTCCTTGAACTGCGCCAGTTCCTTGCCGACGGTCTGGCGCGACACACCGAGCATGTTCGCCAGGTCGGTCTGCGACACGCGCAGCTCGGTGTCGCACGGCGCGCCGCTCGCGTCGCCGTAGCGATACACCATGTTGAGCAGCGTGATCGCCGTGCGCCGGCGCACCGAGCCCAGCACCTGGTCCTGCAGGATCTCGGCGCTCATGCGATAGCGCCGCAGCATGGTCTGGGCGATGCTGCGCCACAGCACCGGCTCCGCATCGAGGATGCGCCGCATGGCGGCACCGGGGATGTGGATGATGTGCGAATCGGCGCGCGCATCGAAGGCGAAGATGGGCTGCATGTCGTCGATCAGATGCACCATGCGCGTGATCTGGCCGGCCCCGAGCACCGAGAGGATGTACTTGTCGCCGGCCGCGTTGGTGGCCGCGATCTCGATCGAGCCCGACACGATCACGAACACCTCCCGCTGGTGGTTGCCGCGACTCACGAGCGGCGTGCGGCGCCGGTAGTGCCTGGCGCGCGCGGCGTTCGCCAACTCGCGCAGCCGGTCTTTCGGCCAATCGAGAAACACCGCGCACGTGCTCAGCCCGTGCTCGATCTCTTCCCTTGTGCTCTGCGATACGGGTTGCGGGTATTCCATGGGATGACTCAGCAAAAACTGTTGCCTGGTTGACGGATTCGAAGAGCAGCGATTCCTATCATAGGACCGGCCAATCAAAGAACAACGAGGAACTCCCTAAGTGAGACATGCACGTTCCCTGCCTGCACGCCTGCCGCTGTTTCGCAGCACCGCGGCGCGTTCGTTGATCCGGCTTCTTGCGTCACCCATGCGACGCGATGCGCGAGCGACGAGACCCCTGCGCAGCATGCGCAGCACGCGCAGCACGCGCGACGCGATGCGAATGCCGTGATGCGCGGCCACACGCCCTGCGCGCGCGGCTAGAGGCCGCACCCCTTTTTCCCGAAGTCCCCGAAGGGCATCCGCCCTTCGAAACACCCGAGCCCTGGAACGCAGCGATGCGCACCAGCGGACTCGTTCATCCCTGAAGAAGCAAGCAAAGCAAGACCTGCCATGAAACATCACTCCCTGGCCGCATTGGCTCTCCTCACCGCCGCCGGTACCGCGTCGGCGCAATCGTCCGTCACGGTGTTCGGCATCGTCGACGTCGGCATCAGCCGCTACACGTCCAAGAGCACGTACCACAGCCCCAACCCCTTCGCGCTGCCACCGGCGAACGCCGCGGGCGGCAGTGCGAAGACGAGCCAGACCGCGCTGTCGAACTCGGGCTATGCGGGCAGCCGCGTCGGCTTTCGCGGCACGGAGGACCTGGGGGGCGGCCTGGCGGCGAGCTTCTGGCTGGAGTCGGGCATCACCAACGACGACGGCGCCAAGGGCATCACCAACTTCAACCGCCGCTCGACGATGAGCCTGTCGGGTCCGTTCGGCGAACTGCGCCTGGGCCGCGACTACGCCGCGACCTTCTGGAACGACACCGTCTTCGATCCCTTCGGCACCAACGGCGTGGGCACCAACCTCATCGCCAACATCAACAGCCGCATCGCCGCCATCGCCGGCCCCGGCTCCGTCGTGGCTGCGACCGACAACTACATCCGCACCGGCAACTCGATCGGCTACTTCCTGCCACCGAACCTGGGCGGCGTCTACGGCCAGCTGCAGTACACGCTGCACGAGAACACCCAGCGCAGCGACCAACCCGGCACGCCGTCGGCCAAGGGCCGCTACGTGGGCGGCCGCCTGGGCTATGCCAGCGGGCCGCTCGACGTGGCCATCGCCTACGGCCAGAGCACGGCCGCCGACAGCACCACGCTCAACGCGCTGGGCATCGCGACCGCCACGCAGGAGCGCAAGATCAACGCGCTGAACCTGGGCGCGTCGTACAACTTCGGCCCCGCCAAGCTGTTCGCCGAGGTCTCGCGCGTGCAGGACAAGAACGAGACGGGCACGCTGCAGAACCTGCCGGGCCTGGCGGTTCCGTTCATGAACACCACGACGCGCAAGGACAAGTACAACGGCTACATGCTGGGCGTGACCGTGCCCGTGGGCCCGGGCCTCATCCGCGCGTCGTACGCGTCGGTGAAGTACAAGAACGGCGCACCGGCCGCGACCGACCTGAACAGCCTGCTGTGGGGCCTGAACGGCAACCGCGACACCACGGCCAACCAGATCTCGCTGGGCTACGTGCACAACCTGTCCAAGCGCACCGCGCTGTACGCCTCGGTGTCGCGCATCCGCATCAAGGACGGCTGGAACAACCCCGGCGTGATGGGCGCCATCACCGGCGGCTCGGCCGCCTACCTCACGGGCGGCACCGCGCAGGCTGCAGGCTGGGCGCCGCGCTCGTCGATGGGCTACGACTTCGGCATCCGCCACGCGTTCTGAGCGCATGCGAAAGGAGGTACCCATGGCTTTGAAACACCTGTCGCCGCTGCTCGTGGCGGCCCTGCTCGCGGGCGGCTGCGCCACGCCGCCTGCACCGGCCACTTCGCCGGCCGACGTCGGCGAAACCCGCCCGGGGTCGGGCTATCTCAAGGGCTACCTGGCCTCGGCCGAGATGCCCGACAGCCTGGCGCTGCTGCCGCCGCCGCCCGAGGCGAACTCGGCCGCGCTGGCGGCCGACGTCGCCGCGTTCCGCAGCCTCACCGCGCTGCAGGGTTCGCCGCGCGGCGCGCTCGCGGTGCGCGATGCCAACCTGCGTTTTCCTGAAGCGGCGTCCACCTTCTCGTGCGCGCTGGGCGTGCGCATCTCCGAGCAACAGACGCCGCACCTGAACATGCTGCTGCGCCGCACGCTCGCCGATGCCGGCGGCGCCACCTACAAGGCCAAGGAGAAGTACCAGCGCACGCGGCCCTTCGTGGCGCTGAAGGCCGCGAGCTGCACGCCGAAAGAAGAGGCGCACCTGGCCAAGGACGGCTCCTACCCCTCCGGGCACTCGGCACTGGGATGGGCCTGGGCGCTGGTGCTGACGGAGCTCGCCCCGGAGCGCGCGGACGCACTGCTGCAGCGGGGCCGTGCCTTCGCGCAAAGCCGCGGCATCTGCGGCGTGCACTGGCGCAGCGACATCGAAGCAGGACGCCTGATCGGCGCGGCGACCGTGGGCCGGCTGCATGCCAACCCGGTGTTCACGGCGCAGATGAGCGCGGCGAAGAACGAGATCGCGCAGGCACGCAGCCGCCCGGACAGCGCCCCGCCCGCGGCCGACTGCGCGGCCGAGGCGAATGCGATCACGGGCTCCGCGGCGCTGACGCCCTGAGCAGGCGCCGCGCCCCCTCGACCACCTCGTCCACGGCCAGCGTGTCTGCGGGTTGTCGAGGGGAACGCGGCGTGTGCGAAGCGGGTAGCCTCGCCAACTCCAACCACTCCAAGGAGACCTCGCATGCGCCATCGTTCCGTTCTGTCATGGGGTGCCGCGGCCTCGGCGGTCGCGCTCCTCGCTGCATGCGGCGCCATGTCTTCGGGCAAGGACGCCAACCCGATGAGCTTCTTCATCACGAGTGCCAATCCCGGCAAGGGCGGTGACCTCGGCGGCCTGGCCGGCGCGGACCGGCAGTGCCAGGCACTGGCCGCGAGCGCCGGTGCGGGCGGCAAGACCTGGCGTGCCTACCTGAGCGCCGCCGAAGCGGGCGGCCAGCCGGCCGTCAACGCCCGCGACCGCATCGGCGCGGGGCCGTGGCGCAATGCCAAGGGCGTGGTCGTGGCCACCAGCGTGGCCGACCTGCACAGCGCGAACGCCAAGCTCGGCAAGGACACCTCGCTGACCGAAAAGGGCGAGGTGGTCTCGGGCTTCGGCGACCCGGTCAACCGGCACGACATCCTCACCGGCTCGCGCCCCGACGGCACGCTCGCGCCGGCCGCCGCCGGCAAGGACACCACCTGCGGCAACTGGACGCGCAGCGTCGACGGCTCGGCCATCGTCGGCCACCACGACAAGAAGGGCACCAACCCCGACCCGGTCGCCAACGCCTCGTGGAACGCGTCGCACGGCACGCGGGGCTGTAGCATCGACCAGCTCAAGCAAAGCGGCAGTGCCGGCCTGATGTACTGCTTCGCCGTGAACTGAACCTGCAAGGCGGCGCCCCGGCCCGTGCGTCGATCCACGGGCGGGCGCGCTGCGATGTGCCACAGACGCCCCATCGGAGGACTTCATGATCCCAGCCACCCAGCCCCTTCGTGCAGCGCCGCGGCGCCTGCTTCTCTGCCTGGGTGCCGCGGCACTCGGCCTGGGCGCCTTCGGGGCAAGCCCCGCGTGGGCACAGACGGCCTGGCCCAGCAAATCGGTCACGCTGCTGATCGGCTTCCCGCCCGGCGGGCAGACCGACTTCGCCGGCCGCGTGCTGACGAACGGCATGCAAGGCGCGCTCGGCCAGCCCGTGGTCATCGACAACAAGGCCGGCGTGAACGGCAACATCGCGTCCGTCGAACTCATGAAGGCGCCACCGGACGGCCACAAGCTGCTGGTGGGCAACGGCTCGATGACGATCATGCCGCACGTGTACACCAAGCTCGGCATCGTCGATCCGCAAAAGATGACCCCCATCGGCATCATGCTGCAGTCGCCGCTGGTGCTGGTGGTGCCCGCCACGTCGCCGATCAAGACCTACGCGCAGTTCGCCGAAGAGGTGAAGTCGCGTGCCAAGAGCGGCAAGGGCATCGACTACGGAACGGGGGGCGCAGGCTCGCTGATCCACGTCACCATGGAGCTGCTGCGCGAGCGCCTGGGCAACCCGGCGATGAACCATGTGCCCTACAAGGGCAGCAGCCCGGCGATGGTCGACCTGATGGCCGGGCGCCTCGACGCCATGTTCGACGCGACCTCCGTCGTCGCGCCGTTCGTGAAGTCGGGCCAGCTGCGGCCCCTGCTGGTGACCGGCGACAAACGCTCGCCGATGCTGCCCAACGTACCCACCGCCGCGGAAAGCGGCATCAAGGACTTCAGCATCATCTCCTTCATCGGCCTGTACGGACCGCCCGGGTTGAGCCCCGAGGTCGTGAAGAAGGCCAACAGCGCGATGAACGCGGCACTGAAGGAGCCGACCGTGGTCAAGAGCATCGTCGATCGCGGGGACGAGCCCGGTGGCGGCTCGCCCGAGCAGCTCGGCGCGATGACCCGCGACCAGTACAAGATGTGGGGCGCCGTCGTGAAGGCGAACAACATCACGGCCGACTGAGCTTCGGCCCCGCGCCGCGCATCAGGCGCTGAGCACTTCGCGCAGGTGCTCGACGAAAGCGCGCGCCGCATCGGGCAGGCGCCGACCGGCCATGCTCTGCACCTCGAAATGCCGCTCGTTCATCTCGCGGTCGCGCAAGGCGCGCGCCACGATCGTGCCGTTCTCGAGCTGCTGGCGCAGCGCGAGCTCGCCGCAGAAGGTCACGGCCTGGCCGTGTGCCGCGTAGTGCACCAGCGGGTAGAGATGGTCGCTGGTCAATGCCGCCTCGAGCGGCAGGCGCTGACGGGCGCAGCTGATGTTGAGCAGCTGGCGCAGCGTCGACGTGGGGGCCGGCAGCGCGAGCGGGTAATGGACCACCTGCGCCAGCGACACCTGCCGCCGCTCGGCCAGCGGATGCGAAGGCGCCATGACCGCGCACACGGGCGAGGGGTGCCGGATCTCGACGTCCAGGCCGTGCTCCGAGCCCAGGCTCACCGTCACGCCGAGGTCGACCAGGCCTTCGCGCACGCGGCGCGCCACTTCGCGCTGCACGCACATGTCGAGCGAGAAACGGATGCCGGGACAGCGCGCCTGGAACGCCGCCACCAGGGCCGGCAGGAACTCGTAGGCGAAGCCCTCGGTCGCGGCCACGCGCACCTCGCCCTTGCGCAGGCCGCGCAGCGCGAGGATGTCGTCGGTCACGCGCTCGATGTCGAGCCAGGCCCGGCGCGCGTGCGCCGCCAGCAGCTCGCCGGCTGAGTTGAGCGCCATGCCGCGGGCGCGGCGCTCGAACAGGAGGGTGTCGAGCTCGCGCTCGATGCGGCCGATCTGGCGGCTCACGGCCGACGGCGCCACGTTCAGCCGCACGGCCGCCTCGGTGACCGAGCCGACGCGCGCCACCTCCAGGAAGTAGCGCATCGACTCCTCCTGGAGCACGCGCTGGTTGATCGGGCGTTCGGTGCGCGCCCCGGTGCGCGCCGGGGCGGGAGACTTGGAAGTGGGAGATTTCATCGGCGTGGTCTGCGTTGCGCCAGCAGCAACGCAACCTTCCAATCATTGTGCTTGCTACACCGCAGGGCGTGCCCCAGCATTTCCCCTCCCCCTCTCTCCTCTCTCCTCTTCGCTCTACTGAAGGACCTGTCAATGAACGCTCCCCGTTCGCAAGCGCCGCAGCGGCGCTGGTGCTGTGCCGTCCTCGCGGGCCTGGCCGCCTGCCTCGGCGTGGCCCTGCCCGCGCAGGCACAGGCGCAGGCTCAATCGGCCTACCCGACGCGCCCCGTCACGCTGGTGGTGCCGTACCCACCCGGCGGCAGCGCGGACACGGTGGGGCGCCTGGTCGGCCAGCGCCTGTCGGAGGAACTGGGGCAGCCGGTGCTCATCGACAACCGCCCCGGTGCCGGCACGGCGGTCGGCGCCGCGTTCGTGGCCAAGGCATCGCCCGACGGCTACACGCTGCTGCTCGGCTCGGGCTCGACCCTCACGATGAACCCGGCCATCCGCCCGAACCTGCCCTACGACGCCCTCGGCAGCTTCGAGCCGGTCGCGATCGTCGCGCGCATTCCGCTGATCCTGCTGGCCAACAAGAACGTGCCCATCGGCAACGTCAAGGAGTTCGCCAGCGCGGTGCGCGCGGCGCCCGACAAGTACTCGTACGCCTCTTTCGGCACGGGCACGTCCTCGCACTTCACCGGCGAGATCATCCTGCAGGCGGTGGGCGCGAAGATCATGCACGTGCCCTACCGGGGCAGCGCACCGGCCATGACGGACCTGATCGGCGGCCAGGTGCCGTTCTCGGTGGACACCGTCACCGCCGCCATTCCGCAGCTCAAGGGCGGCAAGGTCAAGGCGATCGCCGTGACCACCCGGCAGCGCTCCTCGCAGCTGCCGCAGGTCCCGACCTTCGCCGAGGCGGGCTACCCCGAGGTCGATGCCGACACCTGGATCATGGTCGTCGCGCCCAAGGGCACCCCCGCGCCGGTGCGCGAGCGGCTGGAGAAGACACTCGCCAAGATCGTCGCCACGCCCCAGGCCCAGGCGGCCCTGCAGGCCCAGGGCGCGGAGCCGGCCTTCGCCGGCGCCGCCGCCTCGCTCGCGCAGATCGAACGCGAACTGCCACTCATGCGCGCCGTCGCCCGGCGCGCCAACATCCAGGCCGACTGAGTGCGGCACATTCCGAAAGCCATGACCCAACCTTCTTCCTCCTCCGATCTCGTCGAACTCTCCGCAGTGGAACTGCGACGGCTGATCGGCACGCGCGCCCTCTCGCCGGTCGAGCTGCTCGAAGCCTGCATCGCGCGCATCGAGCAGCTCAACCCCTTCGTCAACGCCGTGACCGCCACCTGCTACGAGCGCGCCCGCGCCGAGGCCCGCGCCGCGGAGCGGGCCGTGAAGAGCGGCGAGCCGCTGGGCCTGCTGCACGGCCTGCCGCTGGGCGTGAAGGACCTCGAGCCGACGGCGGGCCTGCTGTCCACCATGGGAACCCCCGCCTTGCGCAACCACGTGCCGTCGAACGACATCGAGCTGGTGCGCCGCCTGCGCGCCGCCGGCGCGATCGTGGTGGGCAAGACCAACGTGCCCGAGATGGGCGCCGGCGCCAACAGCCGCAATCCGGTCTGGGGGGCCACGGGCAATCCCTTCGACCCCAACCTCAACGCCGGCGGTTCGTCGGGCGGTTCCGCCGCGGCCCTGGCGCTGGACATGCTGCCGGTGTGCACCGGCTCCGACACCGGCGGCTCGCTGCGCATCCCGGCCGCCAAGTGCGGCGTGGTGGGCCTGCGGCCGTCGCCGGGCATCGTGCCCAGCGTGCGCAAGAGCCTGGGCTGGTCGCCGATCTCGGTGGTCGGTCCGATGGGACGCGATGTGGCCGACGCCTGCCTCCAGCTCGCGGCCACGGCAGGCCCGCATCCGGGCGATCCCTTGAGCTATCCGCTGGAGGCGTCGGCCTTTGCGCGGCCGGCGCCGCTGGACCTGTCGCGCCTGCGCGTGGCCTGGACCACCGACTTCGGCCTGTGCGATGTCGACCCGTCGATCCGCCGGACGATGCACGACCGCATGGCCGCCATGCGCGGGCTCTTTGCGGCCTGCGACGAGGTGCGCTTCGACCTGGGCGAGGTGCACCGTTGCTTCGACGTGCTGCGTGCGGAGGCCTTCGTCGCGGGCATGCGCGAAGCCTACGAACGCGCCCCCGAGAGCCTGGGCCCGAACCCGCGCAGCAACTACGAGATGGGCGCGCGCATGAGCCTGCCGGACGCGGCCTGGGCGCAGACGGAACAGACGCGCATCCTCCAGCGCTTCCAGAAGGTGTTCGAGAACTACGACCTCGTGCTCTCGCCCACGACACCGGTGTCGCCCTTTGCCTGGACGCAGTCTCATGCGCTGCAGATCGACGGCCGCCCGCAGGAGAACTACTACCGCTGGCTCGCACTGACCTACGTGGTGACGCTGACCACCCACCCTGCGATCAGCCTGCCGTGCGGCACCGACGAGCACGGCATGCCCTTCGGCCTGCAGGTGGTGGGGCGCTTTCGCGGCGACCTCGCGCTGCTGTCGGCCGCGCAGGCGATGGAACAGGCCTTCGCGCCCGACCCGCGGCTGCGCCGGCCACGGCCCGATCTCGCACGCCTTCGCAAGGCCGAGCCCGCCCTCGACTCGATCGTGACCGCGCCGCCCGACGACCGGCACGCCAGCGTGCCCACCGACGGCGCCCCGGCACCGGTGGTCTGAGGTCCGCGCCGCGTCAGGCGCTTCGCTTCAGCAAGGTGGCCAGCAGGGCCAGGGCCCCGGTCAGCTCGTCGAGGCTGGGGCCGCCCAGGCAGATCCGCAGGCCGCTCGCCTTGTCCTTCGGGTTCGCCATCAGGGTCTGCGGCGGGGTGAGCTTCACGCCGGCATGCGTCGCAGCGGACACGACGCCTTCGGCGGCATCGCGCCGCATCGGCAGCCAGACGTTGTAGGCATCGGGATGCCAGACCAGTTCGCTCGCACCGAGCAGCGAGACGGCCAGCCTGGAACGCCGCCGGGCCTCGTGGCGCAGATCGCGCTGGACCGAGGCGACCACGCCGGTGGCCAGCCATTCATCGACCACCGCGCAGGAGAACGCCGACGGCGCCATGGGCACATCCTGCAGAAGGTCCTGCGCCGGGCCGCACAGCTCGGGCGGCAGTGCCAGCACGCCGACCTGCAATCCCGGGCCGAGCGACTTGGAGAGCCCGTTCACATGCAACGTGATGTCGGGCGCCAATGTGGCCAGTTGGGGCAAGCCGTCGGAGGCCGCTGCGTACACGCCGTCTTCGATGATCCAGGCGCCCGCGCGGCGGCACACCGCCACGATGGCGCGCCGTCGCTTCGCGCTCATCGTGGCCGTCGTCGGGTTGTGCAGCGTCGGGGTGAGGTAGACCGCCGTGCCACCGGCGGGCGCCACGCCGTCGAGCGCCTGTGCGAGCGCCTGCGGCACCATCCCTTCCGCGTCCATCTCGACGCCCTGGATGCGACACCCCTTGCGCCGGGCCAGCGCGAGGGCGCCGGGATAGGTGATCCGCTCGGTGAGCAGCACGCCTTGCCGCCCGCACACCAGATCGAAGGCCAACGACAGCGCCTGGCGCGCGCTGCTGGTCAGGACCAGCTGCGACGGATCGACCACCAGGCCGATCGTCTCGAGCCAGCGGGCGAGAACGCGGCGATGTTCCAGGTGCCCGCCGGGCGGCGCGTACAGGTTGAAGTGATCGGCGTCGATCTTGCGCGCGATGCCCGTCAGCGTGCGCGCCAGCACGCGCGCACCGAGCGCGGCCGGCGGCGCATTCGACGACAGATCGATCTCCCGGTCGCCGTGCGCCTGGTGGATCGCCACGAAGGTTCCCCGGCCCTTGACGCTGCGCGTGAGGCCCCTGCGCTCCAGGATGGCGTAGGCCTTCGTCACGGTGCCCAGGCCGATCTGCAGCGTCTTCGCCAAGTCCCGATGCGCAGGCAGGCGATCGCCGCCTGCGAGCCGCCCCTCGACGATGTCGTCGGCCAGGGCCAGCACCACGCGCTCGGTGGCGTTCGTGCCGTTGCTGGCCAGACGGGGCGTCCAGGAGGATCGAAGGAGCACGTGCGCGGCCTCGCAAATAAAAGTGTCACGTGACACTTTTTGAATATCTCAATAGTGTAACTTTCACCGCACGGCCTCTATCGCACTGAAGGCCGCTGAAGACACCTCTTGGTTTTGGAGCACCCGCATGGCCGTCAGCCAGATCGCACTCGTCTACGGGACGTACCTCATCGCCACCGCCAGTCCGGGGCCGAGCAACATGGCCATCATGGGCACTGCCATGCGTGACGGCCGCCGCCCTGCGCTCGCGCTTGCGGCCGGTGTTGTCACGGGCTCGCTCTTCTGGGCGATCCTGGCGGCGACCGGTGTTTCCGCGGTCCTGACCGCGTATGCGCAGGCACTCATCGTGCTCAAGATCGCCGGCGGCCTCTACCTGCTGTACCTGGCTTTTCGCGCGGGCCGGTCCGCCATGCGACCTGGCGCCGACGCGGTGAAGAACAGCGCGGAACGCGGCGCATTGCGCTACCGCACCCTCTACCGCCAGGGCGTGCTCATGCACATCGGCAACCCGAAGGCCATCATGTCGTGGATCGCGATCATCTCGCTCGGCGTGCGCCAGGACACACCCGCCGGCGGATTGCCGGCCATCGTGGGCGGTTGCGTGTGTCTCGGCATCATGGTGTTCGGCGGCTACGCCATCGTCTTTTCCACCGCCTCGATGATCGCGCTGTATGCGAGGCTGCGACGCTGGATCGAAGGCGTGCTCTCGGCGGTGTTTGCGGCCGCAGGGCTCAAGCTGCTGGTCTCGCAGAACTGAATCCAATGAATCCCAGCGAAAGACCGCACTTATGAGCATCACCGTCCACATGGTCGACGTCTTCGGCGCCGGCCCGCTCTCGGGCAATCCGCTGGCGGTCGTCACCGGCGCCGACGGGCTTGCCACGCACGACATGCAACAGCTGACGCGCTGGTTCAACCTCTCGGAAACCGCGTTTGTCTTCGCACCCACGCACCCGGAGGCGGACTACCGCGTGAGGATCTTCACCCTGGACCGGGAGATGCCTTTTGCCGGGCACCCCACGCTCGGCAGCTGCCACGCCTGGCTGTCGGGCCAAGGCGCGCCCAGGCAGCAAGCCACGGTGATCACGCAGGAGTGCGGCGCGGGGCTGGTCCAGATCCGGCGCGACCAGGGACGGCTCGCGTTCGCCGCGCCGCCGCTGATCCGCTCGGGCGCGCCGACCCCGGTCGAACTCGACGATGCACGGCGGCTGCTGGGCATCGAAGCCGACGACATCGAGGACGCGGCCTGGATCGACAACGGCCCCGGCTGGCTGGGGATCCGGCTGGCCTCGGCCGAAAAGGTGCTGTCTCTCGATCCGGCCCGGCGCTGGCCCACGCGCATCGATGTCGGCGTGGTCGGCCCTCATGCCGAGGGCGGCGACGCGGCCTTCGAAGTGCGCGCCTTCTTCACCGACCATCTGGGCGCCATCGTCGAAGACCCCGTCACGGGCAGCCTCAATGCCTCGCTCGCGCAGTGGCTCTTCGCCACGGGCGTGGCACGGGGCGACTATGTCGCCGCGCAGGGCACACGCCTGGGCCGGCACGGCCGCATCCACCTGACCCGCGACGACGCCGGCCAGGTCTGGGTCGGCGGCGACACGCGCACGCACGTCAAGGGCGAACTGGACGGCCTTTGATCCGTTCACGCAAGGCCTGCACAGACTTCACTCTGACTTCACCTGCGTTGCGCACACTACGTTTCGACAGCGGTTCGGCGCTGGTAGAGGCAAGGGGAAGAAAAAAATAGCTCAGGGAAACGCCTCGATGCCGACCGCTGTCACCTTTCATCGCCCATCGCGAAAATGCAGGCGCACTCATCGCAAGGAAAGGGCCACGGGCCAAGGATTACCATCGGCCGGGCGCACGCCGCGCCTCCCACGCCCATGACCGTCGTCACCGCCCCTGTGCCTCCCGCCATCGCCCAAGAAATGCCCGCGCCCGACGGCCCGCTGTCGCGCGCGAGGCCGGGGCGCGAACGCATCATGGCGGCCATCCGCACGGCGGCGGTGACCGAGTTCAGCCTGCACGGCCTGAAGGGCACCTCCACCCAGGCCATCGCCGCGCGCGCCGGCCTCACCAAGCCCCAGCTGCACTACTACATCGCCGGCAAGGAAGAGCTCTACGAAGAGCTGCTGATGCAGGTGCTGCATGCCTGGAAGGTGGTGTTCTCGTTCGAGGACGCCAGCGACCCGGCCACGGTGCTGGGCGACTACATCCGCAAGAAGCTCGACCACGCGTTCGACAACCCGGAGATCTCGCGCATCTTCACGCGCGAGGTGCTCGACGGCGGACGCAACCTCGACCGCTACTGGCCCAACGCGCAGGCGTGGACGCAGAAGAAGGTCGACATCATCAACGGCTGGATCGCGCGCGGGCAGATGCGCCCGCTCGATGCGCGCCTGCTGCTGATGCACATCTGGGCCATGACCCAGAGCTACGCCGACTACGCGATCCAGACGCGCGTGATGCTCGGCCTGCCGCCCGAGGCGCCGATCGACCGCGAACCGATCGCGCGGGAACTGGTGGCGTTCGTCCTGGGCGGCTGCGGCATCAAGGCCTGAGTTCCGCGCCGGCCTCGCTCAGGCCACGCGGGCCTCCCAGACCTGGCCCGTCGGGTCGGCCAATGCAAGCCGCATCATCTCGATGAAGCGGCGCAGGCGCGCCGGCTGGAAGCGCGCGTGCGGGTAGGTCAGGTAGACGGGCAGCGGCGCCACATGCCATTGCGGCACGAGCTGCACCAGCCGTCCGGCGGCGATGTCTTCGTTCAGCAGCCAGGCCGAACCCAGGCAGGCGCCCAGTCCCATGCGCGCCGCGCTTTGCAGCGCATAGAGGCTGTCGGTGCTCATGCGTGGACGGATCGGCACGCGCACGATCTCGCCGGTCGGCCGGTGCGTGAGCAGCACCTCGTTGCGATAGAAGGTGCGCAGCGCGAGCCACGGCAGCTCGGCCAGCTCTGCTGCGTGCGCGGGCGGTGAGCGTCCCTCCAGCAGCGAGGGCGCGGCGACCACCACGCGCGGAACTTCCGAGACCTTGACCGCCACGGCCATCGCATCGGTCATCTCGCCGACCTGGATCGCGCAGTCGACGCCTTCGGCGATGAAGTCGGGCCGGCGGTCGTTCAGCAGCCATTCGACGGACACGCGCGGATAGGCGCGCAGGTACTCGGCCAGCGGACCGACCAGCAGCAGCTGGCCCAGCGCATGCGGCGCCACCACGCGCAACGTGCCCTCGGGCTCGTCGCCCACGCCGCGCAGGTCGGCCTCGAAGGCGTGCCAGTCGGCGATCAGCTCCCTGGCCCGCTCGTAGCAACGCTCGCCGTCTTCCGTGAGCTTCATGGCGTGCGTGGAGCGGCGCAGCAACCGCACGCCCAGCGAGCGCTCCAGCGCCTGCAGGCGACGGCTCACGGTGGGCTGGGTCGCGCCCATCTGGAGCGCGGCGGCCGACAGGCTGCCGGCCTCGACGATGTGAAGAAAGGTCTGCATCAGCTCGATGCGGTCGACAGCAGGGGACGTGGACATGGCCTCATTTATGCGTTTAGCGTATGGGCATTGTGCGATCCACGGGACTACCAAGCCAAGCCCCCAGCGGGCACATTCCAACCCTTGCTTCGATAATCGAGGGTTAACACCATGTCTTCCATTCAAACCACGCATGCACCGGCCTCAGCGCCGGGGCACGGCCTGCCGGCCTCGCTGATCCTGCTGCTGGCCGCCGGCGCGGGCCTGTCGGTGGCCTCGCTCTACTACGCCCAGCCGATGCTCGGGGTGCTGGGCGCCGACATCGGCGCCTCCACCCGCGCGGTGGGCTTCATTCCCACGCTCACGCAACTGGGCTACGCGCTGGGCATCCTGCTGCTGGCGCCGCTGGGCGACCGCTTCGACCGGCGCCGCATCGTGCTGATCAAGGCAGGGGCGCTGTGCGCCGCACTGCTGGTGGCCGGCGCGGCACCGTCGATCGGCGTGCTGCTCGCGGCCAGCCTGGCGATCGGGCTGGCGGCCACGATGGCGCAGGACCTCGTGCCCGCCGCCGCCACGCTGGCGCCCGACGCCACGCGCGGCAAGACGGTCGGCACGGTGATGACGGGGCTGCTGCTGGGCATCCTGCTGTCGCGCGTGGTGAGTGGCTTCGTGGCCGAGCACTTCGGCTGGCGCGCGATGTTCATCGCGGCCGCGGCCAGCATCGCGCTCATCGGCGCCGCGGCCTGGCGCGGGCTGCCGCGCTTTCGGCCGACCACGCACCTGGCCTACGGCGCCCTGCTCGGCTCGCTGGGCACGCTGTGGTCGCGCCACGGCACGCTGCGCCGCGCGGCGCTGGCCCAGGCGCTGCTGGCCATGGGATTCAGCGCCTTCTGGTCGACGCTGGCCGTGATGCTGCACGGCGCGCCCTTCCACCTGGGCAGCGCGGCGGCAGGCGCCTTCGGCCTGGCCGGCGCGGCGGGCGCGCTGGCAGCGCCGCTGGCCGGGCGGCTGGCCGACCGGCGCGGACCGGAGCTGGTGACGCGCCTGGGCGCAGGGCTGGCGCTGGTGTCGTTCGCGGCCATGGGACTGGCACCGCTGATGACGCCGCATGCGCAGCTGTGGCTGCTGGCGCTGGCCGCGATCGGCTTCGACCTGGGCATGCAGGCGGCGCTGATCGCCCACCAGACGATCGTCTACGGCATCGAGCCCGGTGCGCGCAGCCGACTCAACGCCGTGCTGTTCACCAGCATGTTCATCGGCATGGCGACCGGCTCGGCGCTGGGCGCGCTGGTGCTCGCCGCATGGGGCTGGGCCGGCGTGACGGCGCTGGCGACCGCCACGGCCGCCGCCGCGCTGGCGGTGCGGCTCTGGCCGCGCCAGGCAACGTAGTCGCATCAGTCGCGGGCTGACGCCCGCCTCCCCAGTCCGGTGCACCCGGACTGGCACGTCGCTTGCATAACCTGACCAGTTGCTCTGATTGATTGGTCAAATTCATGCACGTCCGCGTTGCCTGCTGTCTGTTGATGAAAACCAGCGCCCCCGCAGGCCCGACGGGGGCGCGTTTCGCATGAACGCGCCCGCGCTGCTGGACAACGCACGGCTGCCGCGCTGGCTGCTGCCCGCCGACTGGCCGCAGCGCCACGGAGTGCCCGAACTCGCACGCATCGGCATCGAGGCCGGCCGCGTCTGGTCGGTGCAACCCGCGAGGGACATCACGCCGGGCGCCGGCTGGGACCTCGCCGGCACGCTCGCCCTCCCCGCCTTCGTCGACGCGCACACGCACCTGGACAAGGCGTTCACGCTGGCGCGCATGCAAAAGGTGCAGCCCGGCCTGCTCGGCGCAATCGACGCGATGCTGGCCGACCGCGTGCACTGGACGCCCGCCGACGTGCGCGAGCGCGCATCGCGCGGCCTGCAATGGGCCTGGGCATGCGGCACTGCCCATGTGCGCACGCACGTCGACTGGTGGGAGCCCGACGCGCTGCCCACGGCCTGGCCCGTCATGGCCGAGCTGGCGCAGGAATGGGCCGGCCGGGTGCGGCTGGAGCAGGTCGCCCTCATCAAGCTGCCCCTGTTCGAAGACGCGTCGCAGGCGCTGCGCCTGGCGCGGCAGGTGAAGGCCACCGGAGCGCACGCATTGCTCGGCGGCTTCGTGCACTCCACCAACTGGAGCGAGAACGCGCTGCGCAACCTGCTGGTGGCGGCGCAGGCCTGCGAGCTCGACATCGACCTGCACGTGGACGAGGAACTCGACGCCTCGGCCGTGGGCCTGCAGACCACCGCACGCCTCCTGCGCGAGATCGGCTACGAAGGCCGCGTGGTCTGCGGCCACCTCTGCGCGCTGGCGGCCCAGCCCGAGGCGCAGGCCTTCGCCACGCTGGACGCCGTGGCGCGCGCGCCGATCACCGTGGTGTCGCTGCCCGCCACCAACCTGCTGCTGCAGGACGCCGTCACCGGGCGCACGCCGCGCCAGCGCGGCATCACGCTGGTCAAGGAAGCGCATGCGCGCGGCATTCCGCTGCTGTTCGCCAGCGACAACGTGCAGGACCCGTTCTGCCGCCTCGGCAGCTTCGACCCCGTCGAGGCACTGGGCACGGCCGCGCTGGTGGCGCAGCTCGACGAGCCCTTCGACACCTGGTCGCAGGCGCTGTGCCGCAGCGACTGGCTGGAACGCACGCCCGCCACGACGGCGCCCACGCTGGTCGGAGCGAAAGCCGACCTGGTGCTGTTCACGCAGGCCGACCGCCACGGCTGGCCCTCGCGCAGCGCCGCCCGCGTGGTGCTGCGCGACGGCCGCGTGACGCACGGCGACGCATCGCCTTTCTTCCCTGAATAAAGAACAAACAAGGACCCCCATGCTCCACGGCTACATCCCGCCCCACCGCTTCCTGCCCTACCTGAGCTGGACCGAAATCGCCGCCCTGCCCGACCGCGAGAACACCGTCATCGTGCTGCCGTGCGGCGCCATCGAGCAGCACGGCCCGCACCTGCCGTGCTCGGTCGACAGCGTGATCGCCTCGGGCGTGATGGGCAAGGCGCTGGAGAAACTGCCGGCCGAGGTGCGCGCCTTTGCCCTGCCGCCGATCACCTACGGCAAGTCGGAAGAGCACCTGCACTTTCCCGGCACGGTGACGCTCACGGGCACCACGCTGCTGTCGACCGTGATCGAGATCGGCGAATCGGTGTACCGCTCGGGCTTTCGCAAGCTGCTGTTCGCCAACGGGCACGGCGGCCAGCCGCAGGTGCTGGAGATGGCGGCGCGCGAACTGCGCCTGCGCCACGGCGACTTCGTGATCGTGCCGCACGGCGTGTCGCGCCTGCCCAGCGCGGCGAGCCGGCAGGTGAGCGAGCAGGAAAAGAAGCTCGCGATGCACGCGGGCCATTCCGAGACCGCGCTGATGCTCGCGCTGGCGCCCGACACCGTGCACATGGAACGCGCGGCGGCCAACTTTCCGCCGCCCTTCCCGATCAAGCTGCTGTCGGCCGACGGCCGCCCGGCCTGCGCCTGGACCGCGCGCGACTTCGGCCCCAGCGGCGTGATCGGCGACCCAACCAGCGCCACGCGCGAACAGGGCCTCGAAATCCTGGACACGCTCTCGGACAGCTGGGCCCAGGCGCTGACGGAGCTTCATGCGCTGCGCTGGGTCGTGCGCGAGGAAGCCACCTGGGAGCGCGGCCACCAGCAGGGCTTCATCCAGCAGTCGTTCGTGCCGGCCTGAGGCGCGCTCCTTGCAACGGCTTCGTTCTTCTTTTTCATCCCGCCTTCGAGAGGTCCCCACCATGCGTTCCTTCGCTCTTTCCCTGGCCGGCGCCGCCGCGCTCTCGCTCCTCACGGCCGTTGCACCCGCACAGGCCCAGGACAAGTTCACCTACATGACCAACTGGTACGCGCAGGCCGAGCACGGCGGCTTCTACCAGGCGGTGGCGCAGGGCATCTACAAGAAGCACGGCCTGGACGTGACGATCCGCATGGGCGGCCCGCAGGTCAACATCACGCAGATGATGGCCGCGGGACAGGCCGACTGCATCATGGGATCGAGCGACATCCAGATGATGCAGGTGCGCGAAGGCGGCGTGCCCGTGGTCAACGTGGCGGCCTTCTTCCAGAAGGACCCGCAGGTGCTGATCGCGCACGACGACGTCAAGAAGTTCGAGGACCTCAAGGGCAAGACGCTCCTGATCGGCGCGCAGGCCAACCGCGGCTACTGGCCCTGGCTCAAGGCCCGCTTCGGCCTGAAGGACGAACAGACGCGTCCCTACACCTTCAACATCCAGCCCTTCGTGGCCGACCCGAACACCGCGCAGCAGGGCTACCTGACCTCCGAGCCCTACGCCATCCAGAAGGCCGGCGTGAAGAGCACGGTGCTGATGTTCAGCGACCACGGCTACCCCTCCTACGCGGTCACCGTGTCGTGCATGGACAAGACGGTGAAGGAGCGCAGCAAGCAGGTCGCCGCCTTCGTGAAGGCCTCGGCCGAAGGCTGGAAGAGCTACCTGGCCGACCCGGCACCGGCCAACGCGCTGATCAAGAAGGACAACCCCAACATGACCGACGACCAGCTCGCCTACAGCGTGGCCAAGCTCAAGGAGATGGGCATGGTCACCGGCGGCGACGCGGCCAAGCTGGGCATCGGCGTGATGACCGACGCGCGCGCCAAGGCGAGCTACGACTTCCTGGTGAACGCGAAGCTGCTCGACCCCGCCAAGGTGGATCTCGCCAAGACCTACACGACCGAGTTCGTGAAGGACGCCAAGGTCTTGCCCTGAACCTCGCCGCGCCATGAACCGCATCGAACCCCACACCCTCGCGCCGCCGGTGGCGCCCGCCGTGCCCGCCGTCGAAATCCTCTCGGCCGAGAAGACCTACCCCAACGGCACGCAGGCGCTGCTGCCGGTGGACCTGTCGATCGCCGAAGGCGAGTTCGTCACGCTGCTCGGCCCCTCGGGCTGCGGCAAGAGCACGCTGCTGAAGATGGTGGCGGGCATGCTGGAGCCCAGCGACGGGCGCCTGCTGGTGTGGCGCAAACCCGTGGCGCAGTTGCACGACTGCCCGCACAAGATGTCGTTCGTGTTCCAGTCGCCCACGCTGATGCCGTGGGCCAGCGTGCAGACCAATGTGCGGCTGCCGCTGGACCTGGCGGGCGTGCCCCGCAAGGAGGCCGATGCGCGGGTGACGGAATCGCTCGCGCTCGTGGGGCTGGAGAAGTTCGCCAATGCGCTGCCGCGCGCGCTGTCGGGCGGCATGCAGATGCGCGTGTCGATCGCGCGCGGCCTGGTCACGCAGCCCGACCTGCTGCTGATGGACGAACCCTTCGGCGCGCTCGACGAGATCACGCGCCACAAGCTCGACGCCGACCTGCTCGAGCTGTGGCGCAAGAAGAAGCTCACGGTGATCTTCGTGACCCACTCGATCCACGAGGCGGTGTTCCTGTCGAGCCGCGTGGTGATGATGGCCGCGCGGCCGGGTCGCGTGGTCGAACAGTTCCAGATCGACGAGCCCTACCCGCGCCAGGCCGACTTCATGGTCACGCCCGCGTTCGCGCGCTACGCGAAGCAATTGCAGGACAGCCTGCTGCGCGCCAGCACCACAGAAGAAGAGGAGGCCGCGCCATGAAGACAGCGACGAAACCCGCGACGCCCCTGCTGGGCCAGCCGCGCGTGCAGCGCGTGCTTTACCCCGTGCTCATCGGCGTGGTGCTGGTGGCGCTGTGGCAATGGATGGTGGTGGCCATGGACCTGCCGCCCTACCTCGTGCCCTCGCCCTGGCTGATGATGCAGACGCTGGTGACCGACTGGGCGCCGCTGGGCAGCGCGCTCCTGGTCACGCTGAAGATCACGGTGCTGTCGTTCGCGCTGGCCACGGTGGCGGGCGTGCTGATCTCGTTCCTGTTCGTGCAGAGCAAGCGCATCGAGACCGCGCTCTTTCCGTACGCGGTGCTGCTGCAGGTCACGCCCATCGTGGCCGTGGCGCCGCTGATCATCATCTGGGTGAAGAACCCGGTCGCGGCCATGACGGTGTGCGCGGCGCTGGTGGCGCTGTTTCCGATCATCAGCAACACCACGCTGGGCCTGCGCAGCATCGACCCCGACCTGCAGAGCTACTTCAAGCTGAACCGCGCCACGCGCTGGCAGCAGCTGGTGCGCCTGCGCATTCCGAGCGCGCTGCCCTACTTCTTCGGCGGGCTGCGCATCTCCAGCGGCCTGGCGCTGATCGGCGCGGTGGTGGCGGAGTTCGTGGCCGGCACCGGCGGCTCGGGCGCGGGGCTGGCCTACCAGATCCTGCAGGCGGGCTTCCAGCTGAACATTCCGCGCATGTTCGCGGCCCTGCTGCTCATCTCCCTCACCGGTGTCGCGCTCTTCGTGCTGATGGCCTGGCTCACCAAGGTGGCGCTGGGCTCGTGGCACGCGAGCGAACTTTCCCAGGATTGAAATCGACCATGAACGCTCCCGCTTCCGCCATCGAACAACTGCTGCTCGAACTCCCCGACCTCGACTGGATCACCGACGAAGGCCGCGTCACGCGCCTCTCGCAGGACTTCTCCTGGTTCAGCCCGGTGCTCACCCGCCAGCTGAAGGACAAGCGCGCCGACGTGGTGGTGCGCCCGCGCACCGAAGAAGACATCCGCGCGGTGGTGGGCGCCTGCGCGCGCCGCGGCGTGCCCATCACCATTCGCGGCAGCGGCACCGGCAACTACGGCCAGACCACGCCGCTCGCCGGCGGCGTGGTGCTCGACATGACGGGTTACAACGCCTGCCTGTGGGTGCAGCCCGGCGTGGCGCGCGCGCAGGCCGGCATCCGCCTGGGCGAACTCGAGAAGCAGACGAAACTCACCGGCCAGGAGATGCGCTGCGTGCCCTCGACCTACCGCAGCGCGACGCTGGGCGGCCTGTTCGGTGGCGGCTTCGGCGGCGTGGGCTCGATCAACTACGGGCCGCTGGGCGCCCCCGGCAATGTGCTGGGCATTCGCGCGATGACCATCGAGGCCGAGCCGCAGGTGGTCGAGCTGCGCGGCGCCGAAGCGATGCGCATGCACCACCTGTGGGGCACCAACGGCCTCGTGCTGGAGCTGGAGATCGCACTGGCACCGGCGCATCCGTGGCTCGAGACGCTGGTGACCTTCGACGACTTCGAGAACGCGCTGAACTTCGCGGACAAGCTCGCGCATGCGCCGGGCATCGTGAAGCGCGGCATCACCTTCTTCGCCGCACCGATCGCCGACCACCTCGCGCAACTGGCAGCGCACCTGCCGAAGGGCTGCCACACGGTGCTGTCGCTGGTGGCCGAGCAGAGCGAGCCGGCCATGATGCTGTTGGTGCAGGCGCACGGTGGCACCGTGAGCTACCGCAAGACGGCGGCCGAGGTACAGAAGAGCAACCGCACGCTGATGGAGTTCACCTGGAACCACACGACGCTGCACGCGCTGAAGATCGACCCGACGCTGACCTACCTGCAAAGCGGGTTCATTCCCGGCAAGCATGTCGAGCAGGTCATCGAGATGGAGAAACTGCTGGGCGGCGAGGTCATGATGCACGTCGAGTTCCTGCGCAACGCGGCGGGGCTCCTGACCTGCAGCGGGCTGCAGCTGGTGCGCTTCAGCACCGAGGCTCGCCTGAGCGAGATCATCGACATCCACCGTGCGCACCAGGTGCACATCAACAACCCGCACGTGAACATCGTGGAAGACGGCAAGGCCGGCGGGCCGCTGCCGCCGGAAGTCATCGAGGTGAAGAAACGCTTCGATCCGATGGGCTTGCTGAACCCGGGCAAGCTGCGCGACTGGCCGGTGAAGGCGACGACCGCGAACTGAAGACGGCCTCAGCGAGCGCCCGTCAGCCCTTGCGCGCCGCGCTGCTTCGCTGCGCCGGCGCCAGTGCCTTGAGCGCCTGCACGAACTCCTCGAGGAGTGGGGAGCGGTAGGTATTCGGACGTGAGAAAAGCGAGATCCGCCTCGGAATCGACAGCGCGTCGACGGGAATCACCTTGACGCCACGCGCCTGGGGCAGTGCGAGCACGGAGACCGGGACGATGCCGATCAGATCGGTCGCTGCAAGCACCGGCAGCGACCATGACGCACTGAAGTGCACCTCGATCGCGCCTTGCGGCGGCGTCGCGCCCGCGCAGCGAAATACCCCGTCCAGCTTCGCGCGTGCAGCCGAGTGAACGGACGGCAGCACCCAGGAAAACTTCGAAAGATCGCCCATCGCGAGACGGCGGCGCGCAAAGACCGGATGCCCCACGCGCGCCACGGCGACGAGCGCATCGGTCAGGAGATCCTCATGCACCAGGCCGTGCGGCATGGATTCATAGGTCGGAATCACGGCGACATCGAGCAGGCCCTGGCGCGTCCAGTCGATCAACTCGTCCGAGGACGCCACTTCCAGGCGCACATGCATGCCCGGGCGACGGGGCTGCAGCGCCGCAAGCGCCGGTGAAAGCACGGCATCCAGAACCGCCAGCGTCGCGCCCACACGGATGAGCCCGGCACGTCCTGCACGAACGTCGCCCGCATGACGAAGCGCCTCGTCGTGCTCTGACTTCATGCGTTGCGCACGTTCGCGGAACGCAACGCCGAACGGCGTGAGCGTCATGCCGTGGCCCGAGCGCTCGAAGAGACCGAGCCCCATCTCGTCCTCCAGCCGACGGATCGCCTTGGAAAGCGCCGCGGCCGTCACCGTCAGGCTGGTTGCTGCACGGGCCAGCTGCCCATGGCGCGCCACTTCCAGGAAGTAGTCGAGGTCACGTGCCGAGAAGGACATGAATAAAAGTTAATGAAAACTTCCTAAATGGAAACACCCGAATCCTAGCCGTTCCTAGACTGCAGTCGAAATGAGTCCCTCCATGAACCCACCCAACATCGTTCTCATCCTTGCCGACAACCTCGGCTGGGGCGAGCTCGGCTGCTACGGCGGCGGAGCGCTGCGGGGCGCGCCCACGCCACGCATCGACGCGCTCGCCAGCCAAGGCCTTCTGCTGCAGAACTTCAATGTCGAGAGCGATTGCGTGCCGACGCGCTCCGCGCTGATGAGCGGGCGGCACCCGATCCGCACGGGCTGCCTGCAGTCGGTGCCGCCCGGCCTGCCTCAGGGCCTGGCACGCCGCGAGATCACGCTGGCGCAGTTGCTCTCGGCACAGGGTTATGCGACTGCGCACTACGGCAAATGGCACCTGGGCGATGTTCAAGGCCGCTTCCCGAGCGACCGGGGATTCGACGAGTGGTACGGCATTCCGCGCACCACGGACGAGAGCCAGTTCACGGCCAGCGTCGGCTACGACCCGAGCGTGGCGGACATCCCGTACATCATGCAGGGCCGTGCCGGTGCGCCTTCGCAGAACGTCGAGGAATACAACCTGGATTCGCGCCGGCGCATCGACGAGACGCTAACGAACCGGGCCCTGGCATTCATCCAGCGCAACCACGCGGTACAGAAGCCTTTCTTCCTGTACCTGCCGCTCACGCACCTGCATTTCCCCACCCTGCCTCACCGCGATTTCGCGGGCCGCACTGGCCATGGCGATTTCGCCGATTCCATGGTGGAGATGGACCACCGCGTGGGCCAGGTCATCGACGAGATCGAGCGCCTCGGCATCTCAGAAGACACCCTCTTCATCTTCGCGAGCGACAACGGCCCCGAGTTCCGCGCCCCTTACCGCGGCACGGCCGGTCCCTGGCGCGGCACCTATCACACGGCCATGGAAGGCAGCCTTCGCGTGCCGTGCATCGTGCGCTGGCCAGGCAAGATCGCCGCGGGCCGGGTGAGCAACGAGATCGTGCACGTCACCGACCTCTTCTCCACGCTGGCACGCGCGGGCGGCGCCCGCATTCCCGAGGACAGGCCGATCGATGGCATCGATCAGATGCCTTTTTTCCTCGGCGAACAGAAGTCCTTGCGCGAGGGCTTTCTCTTCCATATCAAGAACGAGCTGCGCGCGGTGAAGTGGCGCGACTGGAAGCTGCATTTCTATTGGGAGCCCGAGGTGAACGAAGGCAAGGGCAAGCTCGAGTCGCCCTATCTCTTCAACATCACGCGCGACCCCAAGGAGGAGTCGGATGTGCTCGTCTACAACACGTGGGTCCTGGGGCCGATCCAGCGGATGGTCCGCGCCTTCCATCAGAGTGCGACAGCACATCCTCACACGGCGCCGGGCGCGCCGGACTGAGGCCGCGGAATCCCTGACGCGCTCGCGCATCTCTCCACCGTCCCAGAAGGCTCACCCCATGTCCAAGCATCCAGGCGGCCGCCGAGGCCTCTTTCTGATCTTCTGCGCACTCACGGCGCTGGCTTCTTCTCCAACGCTCGCGCAAGAGAAGTACCCCTCTCGAGCGATCACCTGGGTCGTCGGCTACCCACCCGGGGGCAGCGTCGATGTCGTCACGCGCCTTGTCGCTCGCAAGCTGGAGGCGACGCTCGGCCAGCCCATCGTGGTCGACAACAAGCCCGGTGCCACGGGCTCGCTCGCGCTGCGATACGTGGCGACCCAGCCCGCCGACGGCTACACCCTGGTGACGGTTCCTGGCCCGGTGCTCACGAGCATCCCGATGCCGCAGATCGGCAAGGAGATGAGCGCCATCGCCATGCTCGCCAAAGGCTCCACGGTCCTCGTAGGACCGGCACGGCCCGATGCACCCAAGGACCTCAAGGCCCTGCTCGCAGACGCATCGGCCCACCCGGACAAGTACAGCTACGGCTCCTCCGGCAACGGCACCGGCCAGCACCTGACCGGAGAACTCATCCAGGCACTGACAGGCGTGACGATGACGCACGTGCCCTACAAGGGCGGTAACCAGGCAGTGACCGACGTGATCGGTGGACAGCTCCCCCTGGCCGTGCTGGGCATCACGCCCGTGCTGCCGCACGTCAAGTCCGGCAAGCTCAAGGCGTACGGGGTTTCCACGGCGACCCGCTCCGCCTCCTTGCCCGAGGTGCCGACACTCAGGGAAGCCGGCATCGCCAACTTCGAGGCCAGTCAGTGGTTCGTCCTCGCTGCGCGCACGGGCCTTCCGACAGAGCGAAGCGATCGCCTCAACGAAGCAGTGGCACAAGCCCTGAAGGACCCGGAGGTCATGAAAGGCTTCGAGAACGTCGGCATGTTTCCTGAAGTCCACAGCGCGAAGCAGACCGCCGACTACATCCACACCGACATGCGGCGCTGGGCAGACCTCGTGAAGAAGAACAAGATCGCGATCGACTAGCTAGCGTGTGGAGTGAACCCCATCGACGGGATCGCGGGGGTCGTCCAAACGAAGCCGTCTGGCCAATGAAAAAGGGCGTTCACTGAATTTCAGTGAACGCCCTAGGTCGTTGTGTGGTGGAGCTGGGGGGATTTGAACCCCCGTCCGCAAGCCTTCATCGCGCAGTTCTACATGTGTAGTGATCTGATTTAAGTCTCGCTTCCGGAGTCGCGCAGTCACACGCTAAACCGGACGCCAGCACCCTATTTTCTCGCCCCGACCCAAGGTACCCGGATCGGAGCCAGCCCATGTAATTATCCTTGCAGCCGGGAGGCCAGGATTGCTCCAGACCCCCTTGCCCAGCCCATCGGCCAACTGTTGCAAGGCTCACTGGCAATTAAGCAGCGAGTGCGAAACGTTCGTCGTTTGCAGTTAGTTTGTTTGAATCTGTTTTACGAGCGCATTCAGCTCGACATGCCCCGCTGCGACTCCGAACCCACGTCGAAACCAGTGCAGCCCCAAGCGACTCATTTTAGGCGCTATTGAGTAACTTCAAGAGCTCCAGGGGCGAAGAGATTGAGGCATCGGCTTTCCACAGCGCCGCATCGGCCTGCGAACCCATGTAGCCGTAGGTCGCGGCCACGGTTCCCATGCCCGCGGCGCGGCCCGCAATGATGTCGCGCTCGTCGTCCCCCACGTAGATGCAGGCCTCGGGCGCCACGCCGAGACGGCGCGCCGCCTCGTGCAACGGCTCGGGGTGCGGCTTGGCGAACGGCGTGGTGTCGCCGCTCACGATCGCGCCCGCGCTCGCGAAGAGAGGCATCGCGGCGGTCAGCGGTTCGGTGAAGCGGGCCGACTTGTTGGTGACCACGCCCCAGCGCAGGCCGCGCTCGCGGATCGCCTCGATCAGCGGCGCCACGCCGTCGAACACCAGGGTGTTGAGCAGCATGCGGCGCTCGTAGCCGACGTAGAACTCCTCGCGCAGCGCGTCGAACTCCGGCGCATCGGGCGTGATGCCGAAGGCGATGCCGAGCATGCCGCGTGCGCCGGCGCCGGCCATCGGGCGGTAGCGCTCCAGCGGGTAAGGCGCCAGGCCACGGTCCGTGCGCATCTTGTCAGCCGCCGCGCCCAGGTCGGGCGCGCTGTCGATCAGCGTGCCGTCAAGGTCGAACAGGATGGCCTGTGTGGTCGTGCTCCCGATCTTCATCATCCCTGCGCCTCCGGCAGCGCCGGCTTCTGGGTCGCGAAGAGGTAGTTGACGCTGGTGTCGGCGCTGAGCCAGTAGCGGCGGGTCAGCGGGTTGTATTCCATTCCCCGGGTGTGGCGCAGGTCCAGGCGGGCAGCGCGGCAGTAGCCGGCCAGTTCGCTGGGGCGGATCAGCTTGGGGTACTCGTGCGTGCCGCGCGGCAGCATGCCCAGGACGTACTCGGCGCCCACGATCGCCAGCATGAAGGACTTCAGGTTGCGGTTGATGGTCGAGAAGAACACCCAGCCGCCCGGCTTCACCAGCGTGGCGCAGGCCTGGATCACCGACGCCGGATCAGGCACGTGCTCCAGCATTTCCATGCAGGTGACCACATCGAAGCTGCCGGGCTGCTCGGCCGCCAGCGCCTCGGCGCTGACTTCGCGGTACTTCACGCCGCGCGTCCCGGCTTCGAGGGCGTGCAGTTGGGCGACCTTGAGCGCCTTGGTCGCGAGGTCGACGCCCAGCACGTCAGCGCCCTTGCGCGCCATCGAATCGGCCAGGATGCCGCCGCCGCAGCCGATATCGACCACGCGCTGGCCCGAAATAGGCGCAATACCGTCAATCCATTCCAGCCGCAATGGATTGATTTCGTGCAGCGGGCGGAATTCGCTCTCCAAATCCCACCACCGGTGTGCGAGTTCCGAAAACTTGGCCAGTTCGGCCGGGTCTGCATTCACGTTTTCTGTCATGGGGCAATTATGAAGCGAGCAAAGCCCGGCTCGAACGCAATGGGCTTGCCTCAGGCACGGCCGCAAATACGGCAGGCATAAAAAAACCCCGCCGAGGCGGGGTTTTCATTCGTCGATGGAATCGATCGATCAGTTGGCGCGGGTGCCAACCACTTCGATTTCCACGCGACGGTTCTTGGCGCGGCCTTCCTTGGTGCGGTTGTCAGCCACAGGCTGCTTCTCGCCCTTGCCTTCGGTGTAGACGCGGTTGCGTTCGATGCCCTTCGAGACCAGGAAGGCCTTGACGGCTTCGGCGCGACGCACCGACAGACGCTGGTTGTAGGCGTCGGTACCGATGGAGTCGGTGTGACCCACAGCGATGATGACTTCGAGGTTCACGCCACGGATCTTCTCGACCAGGTCGGTCAGCTTGGCGCGACCTTCGGGCTTCAGCACCGACTTGTCGAAGTCGAAGAAGGCGTCAGCAGCGAAGGTGACCTTCGAAGCAGCGACTTGTGCGGCAGGCGGAGCGACCGGAGCGCCAGGCGTGGGAGCCACAGCAGCCGGAGCAGCCGGAACCAGAGCGCCGTCGCAACCGGCGGCAGCCGTTGCGGGCGTCCAGTTGGCATCGCGCCAGCACAGTTCGTTCGTGCCGTTCTTCCAGACCAGTTCGCCGGTGCCGTTTTGCCAGTTGTCGATCGTAGGACCGCCGTTCGCAGCGGTGACACGGGTCTGCGCGCCGGCGGCAGTGGCGAGCGCAGCGACTGCAAACATCATCGCCACTTTATTCAGTTTCTTCATGGTTCTCCTCTTGGGGAAAAAGCCGCAGCCGCGCTGCGAATCAAGGACGCTTTAAGTGACCACCACCCAAAACGTTGAGACGATTGTGCCATAGGGTCTTTGGCAAACAGGCCGCTGGACGCCCCTGAAGCGTAGGACGGAGGCGGAATAGAGCCCTTGTGTTGCGGCGGTGCGACACCCCTCACAGCGTAAAATTTCGCCTTCCTGCCGCCAGCCTCTTGCTCATGACCTCCTTCGCCAAAGAAACCCTGCCCATCAGTCTCGAAGAGGAAATGCGCAGCAGCTACCTCGATTACGCCATGAGCGTGATCGTCGGCCGGGCGCTTCCTGACGCCCGCGACGGCCTCAAGCCGGTGCACCGGCGCGTGCTGTACGCGATGCACGAGCTCAACAACGACTGGAACCGGCCGTACAAGAAGTCGGCCCGTATCGTCGGTGACGTGATCGGTAAGTACCACCCGCACGGCGACCAGTCGGTCTACGACACCATCGTCCGGCTGGCCCAGGACTTCTCGATGCGCCACATGCTGGTCGACGGCCAAGGCAACTTCGGGTCGGTCGACGGCGACAACGCCGCCGCAATGCGTTATACGGAAATCCGGCTGGCCAAAATTGCGCACGAAATGCTGGCCGATATCGACAAGGAAACTGTCGACTTTCAGGACAATTACGACGGCTCCGAAAAAGAACCGAAAGTTTTGCCCAGCCAGCTGCCGAATTTGCTGGTCAATGGCTCCGGCGGTATTGCGGTCGGCATGGCCACCAATATCCCGCCGCACAACCTGAATGAAGTGGTGGATGCCTGCCTGTATCTGCTGCGCAATCCGCAGGCGAGCATCGACGAACTGATGGAAATCGTGCCGGCGCCCGACTTCCCCACCGCCGGCATCATCTACGGCATCAACGGCGTGAAGGACGGCTACCGCACCGGCCGCGGCAAGGTCGTGATGCGCGCCAAGTGCCACTTCGAGGACATCGACCGCGGCCAGCGCCAGGCGATCATCGTCGACGAGCTCCCCTACCAGGTCAACAAGAAGACGCTGCAGGAGCGCATGGCCGAGCTGGTGCACGAGAAGAAGATCGAAGGCATCAGCCATATCCAGGACGAGTCCGACAAGTCGGGCATGCGCCTCGTGATCGAACTCAAGCGCGGCGAAGTGCCCGAGGTGGTGCTCAACAACCTCTACAAGCAGACCCAGCTGCAGGACACCTTCGGCATCAACATGGTGGCGCTGGTCGACGGCCAGCCCAAGCTGTGCAACCTGAAGGACCTGATCGAGGTCTTCCTGCAGCACCGCCGCGAAGTGGTCACGCGCCGCACCGTCTTCACGCTGCGCAAGGCCCGCGAACGCGGCCACGTGCTCGAAGGCCTGGCGGTGGCGCTGGCCAACATCGACGAGTTCATCCGCATCATCCGCGAGTCGCCCACCCCGCCGGTCGCCAAGGCCGAGCTCATGACCCGCAGCTGGGACAGCAAGCTGGTGCGCGAAATGCTCACGCGTTCGCGCGCCGACGGCGGCGTGATCAACGCCGACGACTACCGCCCCGAAGGCCTCGAGCGTGAATACGGCATGGGCGGCGACGGCCTGTACCGCCTGTCGGAAACGCAAGCGCAGGAAATCCTGCAGATGCGTCTGCAGCGCCTGACCGGCCTCGAGCAGGACAAGATCGTCGCCGAGTACAAGGACGTCATGGCCGAGATCGACGACCTGCTCGACATCCTGGCCAAGCCCGAGCGCGTCTCGATCATCATTGGCGACGAACTCGGCGAGATCAAGCAGGAGTTCGGCCAATCGAAGATCGGCGCCCGCCGCAGCCTGGTCGAGCACAGTGCCTACGACCTCTCGACCGAAGACCTGATCACGCCGACCGACATGGTGGTCACGCTCTCGCACAGCGGCTACATCAAGAGCCAGCCGCTGGGCGAGTACCGCGCGCAAAAGCGCGGCGGGCGCGGCAAGCAGGCCACGTCCACCAAGGACGACGACTGGATCGATCAGCTCTTCATCGCCAACACGCACGACTACATCCTGTGCTTCTCCAACCGCGGCCGGCTGTACTGGCTCAAGGTGTGGGAAGTGCCGGCGGGTTCGCGCGGCTCGCGCGGACGTCCCATCGTCAACATGTTCCCGCTGCAGGAAGGCGAGAAGATCAACGTCGCCCTCGCCCTCACCGGCGAGAAGCGCAACTTCCCGGCCGACCAGTACGTGTTCATGGCGACCTCGATGGGCACGGTCAAGAAGACGGCGCTCGACGAATTCAGCAACCCGCGCAAGGGCGGCATCATTGCCGTGAACCTCGATGAAGGCGACTACCTCATCGGCGCGGCGCTCACCGACGGCAAGCACGACGTGATGCTCTTCAGCGACAACGGCAAGGCCGTGCGCTTCGACGAGGAAGACGTCCGCCCGCTGGGCCGCAACGCCCGCGGCGTGCGCGGCATGTCACTGGAGCCGGGCCAGGGCGTGATCGCCATGCTGGTGGCCGAGGACGAGCAGCAGAGCGTGCTCACCGCCACCGAAAATGGTTACGGAAAACGCACAAGCATTACCGAATACACGCGTCATGGCCGCGGAACCAAAGGCATGATCGCGATTCAACAGAGTGAGCGCAACGGCAAGGTCGTTGCCGCCACGCTCGTTCATGCGGACGATGAGATCATGCTCATCACCGACAAGGGTGTGCTCGTGCGCACCCGTGTGGCCGAGATTCGCGAACTGGGTCGGGCGACGCAAGGCGTCACGCTGATCGGGCTCGACGAAGGCGCCAAACTCAGCGGGCTTCAACGCATCGTCGAAAACGACGCGAACGGCGAAGGTGAGCCGGACGCAGACGACACTTCCACATCTTCAACGGAGAATCCTCAGTGAAAAAACAACTCAAGCTCGCACTCCTGACCGCTGCCCTCGCCGGCTCGTCCATGGCCGCCATGGCCCAGGACAAGGCCACGCTGATCAAGCAGTTCATCGAGATCCAGCGCCCTGGCATCGAGTCGCTGGCACGCGGCCTGATCGAGCAGTCGAGCGCCCCCATCGCGCAAGCCGGTTCGCAGTACCTGCAGACCCAGGTGCCCGAAGCCAAGCGCGAATCCGCCGCCAAGGCCGCCGACGCCGAGCTGAAGAAGTACTTCGACGACGCCTACCCGCTGGTGCGCGACAAGGCCGTGCAGATCGCCCCTGGCGCCCTCACGCCCATCCTCGAGCAGAACTTCAGCGAAGACGAACTCAAGCAGCTGCTGGCCTGGATCAACTCGCCCCTGAGCAAGAAGTACCAGGAACTGAACCCGAAGATGCAGACCGCTCTGACGGAAAAGCTGGTGACCGAAACCCGCGCCACCATCGAACCCAAGATGCGCGCACTCGACACCAACGTCGCCAAGGCCCTCGGTGCTCCGACCGACGGTGCAGCAGCTCCCGCCAAGGCGCCCGCCGCCAAGGCTCCCGCCAAGAAGTAAAGCAACGTGACCCAGCAGCAGACGCCGGCCGGCAAGCGCCCCTACAACTTTTCGGCCGGTCCGGCTGCCATGCCGGAGGCGGTGCTGCAACGCGCCGCTTCCGAGATGCTCGATTGGCAGGGCAGCGGCATGAGCGTGATGGAGATGAGCCATCGCGGCAAGGAATTCGGTGCCATCTGCACCCAGGCCGAAGCCGACATCCGCACGCTGCTGGCCATCCCCTCGCACTTTCACATCCTGTTCATGCAGGGTGGCGGCCTCGGCGAAAACGCCATCGTGCCGCTGAACCTGTCGCGCGGCGGTGTTGCCGACTTCGTCGTCACCGGCAGCTGGAGCGCCAAGTCGCACAAGGAAGCGCAGCGCTACTGCACCGCCCGCGTGGCGGCCAGCAACGCCGACAACCAGCACACGCAGCTGCCCGATCCCGCCAGCTGGCAGCTGTCCGCCGAAGCCTCGTATGTGCACGTGTGCAGCAACGAGACCATCAACGGCATCGAGTTCCAGCAACTGCCCGACCTGGCCGCGCTCGGCAGCAAGGCACCGCTGGTCATCGATTTTTCTTCCCACGTCGCCTCGCGCAGCGTCGACTGGAGCCGCGTCGGCCTGGCCTTCGGCGGCGCCCAGAAGAACCTCGGCCCCGCCGGCCTGACCATCGTGGTCGTGCGCGACGACCTGCTGGGCCACGCGCTCGAGATCTGCCCGAGCGCGTTCAACTACAAGACCGTGGCCGACAACCACTCCATGTACAACACCCCGCCGACCTGGGGCATCTACATGGCGGGGCTCACGTTCCAGTGGCTGCTGCAGCAGACCGAGGGCGCGCTCACCGGCATCGCCGCCATGGAGCAGCGCAATGTCGAGAAGGCGAAGCTGCTGTACGACTTCATCGACGGCTCCGACTTCTACGCCAACCGCATCGACGCCAACTGCCGTTCGCGCATGAACGTGCCGTTCTTCCTGGCCGACGAAGGGCGCAACGAGGCCTTCCTGGCCGGCGCGCGCGAAGCCGGGCTGCTGCAACTCAAGGGCCACAAGTCGGTCGGTGGCATGCGCGCGAGCATCTACAACGCCATGCCGTTGGCAGGGGTGCAGGCCTTGGTGGCCTACATGAGAGAATTCGAGCGATCGCATGCGTAGGCGCATGCCCTGTTGCTCGCACCGATGACCGCCTCTGCCCCCACACCACCCACCACCCCCGACAATTCCGAAAGCCTGGCCGGTCTGCGCGTGCAGATCGACTCCCTCGACCAACGGCTGCTGAGCCTGCTCAATGAGCGCGCCCATGTGGCCGAGCTGGTCGGCGAGGTCAAGAAGCGCGAAGGCACGCCCTTCTTCCGCCCCGACCGCGTCGCCGCGGTCATCGACAAGATGCAGAAAAGCAATGGCGGTCCACTCAAGGACCTCCATGTCGCGGCCATCTGGCGCGAGATCATGTCGGCCTGCCTGGCACTCGAATCGCCTCAGCGCGTGGCCGTGCTCGGCCCCGAGGGCACCTTCTGCGAACAGGCCGCCATCGAGTACTTCGGCGGCGCCGCGGACCTGATCTACTGTGCCAGCTTCGACGAGGTGTTCCACGCCACCGCCGCGGGCAGCGCCCAGTACGGCGTGGTCGGCGTCGAGAACTCGACCGAAGGCGTGGTCACGCGCTCGCTCGACCTGTTCCTGCACTCGCCCACCCATGTCGTCGGCGAAGTCAGCCTGCTGGTGCGCCACCACCTGATGCGCAGCAGCAATTCGCTCGAAGGCGTCGAGGCCGTGCTGGCCCATCCGCAGGCACTGGCGCAGTGCCAGACCTGGTTGTCCAAGCACCTGCCCAACGCCGAGCGACGCGCCGTGTCGAGCAACGCCGAAGGCGCACGCCTCGCGGCCACCAACCCGGCCTGGGCCGCGCTGGCCGGCGAACGCGCCGCCACCCGCTTCGGCCTGCACATCGTGGCGCACGCCATCCAGGACGATTCGTACAACCGCACCCGCTTCTCGGTGATCTGCCTGCCGCAGACGCTGGCCATGCCGCCGGCCTCGGGCAAGGACTGCACGAGCCTGATCGTCTCGGTGCCCAACCGCCCCGGCGCGGTGCACGACCTGCTGGTGCCGCTGAAGGCCAACAACGTGTCGATGACGCGCTTCGAGTCGCGCCCCGCGCGCACCGGCCAGTGGGAGTACTACTTCTACATCGACCTCGACGGCCACCCCTCGCAGCCCAACGTGGCGGCGGCGCTGGCCGAACTGCGCGGGCTCTGCGCCTTCTACAAGGTGCTCGGCGCCTACCCGATCAAAGCCTGAGCCGAACGGACCGACGCGATGTTCGAGCAACTGGGATTGATCGGCTGCGGCCTCATGGGCGGCTCCTTTGCGCTCGCGCTCAAGCGCGCGAAGCTGGTGAAACGCGTGGTGGGCTACAGCAAGTCGCCCTCCACCACCGAGCGGGCGCGCCAGCTCGGCGTGATCGACGTGGCGGCGCCCTCGGCGCTGTTGGCGGTGTCGGGTGCCGACATCGTGCTGCTGGCCGTGCCGGTGGCCGCCTCGGAAGCCACCTTCAAGGCCATCCGCCACGGCATCTCTGCCGACACGCTGGTGATGGACGTGGGCTCGACCAAGGGCGACGTGATCGAGGCCGCGCGCAACGGCCTGCAAAAGCAGTTCGCGAACTTCGTGCCGGCGCATCCGATCGCCGGCAAGGAAGTCTCCGGCATCGAGCATGCCGAAGCCTCGCTCTTCACCGGCCGCCAGGTCGTGCTGACCCCCGTCAAGACCACGCTGCGCTCCAACGTGCAGCGCGCCTCGCAGGTGTGGAGCGGCATCGGCGCCAACGTCGTCACCATGACGCACGAAGAGCACGACGCCGCCTTCGCCGCCGTGAGCCACCTGCCGCACCTGCTGGCCTTTGCCTACACCAACGCCCTCACCGGCCAGCCGCAGGGCGACCGCTTCCTGAGCCTCGCGGGACCGGGCTTTCGCGACTTCTCGCGCATCGCCGCCAGCGACCCCGTCATGTGGCGCGACGTGCTACTCGCCAACCGCGAGCAGGTGCTGCAGCAGTCGCAGGCCTTCCGCAAGGCGCTGGAAGACCTCGAAGCACTGATGACCGCCGGCGACCTGCAGGGCCTGGAGCAATCCATCGCCGCCGCCAGCAAGGCGCGCGCCGCCTGGAAGCCGAACTCGAGCACCGACGCCTTGGCCCAGCAGGACAGCTGACATGTTCTCGACCGCCTTCCTCGACCTCCCCCCCCTCGCGGGCGCCGCCGGCACGGTCCGGCTGCCGGGCTCCAAGAGCATCTCCAACCGAGTGCTGCTGCTGGCTGCGCTCGCCAGCGGCACCACCACGATCCACGACCTGCTCGATTCCGACGACACGCGCGTGATGCTCGACGCCCTGCGCGCGCTGGGCTGCGGCATCGAGCCGGCCGGCGCCTCGCTGCGCATCACGGGCCTGGGCGGCCAGCTGCCGCCGTCGCTGGGCGCGACGCTGCTGCCGCTCTTCCTGGGCAACGCCGGCACGGCCATGCGTCCGCTGACGGCGGCGCTGTCGCTGCTCGGCGGCGAATTCGAACTCAGCGGCGTGCCGCGCATGCACGAGCGCCCGATCGGCGACTTGGTCGACGCCCTCACGCAACTCGGCTGCCGCATCGACTACCTCGGCAACCCCGGCTACCCGCCGCTGCGCATCCATCCGGTGTCGCACGACGAGTTGGCGCTGGGTGCCCCGATCCGGGTGCGCGGCGACGTGTCGAGCCAGTTCCTCACCGCCCTGCTGCTGGCACTGCCGCTGGCGGCGGCCGACGACATCGTGATCGAGGTCGTCGGCGAGCTGATCTCCAAGCCCTACATCGAGATCACGCTGAACCTGCTGGCGCGCTTCGGCATCATGGTGCAACGCGACGGCTGGGAGCGCTTCACCATTCCCGCCGGCAGCCGCTACAGCTCGCCGGGCGAGATCCACGTCGAGGCGGACGCCTCGTCTGCTAGCTATTTCATAGCACTTGGTGCCATCGCAACGGGCATTTCAGGCCAGAACGGCATCCGCATCGAAGGCGTCGGCGCGGCCTCGATCCAGGGCGACATCCGCTTCATCGACGCCGCCCAACAGATGGGCGCGCAGGTCGACAGCGGCCCGAACTGGCTCGAAATCCGCCGCGGCGCCTGGCCCCTGAAAGCCATCGACCTCGATGCGAACCACATCCCCGACGCCGCCATGACGCTGGCCGTCATGGCGTTGTACGCCGACGGTCCCACCACGCTGCGCAACATCGCGAGCTGGCGCGTGAAGGAAACCGACCGCATCGACGCCATGGCGAACGAGCTGCAAAAGCTCGGCGCGACGGTCGAGGCCGGGCCCGATTTCATCCGCGTCCACCCCCTCCCCGCCGCCGGCTGGCGGCCCGCCAGCATCCGCACCTACGACGACCACCGGGTCGCCATGTGCTTCTCGCTCGCGGCCTTCAACCCGGCCGGCGTGCCGGTGCGCATCCTCGAGCCGCACTGCGTCGCCAAGACCTTCCCCGACTACTTCGAGACCCTGTTCTCGGTGGCCGAGGCCGCCGAAGTGCCCGTGATCTGCATCGACGGCCCGACCGCCTCGGGCAAGGGCACGCTGGCCGCCGAGGTGGCGCGCCTGCTGGGCTACCACTACCTCGATTCGGGGTCGCTGTACCGCGTGACCGGGCTTGCCGCGCGCCGCGCCGGCCTGGAGGCCAACGCTGCGAACGAAGCGCAGATCGCCGCCCTCGCCGCCGCCCTGCCCCTGCAGTTCACCGAGGGCAAGGTGCTGCTGGCCGGCGAAGACGTGAGCGACGACATCCGCACCGAAGCCGCCGGCATGGACGCCTCGCGCGTCTCCGCGCTGCCGGCCGTGCGCGAGGCGCTGCAAGACCTGCAGCACCGCTTTCGCCGCCTGCCCGGCCTCGTGGCCGACGGGCGCGACATGGGCACCGTGATCTTCCCCGACGCAGCGCTCAAGGTGTTCCTCACGGCGGGTGCCGCCCAGCGCGCCGAACGGCGGCATAAGCAGTTGATTTCAAAGGGTATTTCGACTACACTCGACAGTCTTCGCTCCGACTTGGAAGCACGTGACGCCCGGGACTCTTCCCGCAGCGTTGCACCTCTGAAGCCGGCGCAGGACGCTCGCCACCTCGACAACTCCCAGCTGTCCATCGAACGCTCGATCGACACGGTGTTGAACTGGTGGCAAGAAATTCAACCGTTCAAGTCCGCTTGAGCGGATTGAAGTGCAGCCTTTCAAGTCCGCTTGAAAGGCTTGCGTCTCCCGGGTGTTCCGGGTGGCGCCTACCGCTCCAGCAGGCTCCTTCCGCGCGACAGCGCACCGGCCTGCTGGTTGTTCAACCAACCGGGCTCACGCCCACAACCTAACCGCCGTCTACAGACCCACAGCAGCCGCACGCAATTTCGCAAGAGCGCCTGCCAACCCTGCCTGACGGAAGGAACCATAAATGTCTGAATCTTTTGCCGACCTATTCGAAGAGTCCCTGAAGCGTTCCGAAATGCGCAGCGGCGAGGTCATCACGGCCGAAGTCGTGCGCGTCGAACACAACCACGTCGTCGTCAACGCCGGTCTGAAGTCCGAAGCGTATGTGCCGATCGAAGAGTTCAAGAACGACAAGGGCGAACTCGAAGTCCAGGCCGGCGATTTCGTTTCCGTTGCCATCGGCAGCGTTGAAAACGGCTACGGCGACACCATCCTCTCGCGCGACACCGCCAAGCGTCTGGCTTCGTGGCTCGCCCTCGAGAAGGCCCTGGAATCGGGCGACTTCGTCACCGGCACCACCAGCGGCAAGGTCAAGGGCGGTCTGACCGTCCTGGTCAACGGCATCCGCGCGTTCCTGCCGGGTTCGCTGATCGACACGCGTCCGATCAAGGACCTGACCCCGTACGAAAACAAGACCCTCGAATTCAAGGTCATCAAGCTCGATCGCAAGCGCAACAACGTCGTGCTGTCGCGCCGTGCCGTGGTCGAAGCCAGCATGGGCGAAGAACGCGCCAAGCTGATGGAAACCCTGAAGGAAGGCGCAGTCGTGCGCGGCGTGGTCAAGAACATCACCGAATACGGTGCGTTCGTGGACCTCGGCGGCATCGACGGCCTGCTGCACATCACCGACATGGCATGGCGCCGTGTTCGCCACCCGAGCGAAGTCGTTCAGGCCGGCCAGGAAATCACCGCCAAGATCCTCAAGTTCGACACCGAAAAGAACCGTGTCTCGCTGGGTCTCAAGCAAATGGGTGACGACCCGTGGATGGGCGTTTCGCGCCGCTACCCGCAATCGACCCGCCTGTTCGGCAAGGTCACGAACATTGCCGACTACGGCGCGTTCGTCGAACTCGAACCCGGCATCGAAGGCCTGGTGCACGTCTCCGAAATGGACTGGACCAACAAGAACATCGCTCCGAACAAGATCGTCTCGCTGGGCGACGAAGTCGAAGTCATGGTCCTGGAAATCGACGAAGACAAGCGCCGCATCAGCCTGGGCATGAAGCAGTGCAAGGCCAACCCGTGGCAAGAGTTCGCGCAAAACACCAAGCGTGGCGACCGCGTCAAGGGCCCGATCAAGTCGATCACCGACTTCGGCGTGTTCGTGGGTCTGGCTGCCGGCATCGACGGCCTGGTTCACCTCTCGGACCTCTCGTGGAACGAAACCGGCGAAACCGCCGTTCGCAACTACAAGAAGGGCCAGGAAGTCGAAGCGATCGTGCTGGCTGTCGACGTCGACCGCGAACGCATCTCGCTGGGCATCAAGCAGCTCGACAGCGATCCGTTCACCACGTTCACCACCGTGAACGACAAGGGCCAGATCGTGACCGGCAAGGTCAAGACCGTGGACGCCCGCGGCGCTGAAATCGACCTCGGCGAAGACATCATCGGCTACCTGCGTGCTTCGGAAATCTCGCGCGACCGCGTCGAAGATGCCCGCAACGTGCTCAAGGAAGGCGACGAAGTCACGGCCATCGTGGTGAATGTGGATCGCAAGACCCGCAACATCCAGCTGTCGATCAAGCAGAAGGACATGGTCGACGAACAAGGCGCCATGGCCAGCCTGAGCCAGCAGTCGGCACGCGAAAACGCGGGCACGACCAGCCTGGGCGCCCTGCTGCGCGCCAAGCTCGACAACAGCGACAACAAGTAAGCTGAGTCCGAAGACAGAGGCAGGCCCCCCGGGGCCGCTCTGTCTTTTTTTTCGTCCACGTTTTTCGTTTATGTTTGGCCTATGACCCGCTCAGACCTCGTCGAAGAACTCGCAGCCCGTTTCGCGCAGCTCACGCACCGCGATGCCGAATACGCCGTCAAGACCATCCTGGACGCCATGAGCGACGCGCTGGTGCGCGGCCATCGCATCGAGATCCGTGGCTTTGGCAGCTTCTCGGTCAACCGCCGTCCGCCGCGCATCGGCCGCAACCCGCGTTCGGGCGAGAGCGTGCAGATCCCCGAGAAGCGCGTGCCGCACTTCAAGCCGGGCAAGGCGCTGCGCGAAGCCGTCGACGCGAAGACCGCCGAGCTCGATGCAGGCAAGGAAGCCGCCGGCCGCAAGGCCTGATGCAAATGAATGCAAACGTAGAATGCTCCCGGCAACGGGAACAGCTATGAAGTACCTCCTGTGGCTGCTCAAGGCAGCCATTTTTTTTACGCTCTTCGCCTTCGCGCTGAACAACCAGCACGACGCGACCGTCTACTTCTTCTTCGGAACCCACTGGCGCGCGCCGCTGGTGCTCGTCGTGCTCGCGGCCTTTGCCGGCGGGCTCGTGGTCGGCGCGCTGGGCATGCTGCCCGGCTGGTGGAAACACCGCGCCGCCGCGGCGCAAGTGCCTGCGACTACCGAAGCCCCCTCGCCCGCACCGCTGGCCACTGCGACCGCATCCGCGGCAACGCCGTCCATCTCCGCCACCGACCTTCCCGCCGTACGTCAACATGGACTTTGATCCCAGCTGGCTGCTGATCGGCCTGCCCGTCGCCTTCGTGCTGGGCTGGCTCGCATCGCGCTTCGACATCCGCCAGCTCAAGCTCGAGAACCGGCAGGCGCCCAAGGCCTACTTTCGCGGCCTGAACTTCCTGCTCAACGAGCAGCAGGACCAGGCCATCGACGCCTTCATCGAGGCCGTGCAGAACGACCCCGACACGCAGGAGCTGCACTTCGCGCTCGGCAACCTGTTCCGCCGCCGCGGCGAGTACCAGCGCGCCGTGCGCGTGCACGAGCACCTGCTGGGGCGCGGCGACCTGAGCCGAGCCGACCGCGAGCGCGCGCAGCACGCGCTGGCGCAAGACTTCCTGCGCGCCGGCCTGCTCGACCGCGCCGAGGCGGCGCTGCAGAAGCTCGAAGGCACGCGCTACGAGAACGAGGCCCGCCTCGCGCTGCTGGCCATCTACGAACGCTCGCGCGAATGGGCACAGGCCGCCGACGTGGCGCAGAAGCTCGACGAGTCCGACCAGGCCAGCTACAGCACGCGCCGCGCCCACCACCTGTGCGAGCAGGCCAATGAACGCGTCGCGGCCGGCGACCTGCAGGGCGCAAGTGACCTGCTCATGCAGGCCCGCGCCCTGGCGCCGCAGGCACCGCGCCCGGCCATCGACACCGCCACCTTGCAGCTGCGCAACGGCGAAGCCGCCGCGGCCTTCGACACGCTCGAAGGGCTCAGCGACACGGCGCCGCTGGCGCTGCCGCTGTACGCCGCGTCGCTGCAGAAGGCCGCCGTGGCCGCGCAGCGCGAAGGCGAGGCGCTGGCGCTGCTGCAGCGGCGCTATGCCGAGTCGCCGTCGATCGACGTGCTCGAAGCGATGATCGCGCTCGGCGGCACACCCGACGCCACGCCATCGGACACGCCCACCGAAGCCCCCACGCCGCGCGACAGCTACATCGCCCACCTCGCGCACCAGCCCTCGCTGGTCGCGGCGTCGCGCTGGCTCGCCGGCGAGCGCTTCGAGCACGAGCAGTTCCACCCGCAGGTGCAACGCGCGCTCGACCAGGCCACCCGGCCGCTCATGCGCTACCGCTGCGCGGCCTGCGGCTTCGAGGCGCACCAGTACTTCTGGCACTGCCCCGGCTGCCAGGCCTGGGACAGCTATCCACCGCGGCGCGTGGAAGAACTCTGACCACGGTTCAGAACAATCGTCACACGGGGCCTCTGGCCCCGTTTTCACGTCAACTGCCGCGCGCGCCCTCTCGTTGAGCCGAAGCCGATATTCCTGTCGGCATAGCCATACCAACGATTGAAGAGGGAGTTTTCACCATGTTCAAGAAAGTCATCGCCACGCTCGCCATGTGCTTCGCGGCCGTCTCGTTCGCCGCCGTCGACGCCAACAAGGGCAGCGCCGCCGACCTCGACGGCCTCAAGGGCGTCGGCCCCTCGCTGTCCAAGCGCATCCTCGACGCCCGCAAGGAAGGCGAGTTCAAGGACTGGCCCGACCTCATGCAGCGCGTGAAGGGCGTGAAGGAAAAGAGCGCGGCCAAGCTGTCGGCCGAGGGCCTGACGGTCAACGGCCAGAGCTTCAGCGGCGCGGCGGCCCCAGCCAAGGCGGGCAAAGCCGCCAAGGTGGCCGAGGCGAAACCCGCCAAGCAGTGACGCCAACCTGAACCGAAGAAACCGCCCCCGAGGCGGTTTTTTCATGCCCGCAGCTGGTGCCGCATCGACACCACATGGCAGGGAAATGCCTCAGCGAATGGCCCGGAATTTGCACGTATGCTTTTCTTTCATTCAGCTTTGACTACATTCCGGAGCGCGTCCATGAATCACAAGTTCGGCATTGCCCTGGCGGGCCTCACCCTTGGCGCCGCCGCCTTCGCGCAAACCAAGTGGGACCTTCCCACCGCCTACCCCGCGACCAACTACCACACCGAGAACATCACGCAGTTCGCGAAAGACGTGGACGCGGCCACCGGCGGCAAGCTGAAGATCACGGTGCATGCCAACGCGTCGCTGTTCAAGGCGCCCGAGATCAAGCGCGCCGTGCAAAGCGGCCAGGCCCAGGCCGGCGAGATCCTGCTGGCCAACTACGCCAACGAGAACCCGATCTACGCACTGGACGGCGTGCCCTTCCTGGCCACCACGTATCCCGAAGCCCGCAAGCTCTACGACGCCTCCAAGCCCGCGATGGACAAGCTGTTGGCCGCGCAAGGCATCAAGGTGCTGTTCGTGGTGCCATGGGCGCCGCAGGGCATCTACACCAAGAAGGAGATCGGCTCGGTGGCCGACCTGCGCGGCATCAAGTGGCGCGCCTACAGCCCGGCCACGGCCAAGATCGCCGAGCTCATCGGCGCGCAGCCGGTGCAGATCCAGCAGGCTGAACTGAGCGCCGCCATGGCCACCGGCGTGATCGAGAGCTACATGAGTTCCGGCTCCACCGGCTACGACACCAAGACCTTCGAGCACATCAAGAACTTCTACGACACGCAGGCCTGGATTCCGAAGAACGCGATCCTCGTGAACGCCAAGGCCTTCGATGCGCTGGACGCCGCCGGCAAGGCCGCCGTCACCAAGGCTGCCGCCGATGCAGAAGCACGCGGCTGGAAGGTCGCGCAGGAGAAGAACGACGAGTACAAGCGCCTGCTGGCCGAGCGCGGCATGAAGATCCACAAGCCCTCGCCCAAGCTGGACACCGACATGCGCCAGGTCGGCGGCATCATGCAGGCCGACTGGCTCAAGGCCGCCGGTGCCGACGGCGCGGCCATCGTCGACGCCTACAAGAAGAAGTAAGCCGTGCGCCGCTTCCTCGACCGCCTGTACAACGGTGCAGGCGCGCTCGGTGCGTTCTGCGTCTTTCTGATCTTCGTGCTGATGATCGTGGCCGGCGTGGGCCGGCAGATGAACTGGCACGTGAGCGGGCTCAACGACGCGGTGGCCTGGCTGTGCGCGGCGGCGGCCTTCTTCGCGATGGCGCATGCCTTCCGCCACGGCGACTTCGTGCGCGTCACGCTGCTGCTCGATGCCGTGCCGCCCAAGGTGCGCCGCGTGCTCGACGTGGCCTGCCTGCTGGTCGCCGCCGTGTCGGTCGCCTACCTCACCTACTGGGCCACCAGCTTCACTTACGAGAGCTACGAGTTCAAGGAGATGGCCACGGGCCTGCTCGTGATCCCGATCTGGATTCCGCAGTCGAGCTTCGTGATCGGCTGCTGGCTGCTCCTGATCGCCATGGTCGACGAACTCGTCGGCGTGGTGCGCGGCGAGAAGCCCAGCTACCAGCGCGCCGTCGAAGAGCGCCACGCGGCGGGCGACTTCTCCTCCGACGTCTGACCGACAACGACAACAACAACCAAGACACCCGATGCTCGAAACCCTCCTGATGGGCGCGCTGCTGCTCGGCATCATGCTGTTGCTGCTCGCCGGCGGCGTCTGGATCGCCATGACCCTGGCCATCGTCGGCTGGGTCGGCCAGGCCTTCTTCACCAACACGCTGCCCGGCAAGAACCTGTTCTCGGCCTTCTGGGAAAGCAACGCGAGCTGGGAGCTGGCGGCG
>Ga0160466_100155_pt1 | contig 54691 bp, 57 predicted proteins | sample HID1971M_E11MG_FD_108245 | JGI IMG/M metagenome (GOLD analysis project Ga0160466, IMG submission 108245) | Enriched millipede-associated microbial communities from UW Madison campus, WI, USA - HID1971M_E11 MG | ecosystem: Host-associated > Arthropoda: Insects > Digestive system > Unclassified ... | reverse complement strand
CCTCGATGTGGGTCAACGGCATCACCCAGGGCCTGATGTGGCGTGCAATCAACGACGACGGCACCCTCACCTACTCCTTCGTCGAAGCACTGCAGGCCAGCCACCCTGGCTTCATCGTGCGTGCCCTGGGCGGTGCGTTCTTCGCCGCCGGCATGCTGTTCATGGCCTACAACGTATGGCGTACCGTACGTGCCTCGAACCCGGCAGAAGCTGAAGCTGCCGAACAGATTGCTGTAGTTGGAGCTCACTGATGAAGCATGAAGCAGTCGAGAAGAACATTGGCCTGCTGGCCTTCTTCATGGTTATCGCCGTCAGTGTCGGCGGCCTGACCCAGATCGTTCCGCTGTTTTTCCAGGACGTCACCAACAAGCCGGTCGAGGGCATGAAGCCCCGCCCGGCCCTGGAACTGGAAGGCCGCGACGTCTACATCGCCAACGGTTGCGTCAGCTGCCACTCGCAGATGATCCGCCCGTTCCGTGCTGAAACCGAACGTTACGGCCACTACTCGGTCGCCGGTGAAAGCGTGTGGGACCACCCGTTCCTGTGGGGTTCCAAGCGTACCGGTCCGGACCTGGCCCGTGTCGGCGGTCGTTACTCCGATGACTGGCAGCGTGCGCATTTGTACAACCCGCGCAACGTGGTGCCTGAGTCGAAAATGCCGGCCTACCCGTTCCTCGTGGAAAACAAGCTCGACGGCAAGGAAACCGCGAAGAAAATGGAAGTCTTGCGCACGCTCGGCGTCCCTTACACCGACGAAGACATCGCCGGTGCACAGGATGCCGTGAAGGGCAAAACCGAAATGGACGCGCTGGTGGCCTATCTGCAAGGCCTGGGCACCATCATCAAAAGCAAACGGTGATCTAAATGGATATCGGGATGATTCGTGGCCTGGGCACCGTCGTCGTGATGGTGGCCTTCGTCGGTCTGGCGTTGTGGGTATTCAGTCCCAAGCGCAAGTCGGAGTTCGAAGACGCGACCTTGCTGCCTTTTGCGGATGATCCCGAAGCCATCAAGCACGTCGAGCAAGCTTCTAGGAGTAACAAAGAATGACTACATTCTGGAGTCTGTATGTCACAGTCCTCAGTCTCGGTACGATCTTTTCCCTGACCTGGCTGCTGCTGTCGACCCGCAAGGGCCAGCGCACCGAGGCGACCGAAGAGACGGTCGGCCACTCCTTCGACGGGATCGAGGAGTACGACAACCCCCTGCCGAAATGGTGGTTCATGCTGTTCGTGGGCACCATCATCTTCGCCCTGGGTTACCTGGTGCTGTACCCGGGCCTGGGCAACTGGAAAGGCCTGCTGCCGGGTTACAACTACCTGGATAACGAGAAGCAGACCGCGTTTGCCAACGGCCAGACCGGCTGGACCGGCGTTCACGAGTGGGAAAAGGAAATGGCCCGCTCGGACGCCAAGTTCGGTCCGATCTTCGCCAAGTTCGCTTCCATGCCGATCGAAGAGGTGGCAAAGGATCCACAGGCCCTGAAAATGGGCGGCCGCCTGTTCGCCTCCAACTGCTCGGTCTGCCACGGTTCCGACGCCAAGGGTGCCTATGGCTTCCCTAACCTGACCGACGCCGACTGGCGCTGGGGCGGCGAAGCGGAAACCATCAAGACCACCATCATGGGCGGCCGTCACGCGGTGATGCCGGCGTGGGCTGAAGTGATCGGCGAGCAAGGCGTGGCGGACGTTGCCGCATTCGTCCTGACCAACCTCGATGGCCGCAAGCTGCCGGAAAACACCAAGGCCGACCCGGTTGCCGGGCAGAAACTGTTCGCGGCCAACTGCGTGGCGTGCCACGGTCCGGAAGGTAAAGGCACCCCGGCGATGGGCGCACCCGACCTGACCCACCCGGCCGCGTTCATCTACGGTTCGAGCTTCGCGCAACTGCAGCAGACCATCCGTTACGGCCGTCAGGGCCAGATGCCTGCGCAAGAGCAGATGCAGGGCAACGACAAGGTTCACCTGCTGGCCGCTTACGTCTACAGCTTGTCGCATGGCGAGAAGGCTCCGGCGGCGGACGCCCAGTAAGGCAAACGCTTGATGCAACAAAAAACGGCCCCGCCAATGTGAATTGGCGGGGCCGTTTCTATTGTGGCTTACGCTAGTCTATAGATGCCCGCGACTCATTCTGGCAGCAATGGGCAACGGCGACCCAAGCGTATTCAATGCCTGCATGAACCTGGGAGAGACTCATGCACGCCCGGCAGCTTATGGAAGGCGACCGCCGCCCAAGGAGTCCAGGCCACCCGTTCCGCGCTTGTTGTCAGCAGCGATCCCCCTGGGGCGGGCTTTATCGATAGAAGACTCAATCGTGTGAGTCGGGGTACTGGACGTCGTCTGAGGAGCTGGAGCCGTGCAACCGGTCACAGGTTTCGGCTCCGGGGTGACTTGTGGCTCGGCAGCCGGGATTTGCGCAGCGGTGGGTTCATCTTCATGATGGGTCATGGTTACTTTTCCTTAAGTAAATTATTGAATGTTCAAGCTGCGACCTGGTTACTGTCGCCGATCCAAAGTACGCATTTCATATTGACGATGCCATCCAGCATTGTTCTCAAACTATTACCCGGACCATAAGCCCTGAAATCGTCCAGGGTGGATAAAGGGCAAAAGCGAATTGTCTATAGTCAAGTGACCTGCATCATGTTTTGTTACATTCGCTACACCATTGTTGATTTTTCCCCAACGCGACCAAAGGTCGCACCCTTGAGCTAGAGCGACAGGCGTATCATTGGGCCACTGCGACACCTCTTTTTGACCGCGGTCGGCACGTACTGACCGAGGCATTTTTCCACTGCCGTGGGATGCAATGATGAGCAACCAGATTCCGGTACACGACGTCACCCCGCCCGCCAAGAACGCGAACAACAGCGTCGACCTCTACGCCTCCAGGGAAAAAATCTACACCCGTGCCTTTACCGGCATTTTCCGCAACCTGCGAATGGCAGGCGGTGCCGCGCTGTTCCTGTTGTATTTCGGTACGGTGTGGCTCAACTGGGGCGGGCACCAGGCCGTCTGGTGGAACCTGCCGGAGCGCAAGTTCTTCATCTTTGGTGCCACCTTCTGGCCCCAGGATTTCATCCTGTTGTCCGGCATGCTGATCATCGCTGCCTTCGGCCTGTTCTTCATCACGGTGTACGCCGGCCGGGTCTGGTGCGGCTACACCTGCCCGCAGAGCGTGTGGACCTGGATTTTCATGTGGTGTGAAAAGGTCACCGAAGGCGACCGCAACCAGCGCATCAAACTCGACAAGGCGCCGATGAGCGCCAACAAGTTCCTGCGCAAATTCAGCAAGCACGCCATGTGGCTGCTGATCGGTTTCGTGACCGGCATGACTTTCGTTGGCTACTTCTCGCCGATTCGCGAACTGGTGATTCAGTTCTTCACTGGCGAGGCGGATGGCTGGTCGTATTTCTGGGTCGGTTTCTTCACCCTCGCCACCTACGGCAACGCCGGCTGGCTGCGCGAGCAAGTGTGCATCTACATGTGCCCGTACGCACGCTTCCAGAGCGTGATGTTCGACAAGGACACGCTGATCGTCTCCTACGACCCGCGCCGTGGCGAAAGCCGTGGCCCGCGCAAGAAAGGCATCGACTACAAGGCCCAGGGCCTGGGCGACTGCATCGACTGCACCATGTGTGTCCAGGTCTGCCCGACCGGGATCGACATCCGCGACGGCCTGCAGATCGAGTGCATTGGCTGCGCGGCGTGCATCGATGCCTGCGACGCGATCATGGACAAGATGGAGTACCCGCGCGGCCTGATCAGCTACACCACCGAGCACAACCTGTCCGGGCAGAAAACCCATAAGCTGCGCCCGCGCCTGATTGGCTATGCCGTGGTGCTGATGGCGATGATCGGCGTGCTGGTGACTGCATTCTTCATGCGTTCACTGGTCGGTTTCGACGTCAGCAAGGATCGCGTGCTGTACCGTGAGAATGCCGAAGGCCGGATCGAGAACGTCTACAGCCTGAAGATCATGAACAAGGACCAGCGCGACCACAGCTATGTGCTGGAGGCCACCGGCCTGCCGGACCTCAAGCTGCAAGGCCGGCGTGAGATCAAGGTGGCGGCCGGCGACATCATCAGCCAGCCGGTCGAACTGTCGGTGGCCCCGGAACAATTGCCGTCGAGCACCAACGAGGTGAAATTCATCCTCAAGGACGCCGATGACGCCAGCATCCACGTTGAAGCCAAGAGCCGATTCATCGGCCCACAAAATCGTTGAGAGAAGTGATCATGCCCGCAGCAACTGCCGCAAGTCCCTGGTACAAGCACCTTTGGCCGTGGATCATCATCGGGATCCTGGCCTGCTCGGTGACCCTGACCTTGTCCATGGTGACCATCGCGGTGAAAAACCCGGACAACCTGGTCAACGACAACTACTACGAGGCTGGCAAAGGCATCAACCGTTCGCTCGACCGTGAACTGCTGGCGCAGACCCTGTTGATGCGCGCCAGCATTCACCTGGATGACGTGACCGGTGAAGTCGACCTGCGCCTGAGCGGCAACAGCCAGCCGGCGACGCTTGAGCTGAACCTGATCTCGCCGACGCAACCGGAGAAGGACCGCAAGATCACACTCACCCGCAGCGATACCGAACAGGGCCGCTATATCGGCCAGTTGAGCGACAAGATCGAAGGCCGCCGCTTCATCGAATTGCTCGGCAGCCAGGATGAGCACATCTGGCGCATGTTCGAGGAAGAACTGGTCAACCACGACAAAGAGCTGCTGCTGGGTGACGAGCCGCTGCAAGGCGCGGAAGACCTGAAGAAATAGAAAGCTGCGCTTCGCGCTTCAATGTAGGAGCTGCCGCAGGCTGCGATCTTTTGATCTTGCTTGTTAAGATCAAAAGATCGCAGCCTCGCTTCACTCGTCAGCTCCTACAGGGATAGCGCCCTCCCCGGACAATTTTGAATGACCACCCCAACCCCCTGCTACCACTGCGCCCTCCCCGTCCCGGCCGGCAGCCGCTTCACCGCCGCCGTGCTCGGGGAGTCCCGCGAATTCTGCTGCCCGGGCTGCCAGGCAGTGGCCGAGGCCATTGTCGCCGGCGGGTTGGAGAGCTATTACCAGCATCGCAGCGAAGCCTCGGCCAACCCCGAAGCACTGCCGGTGCAATTGGTCGATGAACTGGCGCTGTATGACCGCGCCGATGTGCAACAGCCCTTCGTTCGCCACGAAGGCGAACTGGCCGAAACCACCCTGCTGATCGAAGGCATCAGTTGCGCCGCCTGCGGCTGGCTGATCGAGAAACACCTGCGCACCTTGCCGGCCGTTGCCGAAGCACGCCTGAACCTGTCCAACCATCGCCTGCACGTGCGCTGGACCGACGCGCAATTGCCACTGAGCCGGGTGCTCGCCGAGCTGCGCCACATCGGCTACGCCGCCCACCCCTACCAGGCCGACCGCGCCAGCGAACAACTGGCCAGCGAGAACCGCCTGGCCCTGCGCCAGCTCGGCGTGGCCGGGCTGCTGTGGTTCCAGGCGATGATGGCGACCATGGCCACCTGGCCGGAATTCAACATCGACCTCAGCCCCGAGCTGCACACCATCCTGCGCTGGGTCGCGCTGTTCCTGACCACGCCGATCGTGTTCTACAGTTGTGCGCCGTTCTTCAAGGGCGCCATGCGCGACCTGCGCACCCGGCACCTGACCATGGACGTTTCGGTGTCGCTGGCCATTGGTAGCGCCTACATCGCCGGGATCTGGACCTCCATCACCGGGGTCGGCGAGCTGTATTTCGATGCCGTCGGCATGTTTGCGCTGTTTCTGCTGGCCGGGCGCTACCTGGAACGGCGCGCCCGGGAACGCACCGCCGCCGCGACCGCGCAACTGGTCAATCTATTGCCCGCTTCATGCCTGCGCCTGGGTGGCGACGGCCAGAGCGAGCGCATCCTGCTCAGCGAACTGCGGGTCGGCGATCAGGTGCTGGTGCATCCGGGGGCGATCCTGCCGGCCGACGGCAAGATCCTCGACGGCCAGTCAAGCATCGACGAGTCGCTGCTGACTGGCGAATACCTTCCGCAGCCACGCACCCCGGGCGACGCCGTCACCGCCGGTACACTGAATGTGGAAGGTCCGTTGACCGTCGAAGTCCTGGCCCTGGGTCAGGACACCCGCCTCTCGGCCATCGTGCGCCTGCTCGACCGCGCCCAGGCGGAAAAACCGCGACTGGCGGAAATTGCCGATCGTGCCGCGCAATGGTTCCTGCTGCTGTCGTTGATCGCCGCCGCCGCCATCGGCCTGCTGTGGTGGGAGCTGGACCCTTCACGGGCGTTCTGGATCGTGCTGGCGATGCTGGTCGCGACCTGCCCCTGCGCCCTGTCCCTGGCCACGCCGACCGCCCTCACCGCTGCCACCGGCACCCTGCACAAGCTGGGTTTGCTGTTGACCCGCGGCCATGTGCTGGAAGGATTGAACCAGATCGACACGGTGATTTTCGACAAGACTGGCACCCTCACCGAAGGTCGCCTGGCGCTGCGCTCGATCCGCCCCCTCGGCACTCTCGACAGCGACCAGTGCCTGAGTCTCGCCGCGGCCCTGGAGAACCGTTCCGAACACCCGATTGCCCGCGCTTTTGGTCGCGCGCCGCTGGCCGCCGAGGACGTTCACAGCATGCCGGGGCTTGGCCTCGAAGGGCAGGTCGGCGCGCAACGCTTGCGCATCGGCCAGCCCGGTTTTGTCTGCGCACTCAGCGGCGCTGCCGTGCCGGCCATTCCGGACGAAGCCGGCCAATGGCTGCTGCTCGGCGATAGCCAGGGGCCGCTGGCGTGGCTGGTGCTCGACGACCGTCTGCGCGCCGATGCCCCTGCCCTGCTCGCCGCCTGCAAGGCACGCGGCTGGCGCACCCTGTTGCTGTCCGGCGACAGCTCGCCGATGGTCGCCAGTGTCGCGGCCGAGTTGGGTATCGACGAGGCCCGGGGCGGCCTGCGCCCGGACGATAAACTGCAGGTCCTGCAACAACTGCACAGGGAAGGCCGCAAGGTGCTGATGCTCGGTGACGGGGTCAACGATGTTCCCGTCTTGGCCGCCGCCGATATCAGCGTGGCCATGGGCTCGGCCACGGACCTGGCGAAAACCAGCGCCGACGCCGTGCTCCTGTCCAACCGCCTCGATGCCCTGGTGCAAGCCTTCAGCCTGGCACGGCGCACCCGTCGGGTGATCATCGAGAACTTGCTGTGGGCGGGGCTGTACAATGGCCTCATGTTGCCGTTCGCCGCCCTCGGCTGGATCACGCCTGTGTGGGCCGCGGTCGGCATGTCGATCAGTTCGTTGACCGTGGTGCTCAACGCCCTGCGCCTGACTCGCCTGCCGAGCGCGCCGACTGCCCGCACCACGCCAGCAACCCGCCCGCTGCCGGCCTGAGCCGCGCGGGCATGGAGTCCAGATGCCAGCTCTCTACGTGATGATTCCCGCCGCGCTGTTGATCGTGGCCATCGCCGTCTACATCTTCTTCTGGGCGGTCGACAGCGGTCAGTACGACGACCTCGACGGCCCGGCCCACAGCATCCTGTTCGACGACCAGGACCCGAACCACACCGCGGCGGTCGACGAGGCCAGCGGCCACCCGCCCAAACCCGACGACAAGGCGCCGCCCCATGCTTGAATTGGCACCGCTGCTGGTGTCGGCGCTCATCCTCGGCCTGCTCGGTGGCGGGCATTGCCTGGGCATGTGCGGCGGCTTGATGGGCGCATTGACGCTGGCTATCCCCAAGGAGCAACGCAGCCGCCGCTTTCGCCTGCTGCTGGCCTACAACCTGGGGCGCATCCTCAGCTACGCCGCCGCCGGCCTGTTGATCGGCCTGGCCGGCTGGGCGGTGGCCAACAGTCCCGCGGCGATGTTCATGCGTGTGCTCGCCGGCCTGCTGCTGATCGCCATGGGCCTGTACCTGGCCGGCTGGTGGAGCGGGCTGACGCGAATCGAAAGTGTCGGTCGCGGCCTGTGGCGGCATATCCAGCCGGTCGCCAACCGCCTGCTGCCGGTGTCGAGCCTGCCCCGCGCGCTGCTGTTGGGCACGCTCTGGGGCTGGCTGCCGTGCGGCCTGGTCTACAGCACCTTGCTGTGGTCGGCCAGCCAGGGCAATGCGCTGGACAGTGCGTTGTTGATGCTGGCGTTTGGGCTGGGGACCTGGCCTGTTTTGCTCGCTACGGGGCTGGCGGCTGAACGGGTGACGGCGTTGTTGCGTAAACGCAGCGTGCGCATGGCGGGCGGGTTGTTGGTGATGTTGTTTGGGATCTGGACACTGCCGGGGCCGCATCAGCATTGGCTCATGGGGCATTAAAAGCATAAGATCGCAGCCTGCGGCAGCTCCTACATGGGATGGCATTACATCTGTAGGAGCTGCCGAAGGCTGCGATCTTTTGATCTTGATCCTCCTTGATGCAAATCAAGATGCCCCACCCCGCCCTCGCATAAAGTGGCTGACACTGCCAGCCTATCCGGGGGAATGCCCGCATGATGCTCGACGCCATTCGTTGGGACACCGATCTGATCCGCCGTTACGACCTGGCGGGACCGCGCTACACCTCCTACCCGACCGCCGTGCAATTCCACAGCCAGATCAGCCCGTTCGACCTGCTGCATGCCCTGCGCGACAGCCGCAAGGCCGCGCGCCCGTTGTCGCTGTACGTGCACGTGCCGTTCTGCGCGAACATCTGCTACTACTGCGCCTGCAATAAGGTCATCACCAAGGATCGCGGCCGCGCGCTGCCCTATCTGCAGCGCCTGGAACAGGAGATCCAGTTGATCGCCTGCCACCTCGACCCGACACAAAAAGTCGAGCAGTTGCACTTTGGCGGCGGCACACCGACCTTCCTCAGCCACGACGAGTTGCGCCAGTTGATGGCCCACCTGCGCAAACACTTCAATCTGCTGGACGATGATTCCGGCGACTACGGCATCGAAATCGACCCCCGCGAAGCCGACTGGTCGACCATGGGCCTGCTGCGTGAACTGGGCTTCAATCGGGTCAGCATCGGCCTGCAAGACCTTGACCCTGCCGTGCAGCGTGCGGTCAATCGCCTGCAGAGCCTGGAGGAAACCCGCGCAGTGATCGACGCCGCCCGCACCCTGCAGTTTCGCTCGATCAACATCGACCTGATCTACGGACTGCCCAAACAGACCCCGGAAAACTTCGCCCGCACCGTCGACGAAGTCATCAGCCTGCAACCGGACCGACTCTCGGTGTTCAACTACGCACACCTGCCGGAACGCTTCATGCCGCAACGGCGCATCAACAGCAACGAGCTGCCGACACCCGCGCAAAAACTGCAAATGCTTCAGGGCACCATCGAGCAACTGACCGCCGCCGGCTACCGCTACATCGGCATGGACCACTTCGCGCTGCCCGACGATGAACTGGCGATTGCCCAGGAAGAATCGACCCTGCAACGCAACTTCCAGGGCTACACCACCCACGGGCATTGCGACCTGATCGGCCTGGGCGTGTCGGCGATCAGTCAGATCGGCGACCTGTACTGCCAGAACAGCAGCGACCTGAACCAATACCAGAACGCCCTGGCCTCGTCACAACTGGCCACCAGCCGTGGCCTGCTGTGCAACGCCGATGACCGTTTGCGCCGCGCGGTGATCCAGCAGCTGATCTGCAATTTCAGCCTGGAATTCGCCCAGATCGAACAGGCCTTCAATATCGATTTTCAAGGTTATTTCGCCGAAATTTGGCCGCAATTGCAGCGCATGGCCAAGGATGGCCTGATTGAGTTCGATAGCGAACGCATCACGGTATTGCCGGCAGGCCGCCTGTTGGTGCGCTCGGTGTGCATGGTGTTCGATGCCTACCTTGCGCAACACAGTCACCAAAGGTTTTCCCGGGTGATCTAGATCCCTGCGACAAATCCGCCGCGTGCTGGCCTCAATGTCCTACAGTGGGTTACCCTTACAGCTTATGTGTGTTTTCCCACAAGGATTGAAGAAATGTCCGAGCCAGTAAAATTGCGCGCTCACACCCAGGCACATTGCAAGGATTGCAGTCTGGCCCCGCTGTGTTTGCCACTTTCTCTGAATCTGGAAGATATGGATGCGCTGGACGAAATCGTCAAACGGGGACGCCCGCTGAAAAAGGGCGAGTTTCTGTTCCGCCAGGGCGACCGGTTCGACTCGGTCTACGCCGTGCGCTCCGGCGCCCTGAAGACCTTCAACCTGAGCGATGGCGGCGAAGAACAGCTCACCGGCTTCCACTTGCCGAGCGAACTGGTCGGGTTATCGGGCATGGACACCGAAAAGCATCCGGTGTCGGCACAGGCGCTGGAAACCACCTCGGTGTGTGAAATCCCCTTCGAACGTCTCGACGAACTGGCCCTGCAACTGCCGCAGTTGCGTCGTCAGCTGATGCGCGTGATGAGCCGCGAGATTCGCGACGATCAACAGATGATGCTGCTGCTGTCGAAAAAGACCGCCGACGAGCGCATCGCCACCTTCCTGGTCAACCTGTCCGCCCGTTTCCGCGCCCGGGGTTTCTCGGCCAATCAGTTCCGCCTGAGCATGTCGCGCAATGAAATCGGCAACTACCTGGGCCTGGCGGTGGAAACCGTGTCGCGGGTGTTCACGCGCTTCCAGCAGAACGAACTGATCGCCGCCGAAGGCAAGGAAATCCGCATCCTTGACCCGATCCAGCTGTGCGCCCTGGCCGGTGGCTCCCTCGAAGGCTGATTCGGCCGATCGCGGCTGAGCGAAACGGTTCAGCCGCCGTTATACTGTGTCGTTTGCAGCCTGCCAGGACATCTTCGATGGTCTTCGACTCCTTCGACATCAAATCCCTCATCCGCCCCGTGATCGACTTTCCCAAGCCCGGCGTGATCTTTCGCGACATCACCCCGCTCTTCCAGTCGCCCACGGCCCTGCGCCTGGTGATGGACAGTTTCGCCCACCGCTATGTCGAGGCGGATTTCACCCACATTGGCGCCATGGATGCCCGGGGTTTCCTGATCGGTTCGGTGCTGGCCTATCAGCTGAACAAGCCGCTGGTGCTGTTTCGCAAGCAAGGCAAGTTGCCAGCCGACGTCCTGGCAGAAGGCTATGCGACCGAGTACGGCGAAGCGTTTCTTGAAGTGCACGCCGACAGCCTGTGCGAAGGCGATTCGGTGGTGATGTTCGACGACCTGATCGCCACCGGCGGCACCCTGATTGCGGCGGCGAACCTGGTTCGGCGCATGGGTGCGCGGGTTCATGAAGCGGCGGCGATCATTGATTTGCCGGAGCTGGGCGGGTCGCAGCGCCTGGAAGACATGGGGATTCCTACTTTCTGCCTGACGCAGTTTGCTCTTACCGATAAGTAAGCGGCGACTGTACTGACACTATCGCCGGCAGGCCAGCTCCCACAGGGTTCTGTGTCATGCGCAGGATTTGCGTACGGCGTAGATCCTTGTGGGAGCTGGCCTGCCGGCGATGACGTGAGTCGCTACACAGCAAGCCTCAGAGACCCATCTGCTTGCTGATGATCTCGTTCATCACTTCCCGCGTCCCCCCGCCAATCGAAAGAATCCGGTTATCCCGGTACAACCGCTCCACCAGGCTCTCGCGCATGTAACCCAGGCCACCGAGGATCTGCACGGCATCGTGGGTGATCCGGTCTGCGGTATCCGTGGCAAAATTCTTGGCCATGGAAATCTCCTTGATCACGCTCTTGCCCGCCGCCATCTTCGCCGCCTGCCGGTAGGTGAATTCCCTTGAGACTTCGAGCGCCGTGGCCATTTCCGCCAGGCGATGCTTGATCACCTGGAACTTGCCGATCGGCTTGCCAAAGGCTTCACGCTCGCGCGCCCACTTGAGGCTCTCCTCCAGGGCCAGCTGCGCAGTCATGTTGGCCATCAAGGCCAAGGCCAGGCGTTCGTTCTGGAAATTGCCCATGATGCAGGCAAAACCCATGTTCTCACTGCCGATCAGATTGCCTACGGGCACCTGGCAATCATCGAAGAACAGCTCGGCTGTGTCCGACGCCCACCAGCCCATTTTCTTCAATGGCCGTCCGACGGTGAAACCCGGAGTGCCCTTCTCGATCAACAACAGGCTGATGCCGGAAAAACCCGGCTCGCCGGTGCGCACCGCGACGGTGTAGAAATCCGCGCGCACACCGCTGGTGATGAAGGTTTTACTGCCGCTGACCCGGTAGAACTCGCCATCACGCACGGCGCGGGTTTGCAGGTTGGCGACGTCGGACCCGCCGCCGGGTTCGGTGACGGCCAGGGCGCTGATTTTCTCGCCGGACAGCACCTGTGGCACGACCCGGTCACGGATTTGCGGCCTGGCCCACTTGAGAATCGGCGGCAAGCCGATGTCCAGCGACCCCAGCCCCGCCACCAGGCCTCCGGAACCACAGCGCATCAGTTCTTCGCTGGCGGCGATCTTGGCAAACACATCGCCCTCGTGGCTGCCACCCAGGCTCTGTGGATAACCGATGCCGAGAATGCCCGCGGCGCCGGCTTTCAGGTAAAGCTCTCGGGGAAAGCTTTCGGCTTCTTCCCACCGGTCGATGTCCGGCAGGATCTCGCGCTCGACGAAACGTCTTACGCTGTCGCGGACCATTTGGTGGCTGGGGTCGAAGTATTCCTCGAAGGCAGGCATCGGCGAACTCCACTGAAGGGGTTCAGCGAAGTTAACCGAGCGCTTGCTTGGTTTTCAACAGGATTGTGTGAATCAGCGAGACCGAGGCGCCTGCATCGCCAGCAAGCCGGCTCCTACAGGGGTTCTGTATGCACCGCTAATACCATGTGGGAGCGGGCTTGCTCGCGAAGGCGTCAGTAAAAACACCACACAACTTAGAGGGAAATCGGCTTTCGCCCCGCAAACGAATGCGCCAGCGTCCCGCCATCCACCAACTCCAACTCCCCCCCCAACGGCACGCCATGGGCGATGCGCGAAGCGATCAGGCCTTTGCTGCTGAGCAACTGGGCGATGTAGTGCGCGGTGGCTTCACCTTCCACCGTCGGGTTGGTGGCGAGGATGACTTCAGTGAACGTGCCCGCCTCCTCGATCCGCGCCATCAACTGCGGAATGCCGATCGCCTCCGGGCCCAGCCCGTCAAGCGGCGACAGGTGGCCCTTGAGCACGAAGTAGCGGCCACGGAAACCGGTCTGCTCCACGGCGTAGACGTCCATCGGCCCTTCCACCACGCAGAGCAAAGTGTCGTCGCGCCGGGTATCGGCGCATTGCGGGCAGAGGTCGTCTTCGGTCAGGGTGCGGCACAGACGACAGTGACCGACCCCGTCCATGGCCTGGCTCAGGGCCAGTGCCAGGCGCGAGCCACCACTGCGATCACGCTCGAGCAACTGCAACGCCATGCGCTGGGCGGTTTTCTGACCCACACCTGGCAAAACTCGCAGGGCGTCGATCAGTTGGCGAATCAAAGGGCTGAAGCTCATGGGGAAAAGTCCGACGAAAACAACGAGACGCGGTTTATACCCGCGCCTCCGTTGAGCGTCAATTATTGCGCTGGCGCCACCCGTACCACCAACTTGCCGAAGTTGCGGCCTTCGAGCAGGCCGATGAACGCATCAGGCGAATTCTCCAGGCCATCGACCACGTCTTCGCGGAACTTCACCTTGCCATCGCGCACCCACGACGCCATCGCGCTGATGAATTCCGGCTGGCGATCACCGTAATCGTCGAACACGATGAAACCCTGGATCCGTACGCGCTTGGTCAGCAACGTGCGCTGCAACAGCGGCAGGCGATCCGGGCCGCTCGGTGCTTCGCTGGCGTTGTAGGACGCAATCAGGCCGCAGAGCGGAATCCGCGCCTTGGGGTTGAGCAACGGCACCACAGCGTCGAACACCTTGCCACCGACGTTCTCGTAATAGATATCGATGCCCTTGGGGCACGCCTGCGCCAGCTCGTCGACGAAGTCCGGGCTCTTGTGGTCGACGCAGGCATCGAAGCCCAGTTCTTCAACCACATAGCGGCATTTTTCCGCCCCACCGGCCACGCCGACCACGCGCAGGCCCTTGATCTTCGCCACTTGCCCAACCACCGAACCGACTGCGCCGGATGCCGCCGCGACCACCAGGGTCTCGCCTTCCTTTGGCTGGCCGATGTCCATCAAGCCCATGTAGGCGGTCATGCCCGGCATGCCGAGTACACCCAGGGCCATGGACGGGCTGGGCAGACCCGACGGTACCGGGATGATACTGCGACCGTCGTTGATGCTGTGGCTCTGCCACCCCGTGGCGCCCACCACCAGATCCCCTTCATGAAACTTGGGATGGCGCGAACGCTCGACCCGGCTGACCGCACCGCCGGTCATCACGTCGCCGATTTCCACCGGCGCGGCGTAGGACGGCGCATCACTCATGCGCCCACGCATGTAGGGATCCAGCGACAGATAAAGGGTCTTGAGCAGCACCTGACCCTCTTCCAGATCGGGGAGCGCGACGCGCTCCATGCGGAAGTTTTCCGGTGTTGGCGCGCCGACCGGGCGCGAAGCCAGGACGATTCGTTGGTTGAGGGTCATGGGGTCGGACATGGCAGCGTCTCCTTTCGATGAATTCGGGGGTATAGGGAGCAGACCGTTGGGGCGGTATGGCGTTCGATGTTTATTCAGTTGGACCGAGGGGACTTTATCGCCAGCAGGCTGGCTCCCACAGGGATCACTTCGATCCTGTGGGAGCCAGCCTGCTGGCGATAGCGCCCGGGCAGACACCTCACTTCTTCCTGCCAGAAACAAAAATGCCAGGCGCTATGCCTGGCATTTTTTGTAACTCATCTGAGGCCTGAAGGCGAATCAGAATGGCAGTTTCATGCCCGGTGGCAGTTGCATGCCAGCGGTCATGCTGCCCATTTTGTCCTGGCTGTTGGCTTCGATCTTGCGCACGGCGTCGTTGACGGCCGCAGCGAACACCGCTTCCAGCATTTCCTTGTCATCTTCGCTCAGGCCTTCGACCAGGCTTGGGTCGATGGTCACGCGCTTGACGTCGTGACGACCGGTCATCACCACGGTGACCATGTCGCCACCGGCTTTACCGGTGACTTCGGCGTTGGCCAGCTCTTCCTGCATCTTGGCCATTTTTTCCTGCATCTGCTGTGCCTGCTTCATCAGGCCGGCCATGCCACCTTTCATCATGGGAATCACCTCAAAAGTACTTGGATTAAAACGGCGCCCGGCCCGCTCGGGCGAGCGCCTTCAGTTATTAGCCCTGACTGACCAGGGCCTCGACAGGTTCAATAGTATCGTTACGGATGACCGCACCGAACTGCTGCATCATTTGCTGGATGAACGGATCACCATGGATTGACTCCTCGGCCTCGCGCTGACGGTCGGCACGCCGACGGGACGCCGCCTGGGCCGGGGTTTCCTGCTCGGGCTTGATCAGCTCCATGGTCAGGGTCAGGGTGCGCCCGTGATACTGGTTCAACGCTTCGTTGAGGCGCCGCTGTTGCGTGGCGTTGAACAAGGCGCTGTGGGCCGGGTCCAGGTGCAGCAACCAATTGTCGCCATCGACGGCGATCAGCGTGCAGTTGGCGGCGATGCTGCCGGTCATGCCGGAGATCGGCAGGTTCGGGAACAGCTCCAGCCATTGCAGGGCCAGGCCGGTGGCCGGCGCTGCGGCGGGCTCAGGCTCGGGCTCTGCGGCCGGCTCGGCGGCGTGCTCGCTGGCCAACTCGTCTAGATAGCTGTAGGCCGAGTCCATGTCTGGCTCGATGTAATCTTCGTCCAGCGGCGGCTCGTCATCCAGGTCCATGCCCGGCGTGGCGGCATCGACTTCGGCCACCGACGGTTCTGGAATGGGCGCGGCGGCCCACTCCGGCGCGTCCGGCACCACGCTGTCCGGCGTCGGCAGTGGCATCGGCGGCAACTCGGGCTGCTCGCTGGCGGTTTCCAGCACCGGCTCGACGGCCGGCTGCTGCACGACTGCAGGCTCGACTGGATCATTCCACGGCAGGTCGACCACTTCTTCGACCACGACCGCCTCGACCACCGGCTCAGGCACCGGCTCAGGCGCTACAACGGGAGCAACCGGCGCAGGTGCCGCAGCCACGGCTGCAACGGCTGCAACGGCTACAGGCGCAACGACCGGCGTGGCAGCCACTGATTTGGCGGAATCAACCGTGGCCTGGCTGATCCCCACTGTCTTTAGCGGTTGCCTCGGCGCGTCCGCAGTATCGGCGGGGCGGAACGCCAGCATGCGCAACAGCACCATTTCAAAGCCGCCACGGGGGTCTGGCGCCAGCGGCAGGTCGCGGCGGCCGATCAGGCCCATCTGGTAATAGAACTGCACGTCTTCGGCCGGCAAGGCCTGGGCCAGGGCCAGCACCCGGTCGCGGTCGCCGTGACCGTTGTCGACGCCTTCAGGCAAGGCCTGGGCAATGGCGACACGGTGCAGCACATTGAGGATTTCCGAGAGCACGCCGTTCCAGTCCGGGCCCTGTTCAGCCAGGTGGCGGACCGCTTCGAGCAAGGCCTTGGCGTCGCCTTCGATCAACGCATGCAGGACGTCATAGACCTGACCATGATCGAGGGTACCGAGCATCGCCCGCACGTCAGCGGCCATGACCTTGCCTTCACCGAAGGCGATCGCCTGGTCGGTGAGGCTCATGGCATCGCGCATCGAACCGTCGGCGGCACGACCGAGCAACCACAGCGCGTCGTCTTCGAACGGTACATTCTCGACGCTCAGCACATGGCTCAAATGCTCGACCACCCGCTCCGGGGTCATGTTCTTCAGGGAGAACTGCAGGCAACGGGAAAGAATCGTTGCAGGAAGTTTCTGCGGGTCGGTGGTGGCCAGGATGAACTTGACGTAGGGCGGCGGCTCTTCGAGGGTTTTCAACAGCGCATTGAAGGAATGGCTGGAAAGCATGTGCACTTCGTCGATCAGGTAGACCTTGAAGCGCCCGCGGCTAGGGGCGTACTGCACGTTGTCGAGCAGCTCGCGGGTGTCCTCGACCTTGGTACGGCTGGCGGCGTCGATCTCGATCAGGTCGACGAAGCGCCCTTCATCGATCTCGCGGCACACCGAACACTCGCCACAAGGCGTTGAAGTGATACCTGTTTCACAGTTCAGGCATTTGGCGATGATCCGCGCAATGGTGGTCTTGCCGACCCCGCGCGTACCGGTGAACAGGTACGCGTGGTGCAGCCGCTGGCTGTCCAAGGCATTGATCAGAGCCTTGAGCACATGGGTCTGGCCGACCATTTCGCGGAACGAGCGCGGACGCCATTTACGTGCAAGAACCTGATAACTCATCGAAAACCGTCGCAGCGAAGGAAGCAGAAGCGGCTAATGCTAGCGGAGCAAGGCACAAATTGCATCCGGTGCGCTCGTCTAATCTGGCTAAGCTGCTCTTTGGAAGGATTTATCGGAGCGTTTATGCGGCTGGGCTTGGGGGCACTGCTGTTGATCAGCCTGGACGGGGCGGCCGCTGACGCTCCGTTACGCTTCGTGATACCTGACAGTTGGGCCATGCCGATGGTGCAGCTGGAACGTGGGCGGCCGACCCAAGGCATCCTGTATGACGTGATGCTCAGCCTCGCCACCCAGGTCGGCGTACCGGCGCAGTTTCACGTATTGCCCCGCGGTCGGGTGCAGAGCGCCATGGAGCATGGCGAGGTGGACATTCGCTGCTACGCCGCGCAGTCCTGGACGCCGAACCAGTCCGGCGACTATATCTGGAGCATTCCGCTCTGGACGCAACCCGACTTGCTGATCAGCCAGTCCGGCGCTCCGACGTCAGTGAATCCGACTCACCTGGCCCATCAATCGATCGGCACGGTACTCGGTTACAGCTACCCGGCCCTGCAACCGCTGTTCGACGCCAACCGACTGCAGCGCGACGATGCACGCAACCAGGAACAAGTGCTGGAGAAGCTGCATGCCGGGCGCAACCGTTATGCGGTCAGCAACCAATGGACCCTGGACTGGTTCAACCAGCGATTGCTACCCCAGCAGCAACTGCAAAGGGTGGCGCTGCTGCAGGAACAAAACGTCGGCTGCTATGTGCGCAATGATCCCAAGGTGCCGGTGCAGCGCATACTGCGCACCCTGCTGCGGATGAAGATGTCTGGGGAGATCGATGACATCATTCGGCTCTACATTGGCGGCAAGGCTGAAGACAGGCCGTGACCGGTTGCCTGCGCCACCCGCCATTGCGCTGGCGCGACAAAACCGGCGACCCAGCCCGGCACATCGACGGCCGGCATCGGCTGCGCAATGAAATCCCCCTGGGCCACTTCGCAGCCAAGATGCAACAGCAGCTCACCGTGCTCGATACTTTCCACCCCCTCTGCGACCACCTGGCGACCAAATGCCCGGGCCAGGCCGATCACGGCCGTGGTCAAGGCCAGGTCATCACCGTCGTGAACAATGTCGCGCACAAAGGACTTGTCGATCTTGATGGTCTGGGTGCGCAGGCGCTTGAGGTAACTCAGGGATGAATAGCCGGTGCCGAAATCCCCCAGGGAAAACTGCACCCCCAGCGCCTGGCAGGCCTGCAGGCACGCACTGACATGCTGGATGTTCTCGACTGCGACCGACTCGACGATCTCCAGGTCAAGGCGCTGCGGCGCGACCCGATCGTGCCGCGACAACAGGTTTTGGAGCCGCTCGACGAAATCCGCCCGCTGAAAATGCCGCGCCGCAATATTGATGCTCACCGGCCAGTCATGCCCATCCTGTCGCCATCGATCCAACTGGGCCAACACCTGATCGATGACCCATTCACCGATATCGATGATCAGGTCTGTCTCTTCCACCTGGGGTAGAAATTCCCATGCGCGCACCAGGCCGTTTTGCGGATGCTCCCAGCGCAGCAATGCCTCGAAGCCGACGACCCGGCCACGGCGCATGTTGACCTTGGGCTGGAAATGCAGGCGCAGTTCGCCGTCCACCAGCGCCTGGCGTACCCGCTCGACCGTCTCGTGAGTGGCCTTGACCTCACGGTCGCGGGTAACGTCGAATATATGAAAGCGCTTCCGACCGCTCTGCTTGGCCACATACATGGCCTGGTCGGCATGCCGCAACAGGGTCCCGGCATCCTCGTTATCGTCAGGAAAGAGCGTGACGCCAATGCTGGCAAACACATGGATGTCCTTGCCATGCAGCGAATACGGTACCGATATGGCTCCCAGCACCCGGTTCAGCGCCGCCCGCAGTTGCGGCAGATCGTGAACGTACCGCAACACCAGGACGAACTCGTCACCTGCCAGCCGCGCGACTACATCCTCGCCACGCACAATATTGCGCAGGCGCTTGGCCACCTCCACCAGCAACAGATCGCCACTGGCATGTCCGTAGCCATCGTTGACCGCCTTGAAGCCATCGAGATCAAGCATGCACACCGCCAGCGCAATGTTCTCCTGCCGGGAGAACTCCAGCGCCTGATCGAGCAGATCCGAGAGAAATGCACGATTGGGCAGCCCGGTGAGCACGTCATGGCCGACCCGCCATTGCAGGGAATGCAGGAGTTGCCGTTTTTCACTGATGTCGAACCGAATCGACAGATACCTCTCGACCCGCCCGGTGGCGCTATCGATCACCGGCACCATGGTGCTGTCGACCCAATACAGGCTGCCATCCTTGGCGCGATTGCAGATCTCGCCCTTCCAGATCTGACCCAGGGCGATGGTGCGCCACATCTCGACGAAAAATTCAGTGGCGTGCATACCGGAATTGAGCATGCGATGGTTTTGACCAAGCAATTCTTCACGGCTATAGCCGGACACTGCGCAAAACTGGTCATTGACGTGGGTGATCCGGCCGCTCAGGTCGGTCTCGGAAAAAATCGCGGCGGCATCCACCGCCCTGCGGTACTTCTCATCCATGAGTCAGGCTCGCTGTCGCTGGCGGTGGAACCCGTTCAAGGCAGCAACACCGATGCTGGTAATATTGTGCAAGAGCTTCTCGCCGCCTTGCGTGAACGCGCACTGATGGCTTTTTCACATCGTTCCATAATCTGAAACAAGCTCATTCAATGTCGCATTAGCGCGGCAATTCTACGAAATACATCACATTTTGAAAAGCAAGGTGATGGATCATGCAGTTGTCTAATGCGAAAATCTATCGTTAAGTTCTTGATTCTAAATGGGAATTGAGCGATGCACATTTCAAGTTTGGGTCCAGCCATCCGGCGGTACCGCAAGGTCGCGGGGCTTACTCAGGCTGAACTAGGCGAAAAAACCGGTTTTGACCCCAAAACCATCAGCCGCTTCGAAACCGGCACCTATACCCCCAGCGTGGATGCACTGTTCATGTTTGCCAATGTGCTGGGGGTGAAGCTGAAAGCCTTTTTCGCCGACCTTGGCGATGAAGACGAACAGCGGGCGTATCTGTTCGATGTCATACATAAAGCCCCCCCAAAGGATCTGGGAAAGCTGATTGCAGCGGTTGACCAGGCCTTGTCCAAGCCTTAGAGCCAGAAAAGAACAAAGGAGACCGACGTGTCGCGCTCGACAGGTCGCCCTCCTTTTTCCATGTCGCAGGAAAATCACGGACGACAAAAAACCGCTATGGGCAGATGCCATGGCAGTACAGGAAAAATGGTTCGAGGCAGATAACGCGAGAGAGGGTCTCGCGGTTCGTTAAGGTGGTAACCCCACCAGCCACACCCCGGCACACAATGTCACCGCTGCGGCTGCTCCCTTCCAGTTGAATCCGACTGGTATGCAACCAAGCTTTTTGATCACTGTGAGCCATGTAATACGGGGTGTTCAGCTTGGTGAACTATCTCTTCATCGTGTGAAAACACGTTGCACAACTCGTCAAAAAACTCGGGGTGAAACCGGCATTGGTCCACTTTGCTGTTCCACTTTGGTGTTCCACTCATGACCTATATCGTCCGCCGCCAATCGGTCTATTACCTGAACCTTCGACTGCCCAAGCATCTGTTCCCGAACCGTCACACCTTGCGCGTGTGCTTGAACATTCGCGAGCGTCAGCCTGCATTGTTTCTTGCCGCTTCACTCGCCCAGAAAGTCCACAACCACCTAAACGAACACCCTCTGGCAGACCTCCAGACACTTCGGACTTTGTGCTCGCAGTGGCGAGACTCCACCCCAACGCAGACCATCCAACCTGTTCCAAGGAAAGTACCAGCGGTTACCGTGATTCGGAAAAGCGATGGCCCTACCCTCGCCACCTTGTCGAAGCTCTATATAGAAGAAGGGAAACGTGGTGGTACTTGGCGAGAGGTCAGCACGCATGAAGTCGAACGTTCATTACGAGATTTGTTCGAGCTAATGGGGGACATGCCCGTGGAAGCTTTCGACGTGCACCAAGCTCGCCTTTTGAAGGATCGTCTGAGTCGATGTCCGCAATACTTTGGTCTGCGCCCCGAATTTGAAGGAAAGACTCTGCGACAGGTTGTCGAGTCGGCTGGCATGTACAAAACCATCACCGCCGTTACCGTGAATAACCGTCTGCGCAAGCTCTCAGCATTCATGAACTGGTGCAAATCCAATGGTTACATCGCGGACAATCCATTGGTGGGACTCAAGGTCATGACGGGTTCGGCCAAGGAAGCTCGGTTGTCATTTGATCAACACGACCTGTCAACCTTACTCAATCTGGATGTACTTAAGACAGAAGCTCTGAAATATCCATGGCGGTACTGGTTACCGTTACTGGGACGATTCACAGGTGCTCGGTTGGAGGAGTTGTGCCAGTTACACGTAACCGACTTCATCACCTTTCAAGGAGTCGATTGCATCAAAATCGACGACGGTCATGATTCTCAAAAACTGAAGAACAGTAGCAGTCGCCGGACGCTGCCGATCCATCCGGCTCTGATCCAGCTTGGGCTGCTTGATTACGTTGATACTCAGCGTACTAAAAACTTTGATCGTTTGTTTCCAGAGCTGGTAGCTGTTCGTGGAAAGCTCGGCCATGCACCGTCAAAATGGTTCGGACGTTACAAGGTAAAACGCGGCATAACCGATCCCAAGAAGACCTTTCACAGTTTCCGCCACACAATGATCGACGACCTACGTGATGGAAGGGTTCAAGATTCGCTTATAAAACGTATCGCCGGTCATGAAGACTCTGCCGTGACATTCGGTGTGTACGGTAGCCGTATCCCTATTAAAGCAATGGTCGATGCACTGGGACATCTTTCGCTACCCAGCACATAACCTTTGACCTTGAAAACAAATTGAAAAAGGGGTTGACAAACGTGCAAATTGTTGAGCTAGGTGTTGACAAGAATCGTTCGCATCTGTATAATGGACATATCAAGAGAGGGGAAACTGACATCGTCCATACCAGTGTCTCCAAGCACCAGCGATCCCCGTACTGCATTAGCCCTTTCTTTCTAAGAACAGTACTCATCAGTTACCTTCTCCGATAATTTATAAGCCGTACTCTTAAACCAGTACGGCTTTTTATTACCTGCACCGCAACACAAACAACTCTTTATCAATAACTCTAAAACGGAGCGAACCCTTATGCCTGTAGAAAAGCAATGCGCATCATGTAACAAGTCACTAGCCGGCAAGCGTAGTCACGCCGTCACTTGTGGTTCAACCTGCCGGGGAATCCAGTGGCGAGCAAACAAAGAACCATTGGCTCCAGTAAAACTAATGTTCAATATCGCCAATTATGAATTGATTAAGACTGCGGCTGGCAATCATGGCGTATCAATTCATGACTATATCCATGCACGTGCAATTGAAAGTGAGTGCTTCTGATGCTGGTACGTTTAAATCAAGAAGCACAGGAAAAACTTGAAACAATCATGAGGCGATTTCACTACCCAAATCACCAACATTGTTTACAGGTATTAATATCCAGTGTAACGAACAACCTCAGACAATCAGATGAAAAGAGGAAGAAAGTAAACATCTGACACACCCATTTAGTCCTACACACTTTCAAAACAAAGTCGAGGATAAAACCACAACAAACAAGGAATACAAATGCCTAACTACATCGTAATTCATAAACCATCGCAACTCATCAAAGCAGTGATTACCACTTCATTTTCACCAACACCAGATGACAAACATAGTTTCCATGCTGCTTCAAGCGCAGTATTGGATCGTTACTATAAACTCAAGACCAAAGCGATCCATCAGGGTGTACTGGTTTCAGCTGGTGAACTGATGAATGCTTGCCCAAGCTTCAAGGATCAAATCAGCAATGGTCGTGTTGGTAAAGTCCAACCTGTTACTACTCGTATTCGGAATGAGTTAACACCTGCTGACGTTGATCGTGAATCAAGTATCGAACATTGGATCAGCACTAACCCTAATGCTGTCCACCATGACCTTTCAGACAAGTTTCTCACTGGTACATTGGCAGCCAAAGCATACCTGAACAAGTACAGCTAGAAGCTCGTAAAAGACGATTACAACCTCAATTACTGACAATCTTGGCTACCCCCTAGGTTGCCACTTTTGCACATCTGCAGCCCTTAATTTATATGGGTTGAAATTCCGATTTCGACCTAATGTCAGGTGTCTTTCAATACAAACAAATAAAAGGATATAACAATGAACATAGAAACCACACCAATGCTAGAGAGACATCTAGCTATCAAGCGATTGATACACTATCTCCACGTACAACATTCGGCGATTAATTCTGGCGATCAACAGCAGTATCGTCGTGCTAAAGATGTTATTGACAAGCTTGTCACTGAATACGGCGTGGAAGCATTCCACGTTGCGCAGGATCGGTATCGATATGAGTGATACCAACCGAGAGCAAAATAATCACTTCATGAGAAAATTCAGAAAGTCATCCGCAGAAGCTAAAGATCGTCGTAACAAACAACTTGTAGAACAACAAGAAATACGAGTGACTGCGGAGAAGCTGCAACAACAACTACTGGCCATAGCTGACTTGAAAGCTCAGATTGCTGCATTCCAAACCGCTGATGGTGCAATTGCTAAAATCACAAGTGATACCAATAACACCACTGACAAGATCAGTGATGAACAATACCAAACCATCATCACTCAAAAGATGATCGCCCACATGAAATCAAAAGGATAAAATTAAATGACTGACAAGATAACGATCAAAGGTACCGCACCAAAGTTTGATGAACAAGCTCTGAGACAACTTCAGAAAGGTTATCACAATGTATACAACAACACCGACCAACGCTGTACAGTGGTACGTGACAAACTTGCATACAGCTTCTTGGCCAAGGTAGTTGAGATGAGCACTGGGGGATATGTTCTCACTCCTAACTATCCAATCTCAACATCGCCAGCAGATTACTCAGTCTTCATGATCAAACCTGAGCACATTCAAGCACAAGACCTGATTGCAATAGATGCCAAAGTGAAACAGGAATACATTGCAAAACTAGAAGTTGAACGTCAGGAGTATCGTGATCGTCTTACTGCTCAACTGGTTCAGGCCGCAGCGTTGAAAGAACAGAAGAAAATCGAAGATGCCCACAAGAAACGAACGACTGACATCGAAAAGGAAGTTAACGAATTGTTTGGTGAATTGATCGTGCCTGAGTGATCCAGTGGCTCAGATTGATTCTGTAACACCTGCTGTAACTTACAAAACCGCCTATGAGAGCTTCCTCAATGAAAGGCAATATCCTACGGCTCCGGCAGTGCTCGACGCTGCAAGGAGCTTTACGTCAATCAGCAATTTCCACTTTTGGTAGTTGACAACTTCTCTAAACTCTTTTTGGTCTAACGAACCATTTGACGCGTCCGAGTTGCAAGGACTAACATCCGCCCGCTTCAAACCACTACACACAACCCATCTGGCAGCTACCCGAGGTAACGCCTATGAAATAAACTAAAGGAGAAACAACAATGAGCACAATCAAACAACAGATGTGGAACGCACATTGTCGCTGCAAGGGATGCACAGGTCACGGGTTAGGTTGGATCACTCACCTCCAACCAAAGAACCGACAAGCCAGCAATCAGGAAAAGAAGCGCACACACAACATTGATGGACTCAGTGTGGACCCAGTTACGGGCGAAGTGATGGGAAGCTACACCACCCACGATTATGACCCGGCACCCTACGTTTACCCAATGCCGACCCAGGGCGATAAGCCCTTCGAAACAATCGCACACCTGCGACATGAACTTGACCCGACGCCACGCCCTGAGGTTGCCGAAGTGGTAGTGGATTTGCTGCCTGATGGTGTGATCGACCTTGACGCCGAACGCAGTAGACGCGGACCAAAGCCAAAGGTGACGCCCAACCAGATCGCCAGTTTGTTGCACGTTGCTCATTCTGAAAGGCGTGGATGGGTTGACGATTACGTCTTTGGTGCCTGCGCTACGGCGGCTGGTGTTAGTAGCGGCAAATTGAATGTGAGCCCATCAAACGTACTACGTGCCTGCCTGTTGGATGAGATCAGTGTTGAAGTGGTGACGCGCGTGATTAAACTTGACGGACTAATCACCATGGACGAACGAACAGCAAGGAGAATCTGCCAGTGTACCCGCTTCGCTATTAGCGCAATGGAACGCTACCTTGAATGCAATCCGACTGTACGTCAGCAGCTCCAAGGGGAAGTCAACTTTGCCAACTCCTACTATCAGGCCGAAGCCTTGGTGGTGACGCCAACGGTGTACGACTATCCAGCATGGATCACCGCACTACGTGAGGCTGGCGACTATCTCGCCTACGGTGAAGCCTTGAGAGGTTTCCGAGGGGTTGAGGCTGATTTGAATTACGGTCGGATAAGAGAGCGAAGCGAACGACTGTTAAAGCGAAGCTTTGAATAGAATGTTCTGTGGTAGCAACCACAGTCAAGGTGTTAGAGAGAAAGAGAAGACAGAGGGGGAAATCCCCTCAAACTACAGAGCATGATCTTTAAGAACAACTCTTCTGTCGTTACGACAGGTAATCACTACTCTGTGTTCACAGAAGAACATCAAAAGCTGGTGGGCTTTCGCTATTTCCACCTATTGAAGAGCACTTCACTTCGTTCAGCTTGCTGAACATATCTTTGTATTGAGAGTTGATAAACTTTAGGATTCATTCCTGATTGTCAATCAGAACACATCAGCACCCTCTGTGAGACACAGAGAAAATACACTTGAGAACATTCAGGGAAAGATGAACGAAGTAAAACCAAACACGAGATATTCACTTCACACCATGAATACAACACTCCCATCCCCATACATCTTGAAGGTTTACCATCGTCATTTGATGTTGGATGTAACGTTATGACCGGCATTCGGTGGCTGGCGCGAATGTCAATGATCAACACGAAAAATAACTTTATCTTTGAAGTGCCATCATTCATAATGGCATCGCTGAGGCATTTCAATTTTAGGGGTATCAAATGGAATTTATATTACTAGTAGTGTGGCTCTTATTGTCTTGGGGTGTTGGTGCGCTAGCCAGTTCGAGAGGTCGAAGCGGCGGCGGCTATTTCTTGCTATCTTTTTTCACATCCCCACTATTGGCCGTGATCGTTGTTTTGGTAATCAAAGATATAAATGAAGAGAACAAAAAAAACTTTAGATCAGCTCACGAGCATGAGATGCATCTTGAATCTATAAAAGCAATTGCTCGATCAAACTCTAGCAACAATCCGAGCAACAATGCCGGCAAATCACTCTCGGTTGCGGATGAACTTAGTAAGCTCGCTGCATTAAAGGAAAAGGGTCTTCTTACTGAAGAGGAATTTTCCGCACAGAAACAGCGGCTACTCGCGAATTAATAGTTTTAAGATGAATGGTTGCCACTAGTGAAGCTGATCAGCACTGGTGGCAACAGGTTGAATTATCAGATCAGCTATCAGACTCAGTAACAGTGGTGACAGTGCTGTCACAACATCTGAATTTTTGTACCAATCTCTCACAACCGTGATTTTCATTGACGCTCAACCATCCTCGGTTAAGCACGTTTCACTTTCTCCCTGATTTCCTCACAGCTTGAACGTAATAACGCTCAAATCTGGAAGAAACCACGAAGAACCCTGTGATGGATGATCGCTCATCACAATCCAGCAGCATTGCCGCTAAACACCTATCAATAACACTACAGAGTCATATTCCATCCCCTATACCTCAGCAGTCACAATCTACTCAAGACGGTAAAAATGATGAGCCCGACAACTACTAAAGAGAGTATCCAATACCCTGCGTAGGAATCTTTTGAGTCCGTCTCTGCCCATGTATTAGCAGTAGGGGTGCTATCATCTAGCTCACCTACAACTTGATCAGCATCAAGATCGGCCCCGCAGTGCCTACATTTGATAGCAGCTCTTTTGATGGTCTCTGCACACATTGGACAGGACTTGCTATCAGAGACGTCCAAGACTGGTGAAGCTTGGCGACGCCCGAACATAACCATAAGTAGACCAGCGATCAGCATTACACTGCCGATAATTGTGTAGTTTTGCCGCTCAGCCATGAGCCCAAGGTTGTTAACTCGTCCAACTCCAGACGACACTGAGACATCCATCACGAGCGCACCGAATACGGCAAATACGCCCACCACTAGCACCAAAATTCCGAATCCACGCACAGGCTCTCTCCCCTTCCTCATATGGAGGCACGAGGCTACCACCCTGTCGCAGCTCTAGCCAATCAGAGCAAATAAAACTATCAAAGACGTCACCTTGCTCGATAGCTTGATAACAGTCGGCAGAGTAGTGCCTGGCATCAGGAAGGTGTCATAAAATGTCCGTATAAAGCTACCAGCCAAAAACAGTTAAAACTGGTGTCATAAAATAAGCTTGACCAATTAATGCTACCAACCGACAATGACACCACATTAAGTGACACCCTGTCATGGTAAACGAGTAAGGACACAACATGAGCCGTACATTCCTTTACGCACGAGTAAGCACCACAGACCAGACCACAGCTAACCAAGTGCTAGAAGTACAGGCCGCAGGTTTCACCGTAGAGTCCCAGCGTGTGATTGAAGAGACGGTGAGCGGTAGTACATTGGCAGCAGAGCGTAAAGGTTTCATCAAACTATTAGAGCGCATGGAAGCGGGTGACTGTTTGATCGTTACTAAACTCGACCGTCTAGGTCGTAACGCAATGGACGTACGTTCTACAGTGGATAAGCTGGAAGCATCGGGTATCCGTGTCCACTGTCTTGCACTTGGTGGCGTAGACCTCACCAGTGCAGCCGGCAAGATGACTATGCAAGTATTGGCAGCAGTTGCGGAGTTTGAGCGTGACCTACTTGTAGAGCGTACTCACGCAGGCATAGCACGTGCTAAGTCAGAAGGTAAGACATTAGGTCGGCCAGCCGCTACCGGCACCACAGCAAAGGTACAGAAGGTTAAGGCCAACGGTCTGTCACAGAGTCAGGCAGCAGCAGAGTTAGAGATAAGCCTCGCTACCATCAAGCGTCACTGGAACATATAATATGATCACCCCCACACCGAACCTCTGCAATCGACGATAATTGCTGAGCGCAAGCCATAACTGGCATACAGCTAACACGCCGCATACGCGACCCTACGCGCGCTCACGCCGGATTTGGTGAAAATAAGTCATCCGGCATCTTGCAGAACCAGAACCCGTTAAACCCAAAGGATCTATCTCCAACATCCCACAGGGATTCTGCCTACCTGAACATACGGATTCGACTGGAAATCGAAATACCAAGATAGGGGGAACTGGAATTTCAGGGGAAAAATGCGTGTACGTGAAATCTGCTGAGGATTGATGCACACCATCATTCAGATTTCACATAGGAACGCGTGGCAGCATCTGGTGGTTAGTAGCCAAACTGGTTGGTCAAATTTTCAACGCAACCTTGATCGTCTCCCACTCCTTGGATAACGATGGGTTCAACTTATCGAAGATCTTTGAGGGCAAAGTGATTGCGGCATTCGCCTTGGCTGTTTCGTACATTGAAATTTTGGTTAGAGCCATGGCGTTGAACTCTTCCATCGGTGGCTGCGACTGAAATAGCGTGTAGACATCTTCGTAAGTTTTTTCAAACCGCATCCGCAACCATTCAAGGCGAATCCATTTCGCCAACACCTGCTCGCTGAACACGGCCTGTGATGCTACGAGTACGACACCAAGGTCGTTACGTCTATACATTAAACATATCAACCACAAGACGATGTAAACGGAAATTTTCACACGTTCCGTCTTTACCATTTGCAATACAATAGCTTTACTGAAATGGCTGTTTTCAAGAACCTGTGCAGCCATACGCTTGATCGGATCAATAAAGTTATTGTTGTAATACCCGTCAGTTTTTTGATGAGTTAGATTGACGCCACAAGCATTGCTGAAAAAGTCCTGTCGTCGCTTATCCTCCGCTCTCGGAATCAGATACACGCGCAAGGCTAACCCAATTATAAAGAAGGCAAGGACAAGTATGCCGAGGATAATCAAGACTACGTTGTAGGCTTCGGGGTATTTTTCTCGCTCTACAAACAATGCGGCGAAGGAAAATAATGCACCGCCATAAAACAACCAGTCGGAAATTTTGTCAGCCACTTCTACCGAGTCGTAGTGGCTTTTGCGAATTGGATCAAAACGAGACATGTGCATCATCCATAGTTCGGGAAGTCGTTACCGAAAATCTGTTGCCAAAGTTCAATGGCAGTCTTGTGGTCGTCGTTAGGCATGCATGTATTAAACCAAGCCATTCGACTTTTCTCGATTGCTCTGTCAAACCGCTTGAGGACTTCCTGTCGATCACTCCAAGACAAATAGTCATCAGCAAACCCCGTATCATACCAGAGGATGCTACCAAGCAATTTTCGAGCCTCTACAAAAAACTGGAATACATTCCAAGGCATATCACCGAGATATCCTTTGAAAACTTTTATCGCCAGCACTTCAATGTGGTAACTGTTTAGAAAGTCTCCATGGAATCGATTCCAATGTTTGATCATTTTTATGATTTGTCTGAAATTACCTCCACACTCAACAGACTTTGCTTCGATAACCGACGCAAAAGGCTTTGGACGTGATTTAATCCAAACGTCGGTGTTCGAGTCCGGGACGTTGTAATGCGAAACGGTGCCGTCTTCGTTTGTTGTTCTGAATACGGGCACAATGTCCACATTCGGCCAAGTCTTGTAATGTAGCGTTACAGCTTGCCCATTACGGCGTACGCCAGTTCTCCACTCGGCCAATGCATCACGAACGGATTGCAGCACCTGAGTCGGTGACTTGTCCTTGGTATGCTTTCCATGATGTAAAACAATCATCACGTCCAAATCTGCATGCTGCTTCAGGGCTGTGTACTTCGGAATGGACCCAGTGCTGAAGCTTTCGAGGATGTCGAATGACTTGCTCAGTTTGGCAACGATGTCATCACGGCGTGTGTTCGCAGTATCACGATGATTGCCTGCCAGATTAATTTTCTTGTAAAACTGGTCGAATGAAACAGCAACTGTGTATGGCATTCACGCCTCGAATTAGTGTGGACCCCGATAATGTAGTCCTTTGCTAGTCTATTTGTCATTTCACTTTCGTAGCCGTAATCGTAATCGCCTAACCATGATCAACGCTCACTTCCACAACGATCACCGTAGCACCTCGCGAGAGTCTTGTGACGTTGTCGTAGGTCACACTATCACCTCCAGTTCAGAGCACAGAAAATCAAACTGATGCTTGAGCATTTACAGGATCGAAGATCCTGACTCACAACCAGAGTCATCAGTCAATTCGTCTCTCATCGCATCACACTTCGAATACTGTATATTTAGACAGCCCCCACCCCCCATGAAGATTCGCAGTACAACCCGCGAATGATGAGTGGTGAACCAGCAGCACGACGAAGTCCGAATTCAACTGCCAAGGCAGCAGGGAGCGCGATTAGAAGACCGATAAACGTATAACATGATAATATTGGAGGCTTACTGGTGGGGATATTGAATGAGTTCGAGTTTCGATGAAGCTGGGTTTCACAAAGCTAGGAGTTTGCTTCTCGCGACTTCAACGTTAATCCTGACTCTTTGGTACTTCTCTGTAAACCTTAATGCAATTAGCATTCTTGGGAACTCTATTCAGTTCACAGAGAACAGAGAACATATCTGGTTAGTTTTAGCACTATGTAATATGTACCTGCTTTTGAGATATGCTCAGCAGCTCCCAACACATTGGTATTACCCTACAAAAAAAATGCATTCTATGTTCGAAAGCACTCTAAAAGAAATGACTGCGATCATTTATCACTCGCGGTTATCAAAGGTGATTGCGGATGCACAGAACACACACTTAGGAAATATCGTCCTACTAGATAAACCGTCTGGCCATATACCTTCCCAGCGCACAGGAATTCCTACACCTAAAGAAGAAGAAAAGTTATATAAGATTTATTTTACGCTCGGCTCAAAATATGGCCCCTACGATAGAGAAAAAAAATCACCAACACCCATTACCACACCAATAATACCAACACCCCCACTTATTTGGCTTGCCCGATTGCTTTCGTATCTGAAGGCATCCTTAATCACCACATGGTTTACTGAATATGCACTTCCAATATTCTATGCTATCGGAGCCACAGCAGCCATAATAATAAAATGGTGGGAATTAAACCATCTGATGAAATACGCACTAAAGAATGCGTTCAACCAAACCCTGATATCGCTCTAGCCGTGACCGCACAACTAACTCTTAAACAAGTGACCGCTACCGAATTTACAACATATCTCCACGTGACCGAACGAAGACTTGCTTCGATTGAACTACATCAGCCACACTTGATTTTTACGCGCATGGAGACTGAAAAACTTGGGAAACGCACCTTTTTAACAACGGCAATTTCAGTTTTAAATAACTTACTTATCGCAAAGAGCCTTGCAAATTTGTCGAAGCACGCGCAGATAGTTTTTTGAAAAGATAAATCTTGGAGTAATACACCACAAGCATTTCCTGAACCAAAAAATACATAATAAAAAACCATGGCAAACCAAAAAACAGTAGAAACCCCAAATTAATATTTCCCGCCAACACCAACATACCCAGAATCAATAACGCAAAAGTATAGACCTCATTGATCGCTTTCTTAAATTGAATCTTACCTTCCGCTGTAACAGCATCTTTTCTGGCACCATCTAAACAAACAGCAAGATCACTTACAGGGATCTTACCGACTGCAATATCAATCGAATCCATCAGCTTGTCGGCTCGCTTAATTTCAAGACCAACAATAAAAAGCGCAGTTTTGTTAGCAATTAATGGTGAAATATAGAAAGCTGAAAACACCATAAAAAAGAATTGATAAAATGGTAACCCAGATAGTGCCGAAATAAATCCCGCCCCCGCGTCTCCAGAACCACCACTCCAAAAGCCCGCATCAAAAAACTTCAGAAAAGCACCAGAAACTATTATCCACGAGAAAGCAAAGGAGCATCCACGCCACTTGGTAAAATAGCGTGAAGCCTCCTCATATATCGTATCGAATAGTTTCTCTATGATCATGATGGATTCGCAAAATCGACAAAAACAATATCACCACGCACTGGATCAAAAGAATCAAGTAGAGAAATTGGAGAAGCCCATATAACAATATCTTGATTACTTAAGTTATGTGGATGAATACGGAGTGCATCATTGTAGTCATCAACAAGCAATTTGTTTTCCTGCCCAGTAACCCGACTTAAGAATTTTGCAGCGAACTGGAATCGCCCGCTAGCCTTCTGCCTTTCCAAACCAGTAATACGACCAACATACATTGCTGGTTCAGCTAGTCGCTGAGTACCCACAATCCTACCAAATCGAGCCGCTCGCTGCTGGTCAAACTCAAAGTTGTTAAATCCTTGATCCGAATTAACACCTACACTCAAAAGCGCACCGGGTGTCGCTCGAACTACAGAAAGTGCCTGACTCATATCTTTCAACACCGCCGTTTGAGCATAAGCCCGCTTACGGTCACCCTCAGCGGCAATTAACTCCTCTTGAGTAAGAGATTCAACATTGTCGAGCTGAACGTTTGTTTTTCTATTTTCAAGGTCAGCAGCCAAGGCATTACTAGGTATTACTGTTTCAAATGCAGACTGCTCATAAGGCTGAGACATAAAATCAGCATACAGCTGCGGAACACCAGAAAGCAGATTGCTTAGAAAAGGAATTCGTAGCGAACCAGTTTCCAAATGGTCGATATACAGATCAGCAACCCCGTGCAGGTCTGCTGGCAACGCCGTAAATTTACGTATTTCACCTATCTGACTGAAATATACCGTCTTATCAATCGCTCTCTGGAAGTGCGGAATCGTATAAGACAGCGTACGCAACGAAACGCTATTCTGCGGGGATAGGCTACCGTCAAATGTTAAAATTATCTGACTACGAGGTGCGGTTGCCATCTTTCTATTCCATTAGGGAGCGTTAGACATAAGCCGCGATCATATCAGCGCGAGGGAATTCTTGCGATGTCCCAATGCCAGTATTCGCAGCTCAACACCACCCATCAATCTGAACCCAATAGCGATCAGTGCTTACCACGGGCAGCAGGGAACTCTTAGGAGGCGATTTTGAGATTCAACCTAGCTGATGCAATTGCAGAGAAATGGCCTCGAGAGCACGATAAAATTTCGACTCTCCTCACCTGTGGTGATGCAACCTGAACAGCTAGGATAGCGAGAGAAAAATTATCGCGATAAGATCGCCAGCACAGTACACCACTTTGGTGTCACTAAACGCTGGTCCACTTTGAGTTTTTTTGACTGATAACGCGTTGATTTACAACGGTTTTTTAGATAGGTGGTAACCCCACCAGCCACACCCCGGCACACAATGTCACCGCTGCGGCTGCTCCCTTCCAGGCCTGACCGGGTTCACGGCTGATCGTTGCGGGGGGACCGATGGGGTCACCATAACGACGCTCACCTGACGGCGAGCCGCGCCATTGTACCTATCTGAGACGAAGTTACAACCGTTCGAGCAGATTAAAAAAAATGAGCTGGTTCAAGGACATGCAATACCCTTGAAAATCTCGTAGTGGAGATCGAGATCCGAACGCATGCCCCCTGTAGGAGCTGGCTTGCCAGCGAAGGCGCCCTCAAGTTCGCCCAATCACTCACGACCGTACCAATCTATTGTGGGAGCCGACCTGCCAGCGAAGGCAGCCTCAAGTTCGCCCAATCACTCGCGGCTGTACCCAATCTATTGTGGGAGCCGGCCTGCCGGCGATGGTCGTTCAACGATAACGCGTGTTAACTGGCTCACCCCGGCGCTCTTGCGTTATTCGCCGGCAAGCCAGCGCCTACACCTCCCAATCCGCCTTCGCAATCTGCAACCCATGCAACCCCTTGTACGCCGCACGCTCCGGCTGGCTCCACCCCTCGAGCAACGCATCATCCAGGCGATAGACCTCCACCCCAAGCGGCCGGCATACACTCAGCGGATCCTGCGCATCCGGCCCCCACATGGCCAGCGACAGATCACCACCCGGACAGGTCGACAATGCACATAGCAAATCGATCTCGGCGAAGAACTCCAAATAATCGCCCTTCTGTGCCGGACAGGCCTTCATGAAATACATGTCATCGTGGTTCAGCCCCGTGCACTGGAAAATGTTCAGCACATCATGCACGTCGAATTCAGTCAGGCCGTGGGGCAGTACCGCGCGGGTCAGGTTGGAATGACAGTGATGATGGAAGTCCTCGCCGGTGAGCATTTTGTTCACATAGGGATCGCAGCGGGTACCCAGCAAGTCGTGCAGGCGGCCGCCATGTTCATCGATACCATAAGCGGCGAGGCTGTCATCGGTAATGGTCACCAGCGGCCGCAAAAAAGGCAGGTTCGACCAGAGCCTGTCGTGAGTGCTGACGTGCGCGCCCTGCAACTGCCGGGTCCGCGCCGCCCACAAGCGTTCGCGCGGATCGTTGGCGTTCCACACATTGAAGTCCCCCACTTGCGGCCCGACCGGCGTGGTGACGCGAAACACATGCCCGGCCGGGACCGTCCAGGCACGGCCGGTGCGAATCGGCACTTCGAACGACTCGATCAAGGTGCGCCCGTCCTTCGCGTCGCGAACCCGCTCGTAGAAGGCCTTGTCCACCTGCAAGGCCGAGCCTTTGCTGACTTGATAGGCCGCCGGATAGTCTTTGTACATGGCACAGATCCTCGATCAGTGATGGGAAGCAGGGGCTAGCATTTGCAACAGCAAGTATTCGGAATCGTCGAGATACAGGTTCATGGCGTCTGCGGCCCCACGCTTGTCACCCTCGGCGAGCAGCTCATGGATCTGCCGATCGCGAGCCATCCAGGGCGCCTGAAAACGTGATTCATCGGGGGCGGTGCAGAACACCAGGCGTAACTGCGCGACCACGTTGGTGAAAAACTCATCAAATAACGGACTGCGCAACAGCCCGACGATATGTTGGTGAAAGGCCAGGCCATGGGTGCCGACGGCGCGCCAGTCCTCGCGGTCCCGGGCCAGCTCGGTAGCCTCCAGGGCTTGGAGCATGCGATCGGACTGAGACTCGCACAGGGGCCGGCTTGAACCGATTGCCTGCAATTCGAGCGTACGACGAACCTGGAACAGGTCCCGCATATCCTCGATCCCCAACCGACGCACCATCACACCTTTGTTGCGCACATAGCGGGTCAGCCCCTCCTGCCCCAAGCGATGCAGGGCCTCGCGAATGGTATTGCGCGAAGCGTTGTAGGCTGCCACCAGATCGTTTTCCACCAAGGCCATGCCGGGCAGCAAGCGTCCACCAATGATGTCGGCGCGTAACTCCAGGGTGATGTGATCGGCCAGAGACAGTCCGCTGCTCATACTCGTTACCTCGGATTGTTCAACAATCGACGAGGAAGAAATAATCACTATTCGTGCCATATTCCATTGGCATTTCAATCAAGTTCGACGCATCTGCATGCTTTTTAGAAATAGAAGTACAGTCACCATCCAATTTTCATTGGTTAATATGGCGCATTGATGTGGAGATATCAGATGCGTTACTCGCAGGACCATAAAGCCCAGACCCACAAACGCATCATCAAGGAAGCTTCCGTACGCTTTCGCCGCGACGGCATCGGCGCGACCGGCCTGCAGCCCCTGATGAAAGCGCTGGGCTTGACCCACGGTGGCTTTTATTCACACTTCAAATCCAAGGACGAGCTGGTGGAAAAAGCGCTACAGGCTGCCGGGGATGAAGTGGACGTCCGGTGCGCTGAGCTGTTCGCCCAGGACCGGCCCTTGGAGGCGTTCATCAACGCCTACCTCTCTGAATGGCACCAAACCTCGCCCCACGAAGGCTGCCCGCTGCCGACCATGTCTTCGGAACTCGGCATGCGCGGCCAGCCCAGCCCCACTTCAGACGTGGTGCTCCATGCACGACTACGCCAGATTGAAAGTACGCTGCAAGGCGAAAACACCGAGCACCGCAGCATCGTCATCATGTCCACGTTGATCGGCGCGCTGCTGCTTTCGCGCAGCGTCGAGAATCCCGAGCTGGCCGCCGAGATCCTCGAGGTGACTCGTAGCTATCTCAATCGATCCGGCACTAGCCAGCCCAGCGTTTGAACAGCACGCTGGCGTTGACCCCGCCAAAGCCGAAACCGTTGGACAGCGCGTACTCGATCGCCATCGGCCGAGCCTGGCCATGGACAATGTCCACGCCCTCGGAAGCCGGATCCGGGTTATCGAGATTGAGGGTCGCCGGCACGATCTGATCGCGGATCGCCAGCAGCGTGAAAATGGCTTCGATGCCGCCGGCGGCACCGAGTAAATGCCCGGTGGCCGACTTAGTCGATGTCACCGCAATGTCGTTGTTCGAACCGAACAATGACTTGATGGCTGCCAACTCTCCCAAGTCGCCTACCGGCGTCGAGGTGGCATGTGCATTCAGGTGCTGAACCTGCTCAGGCAAAATTCCCGCCTGTGCCAATGCCAGTGACATCGCCCGGCGTGCGCCACTGCCATCCTCAGGCCCCGCGGTCAGGTGATAGGCGTCAGCACTGGTGCCATAACCGACCACTTCTGCCAGGGGTTGAGCCCCCCGGGCCAAGGCATGTTCCAGGGATTCGACTACCAGAAGGCCAGACCCCTCGCCCATGACAAAGCCATCGCGATCCCGATCGAACGGTCGCGAGGCGCGCTCCGGGGTGTCGTTGAACGCGCTGGACAAGGCACGCGCCGCCGCAAAGCCGGCCAGGCTGACCCGATCGATCGCCGCCTCCGCGCCGCCACACACCGCCACATCCGCTTCACCACAACGAATCAGCCGCACCGCATCGCCAATCGCCTGGACTCCGGCCGCACAAGCCGTGACCGGCGCCCCCAACGGACCCTTGAACCCATGCTGGATCGAAACATGACCCGCCGCCAGATTCACCAGGAACGAAGGAATGGTAAACGGCGACAAACGTCGCGGCCCACGGCTGTCCGTGGTGCGCACCGCATCGGCAATCGCCCCGAAACCACCAACACCGGAACCGATAATGGTTGCCGTGCGTTCCTGGGCCTCGCCTGTTTGAGCCTGCCAACCCGCCTGTTCGATGGCCTGGCGCGCCGCCTCCATGGCAAACAGAATGAACCGGTCCATCTTCTTCTGTTCCTTGGGCGGTGTTGCCCGATCCGGGTCAAAACCCGCCTCCGGATCCTCCGCCAGGGTCGGCACGGCCCCACCGACACTGGTCGGCAGATCGGCCACCACCTCGCCAGGCAAAGTGCGCAACCCCGAACGTCCGGCCAACAACCGCGCCCAGACCGCTTCGACGCCGCTACCCAGCGGCGACACCAGCCCCATGCCTGTCACTACCACTCGACGATCACTCATACCACAACCACCTCATACCGGTTCGCCCGCGTCATTTGTAACGCGCGGCAGCCTTGCTTTTGGAAAGGTTAGGCGCCATGACGAGACGCGCCGCCACAAATGCATCCCAGTCGCCAGCATTCGGCAAGGACGGAATGGTCACCAACTCACCCTGATCCAGACCCGCCAGGGCTGCATCGACCATCTCGCCCGCCTCCATGACCATCTCCGCCGGAATCTGCGAAGCATCGATACCCGAACGCTCCCAGATCTCGGTACGCGTCACCCCTGGCAATACAGCCTGGACCTTGACGCCGGTGCCGTCGAGCTCTGCGTTCAACGACTGGGTCAGACTCAGCACATAAGCCTTGCTCGCGCTGTACGTCGCATTGAAACGCTCAGGAAACAACGCCACCACCGATGCAATGTTGATGATCGTGCCCCGCCCCGCCTTGGCAAAACCCGCCGCCGCAGCCGACGCCAAACGCGTGACCGCCGTGACATTCAACTGAATCATGCGCTCCAGCTGGTCCAGATCAGCATTGGCCAACAACCCATCCGCCGCCACCCCCGCATTGTTCAACAACAAGCTGATACTCGAATCACTGCGCAGACGCTGCTCAAGCTTCAGCACGTCATCCTTCTGCGTCAAATCCGCCTTGAGCACCTCGACCTGCACACCATGGGCGTCGCGCAACGCATTCGCCGCCGCCTCAAGCCGCTCCTGATCACGGGCGACCAACAACAAATCAAAACCACGCGCCGCCAGGCGCTGCGCGTAGATAGCGCCGATACCGGAAGAGGCGCCGGTGACGAGGGCGGTGCCTTGGGACTGAAGGGAAGACATGAGGTTGCTCCTGGGAGATGCCAGAGGAATGGACAGGCGCCAAATCTCAGCGCGCCTGAGCGGAGAGCCTATTTATTATATGCATAATTTATTTGCAGTATGATAGCCGTAATTTTTTAAACGCTGACGAAAGGCAAAACCTTGCAGCAATCGCCAGAAAGCAAAAAGGCCGGTCAATGACCGGCCTCCAAGGCTGAGTGACAAGCTTAGTTCACCTGAAGCTTCTCGCGATTTTTATCCAGAAGAGCCTTGCCGATACCCTTGACTTCGAGCAACTCGTCGACGGATGCAAACGGACCATTACTTTCACGATACGCAACAATCGCCAAAGCCTTGGCCTCCCCCACGCCGGACAACTCACGCTGCAAGGTCGGCGCATCGGCCTTGTTGAGGTCCACCTTTGCGGATTGCGCACCCGCCGAAGCCTCCATTGCCACCGGAGCCTTGGACGCCTCCGACTTGGCCGCAGGCGCGGCGTTAGCAGGGATAGATAGACTGGTGAGCAGGGCAAAAACCAGGGAATAGAAATAGCCTGTACGCATAAATGACGCTCCATGACATCGATTGAGGAAGCAGCTTTTCCGCAGCTGCTTCCTCAAGTTAGGCGATGTAGGGAGGGTGTCAAAAATGTGTCTATTGCGGGATGTGAGACAATCAGGGTTCGAGGCGACGTTGCTGGTAGATCCAGTCGACAATCTCGCCATCGGGGGTGTAGCCGCTGACAGTTTCGCACAGCAGCTGGCGAACACGTGTGTAGTCGTCACGCTCAACGGCGCTCAGCAGCTCCGTCAACTTCACCTTAAGCATGTCCCACGGCAGGAAATCTTCATTGGCTGTCATGATCATCGGGTGTGATGTCGCCGAAACGTTATCTCCAATCAGGAGTTCTTCGTAAAGCTTTTCGCCAGGACGCAAACCGGTAAATTCAATTGAGATATCACCATGTACGTTTTTTTCCGAGCGAACACTCAACCCTGATAGATGGATCATTTTTTCTGCCAGCTCGACGATTTTCACCGGTTCGCCCATATCCAGCACAAAAACATCACCCCCTTGCCCCATCGACCCTGCCTGGATGACAAGTTGTGCAGCCTCAGGGATGGTCATGAAATAACGAGTGATTTTCGGGTGTGTAACCGTAATGGGTCCACCAGCCTTGATCTGCTTGTGAAAAAGCGGGATCACGGAGCCCGATGAGCCAAGCACATTACCAAACCTGACCATCGTGAAGCGGGTTTTGTTGACGCGGGATACGCCGGCCTTGTCGCCAAACAAAACGGGGGCCTTTTCGAGGCTAAGGGCCTGGAGCGTCAATTCTGCAAGACGCTTAGTGCTGCCCATTACGTTGGTCGGCCGTACGGCTTTGTCCGTGGAGATCAGAACAAAGTTAGAAACACCCGCCTGCAGCGCTGCTTGAGCCGTATTCAATGTTCCGATGATATTATTCAGTACGCCTTCTGCGATATTGTGTTCAACCATCGGGACATGCTTGTAGGCGGCCGCGTGATAGACAGTATCAACTTGCCAGGCTTTCATCACATCAAGCAGTTTTTCCTCATTACGCACCGAACCCAGGATTGGAAGCAGCTTGACGTTCAGTGACTCACGAGCGACCCGTTGCTCAAGCTCAGACAGAATGCTGTAGAGGTTGAACTCGCTATGCTCGTAAAGGAGCAAGGTCGTAGGCTTTAACTCCAGTATCTGACGACACAATTCGGACCCGATTGAGCCACCCGCACCTGTAACCAGAACTGACTGGCCAGAAATGCAGTGTTCAAGAAGATCTTCCAACGCTGGTACCGCGTCACGACCTAGCAAATCTGCTATGTCGACCTCTTGGATATCATCGACCTTCACCCGCCCGCTTGCCAGGTCCATGAACCCAGGCACGCTGCGGACATGCAACGGAAAACGCTCAAGAAAACCGAGAATCTCCCGGCGGCGGGCACGGTTTGCCGACGGGATCGCCAGTAGAATTTCCTGCGCCCCCGTAGTATCGAGCATCTGCTGGATATGTTTTGGTTTGAATACTTTTAATCCGGAAATGACACGGCTGGCGATGCTTCCATCATCGTCGATGAAAGCAACCGGCCGCATTAGCCTGCCTATGCGCAGAGCGGCAACAAGTTGATTGCCCGCTGCTCCGGCCCCATAAATGGCCACTTTCGGCAAGCCATTGTCAACATTGGCAAAAGGCACATGTTGAACCGTCGCAAACCAATCGCCTAAAAAATACTGGCGCATTGCCAACCTCAGACCACCTATCATGACCAGGCTCAGCCACCAATAGTTGAAGATGATCGACCGAGGCACGACGTTCTGGTGGTTGCTGTACCAAAAGACGATTACTCCAAGGATCAACGCCGAAAGGCTGACAGCCTTGATTATCGCTATGAGTGCATCAGTACCGAAATATCGCATTACTGCTCGATACACGCCGAAATGAGCGAACAACGGGATTGAAACGATAGGCGCGCTTACGAAAAGCCAGATGTGGTCACTGAAAGGGTTGACCAACTCCTCTATGCCAAGCCTTACGACAAATGCCAGCCATAACGCCCCCCAAACCAGGACGATGTCTGTCAGAATCTGAATAATTCGTTTGCGACGGCGGGACAACCCCAGCAGCATAACCCTCAACCCATCCATACCCTCTCCTGATACCTCATGCGGCTTCAAATTGTTATACCTGCCATTCTACGTCCCTACGAGGAGCGATCACCTAGAAAATACCACTAATTTTCCTGCGCCCCTATCAGAAACGACATGGATACCGCTGCTCACTATCCCCTTGAAAAGACGACAATACTACCGAAAGACACACAGGAACCTCTGCCCTGCCGTCGCTACTTACTTTCACGGGCCGAGCTGCGCTTTCGAGTGGCCATATTGAAAAAAATCTGCTACTCCAGCCACCGAACAGCCCATCACCCGGAGCGCCCTTTGAGATCGCCATACGTCGACTGCACACACTCGAAATCCTGAGTCTTTACAACGCGGTTCACGGTGTTATTCTCTTCCCTCGGTGGGCTGCTGGGACAGCCTGTGCGAGCTGAACAAGCAACGGACTCGAACGAGGGAGAGTACGCTTCGCACTTGAGGAACTGGTTGCTAATTTAGCAGCATTGGCAACGTTTCTTACCGAAAATCTGAAACAAGCCAAAAGTTAACTCTTGAGTCGTCAGGAAACTCACCCTCTCCTTACAGCATACCTACCCGTTAAGGCAGCGATACACGCTAAATTTGCCTGAGCTTCAAATGAGAAACTCCTGATGACCAAAATTCAATGAGCCTGATTGCACGTATAAACAAGCCGTCGATAGTTAAGGCCGTCCGCGCATTTTCATGGCTAACCATTGATCGAGTAGGTCAAGTCGCCACGACTCTGACTGTAAGTGCATTGCTGGCTCGCGGAGCGGGTGTTGAATCCTATGGTCAGTGGCAAGTAGCTCTTTCGCTGCTATTCATGCTTGCGACGCTTTCCAACTTTGCCAGTAACGACGTCACAATTCCGCTGGTGATTGCGAAAGGAGGGGAAGGCAGGAGCGTTATATCCGCAGCGTTGAAATTGCGGTTTCTGGCAGCCTTATTCAACATTGGCTTAGGTATTCTACTTGCGCTTTTCTGGCCAGGCACGTCAACCCTCCTGGTTATTCTTATACTACCCATACTATTCAGAGAACCAGTCATTGCGGTTATGATGTGGTTCATGGCTACGGGCAACATAAGACCTTACGCGCTAATTTCCATATCAACTCTGGTCATACGTCTTTTCTGCACGATAATCATCTACTTGGCAGACAAACCGCTTTACTGGTACGTCATCCCTCTACTCATAGAAAATATTTTTTTCGTTGGCTTACTTTTGCGCGAAGCCAAAAAGGAAAAAATAGGGCTCTTTCAGAAAGTACCAACAGAGTTCTTGCGCAGTATGGCGCACCTCTCTGGCTGGGGCTGGCTTGCAGCAGTAGCGTCGCTAGCCATCATGAGAGCAGATCGCCTGCTGCTCTCAACCCTTGTGCCTGCCGACAGCCTGGGCCTGTATTCAGCAGCTGCTCAGATAAATGACAACTGGTATTACCTGGGGATTTTAATGGTCGGCGGACTTGCTCCGACATTGATCTACCGAGCCAACCCCAGATTGATTGTTCGCAACACCATCATGCTGACAACTGCAGTGTTATCGATATGTGCCATGGGCGCGGCCTTCATATCATTTTTCTCAAAAGAGATCATTCTGATTATATTTGGCAAAGAGTTCGATGCTGCGGCTGACATCCTGAAAATAACCACTTGGACCACTGCCTTAATCCCAATTGACATGATCCTTAGCCTCCCTCTACTGCACTTCCGCAAGATAAAATGGGTTGCCGTTAAGAACATCTGCATTTTATTAGGCGTTCTAGGCATAGCCTATTTTCTATTCCCACGCTTTGGCATTTTCTCACCGGCCGTGGCGTTGGCTACCGGATATTTCACATCCATAGTTTTGACCTGCATTAAAATTCGCACCTTGAGGGTGGAAGATGAACGTTGAGCTGAACAACCCGTCAATAATAAACAACAAATCAGGATCACTCGTGCCGCTTTCAACCCTACTGTGCGTCTTTTCGTTCGTATCAGGACTGGTAGCACTAAACCAGACCTCGCTACTAGACGGCTCCGAACCCTGGTTCAATACGTTTGTAGCAATTGAGTTTTTGGGGATCTTATTTTTCTCAGCTGTCAGCACTGCGCTGCTGGAAAAAACAATCATACACCCCTACATATTCCTTCAGGGAACGTTGGCACTGTTTATAGGTGGGCGTTTTTTAGCCTCTCCCTTTCTCGACGCTGCGATATTTTCTGACAACAACTACATCCCCATCGAACTTAGTTATTCGGAAGCCAGCCACCTCATGAGCTTCATCTGCGGCGCATTATTAATGATGCACGCGGGTTACTTGCTCATTCACGTGCTCGACAAGAAAGGACAGATAGCCTTTCCAAGGGACCGTGCGCAGAAAGGCCTGTTCATCCCCTGCCTGGCACTTCTTTCAGTCTCTGCGATCATTTCCGTTTATGCGATCACCCAACATTACGCGGCGTGCGTTGATCGGGGATACATGGCTATTTATCAGGACCAGAGTACCGACAACCTCTTGAGGCTCTCTTCAATCGGGCAGTATGGCCTGTTACTCGGCGCGGGACTTGCCTTCGCAACATCCAAACGATGGCTGCAGCTGCTCGCCATATCTCTGGTAACGGGGTACTACATTGCCTATCTCGGCGTAGGATTAAGAAGCGGTTTCCTGGCTCTCGTGCTCATGGCAACCTGGCTTGCGCACACCCGCTTGAAACGTTTGAACATTATTACATTGCTTTTTGTACCAATCGCAATGTTTGGCCTGGCTCAATTATCTACTACCGTGGGATGCCGAGCTTCAGGCGGCGAGGCGCCTGTAAAAGAGACCATCTCTTCACCCTCCAACTCATCCAACTCATCCAACTCATCAGCATCATCAGTCTCTTCCGCCACCAACCAGAAAGAAAAGATTGAATCAAGCGGGCCTAATGCGCTTGAGCGATACACGGAAAATATTAAACTGCAACAACTTGCCTGGTTTTCCTATCTGCAAGGCTCGACACTGGTCTACACCGGTGCAGCAATGAGAATCGACAACTATCCCACCAGTGCATTTCTTCAGACATTTATTCCAGGCTACAGTCAGATTGCCCACATCTTTCAGCCAGGAAAAATAAGCTCGGACTTTTACTTTCCGCACTACTTGGCTAGAAGCTATTCGGAAGAAAAGTATGATAAAGGGTTCGGCATGGGCTGGAGCATTTTTTCTGACCTGTCGGCATTCTCCAAAGGAAACACCTTTCTCTTCGGCCTCTTCTCGATCATGCTCGGATTAGCGCTCGCCTATTTTATTAAAGGAATCGAGAGCAGCGCATACTTATACGGCGCTTTAGTCTGCACATTTATGAAGCTTATGCTTTTGCCGCGAAGTGGTCTTTACAGCGTAATTCCTTACCTTGCTGTTTATACCTTTATTTTTCTGGGGTGGAAGCTATTTATGTACGTACTACAACGACTAAAGAAAGAAAAGGGCTTGGCCACCGAGACCTAATCAGGCTAGATGATCCATCTCATAGCACATACTCAGCTGAGAACGCCATGCGTTCTCAGCTTGCTGCATTTAAAAGCTCACAGCGCACAAAGTGACCAACGCCTTCCTTCCGCTATCGCAGCTGTATAAACAGATCGCGAAATACAGTCACCTCGTGATTTAGCTGGAGATTTCCGCAACACCTGAAATATTTGATATCTAAATCTAATGCCGAATACAAACTACTGATTACACCGAGTACGTTATAGCAGGCCAACGCTCTACATATCTCAACAACGACTGTTAAAACACCACCTTTAGTCGGCACATTGATTCCAGCCAGCCTATTGATTCGCCAAATTGTCGAAACCATCTACACAGCCCTCAGTTGTCGATACACTCAGCAAGCTATTGCGACTATCGTAAGCGTCTGGCGAACACACCTATGAATGTGTTGAACCGAAGATAACGGCATCAGCATTTCAATTGTCCATAGGCTTGGGCCATGACTTCCCAGGTTCTCGCGTCGGCAGGAATCAGATGCTCAATACGCAGCGACTCCATCGTAATGTCGAGAGGCATGCCAAATGTTGTAAAAGTAGACATGAATTTCAGTTCCCCGTGCCTTGAGTCGAGCCGCGTCAGTACCAACGGAGGCAGTTCGTTTGTCAACGTGGAAGCCTCTTGAGGCGTGGGGAGGCTTTTCAGAAGCGTAGCGAGCCCCGGGTTGCTCAGGGCCTCTCTAGCTGCCCTTTGCCAAGCAATCAATCTGATTTCCTCGACGTTGTTCAGATGATCGCCCAACCCTCCAGGCTCCAGCAGCGTTACCAACAGATTTAGGCCTTCTGCCGCATCGGCACTCAGGCCGACCAGATCGAACAGCACTCCAGTACTGGCGTTGGCTGCCAATATCTCCCACTGACTCCCCAAGACAATCGCTGGTGCGGGGTTGTTGGCATGAAGCAGGTGAGTTATAGCGTCACGAACAGCCTCCATGCTTGGCGAGGTAAGAGGTGTTGCTTCGTAGCGCGGTGCATAACCACTGGCGAGAAAGACACTGTTGCAGTGCTCTAGAGGCGCATTGAGTGCCATGAGTAGGTTATGCAGAGTTCCTGGGCTTGGCTTGGCGCGCCCTGTCTCGATGCAGCTGAGGTGGCGCTGAGAAATACCTGACATCAAGGCTAGGTCGAGTTGGCTCAATTTTGCCTGACGTCGCAGTTGACGCAACTGCTCACTTGCAGTGATGGCGGGTGTCGTTCGAGGAAAAGGTCGGGGGCTCATTGTTCGACTCTGACGGCGCGAATTGGCTGAGTCCATGACCTGTGAGGTCATTGATCTCGTCGTGACAATATCACTACCTTGGCAGCGTTGATCATCGCTTCTTGCTCAAGGAGGACAAATGAAAAGACCCTACCTCTCACTTGCCACATTGGTGATTTTTTCCTTGTATACGGCGGGTACCATGTTCGTTGCCGATCAATCGCTCATCGACTTCGGCCTGGAGTTAATATCCAGCCCGGACACTGCCCAAGTAGTTATTGACCTTTACCTGCTCGGCGTCCTCGCTTGCATCTGGATGTATCGGGACGCTCGCTCCAAAGGCCGATCTGCGGTCTCTCTTGTGCCTTACTTTCTGATAACGGCAGTCTTCGTATCGATTGGCCCATTGCTTTACCTCGTTATCAACGGATTCGCCAAGAAGAAGCTGCCTACGGATACCACCGGTTACAGCATCAATATTTCGCGCAATCTCGACTAAAAGGAATGAAGAGGAAGTCCGTTGGCGTTTGGCAATTCCTTTGTTTCTAGATGTCCGGCCAACACGCCTTGCGTGATTGAATGGGCGCCCATCGATGCGGCGGCAACTCCGTAATCTCACTCGCCCGCTGCGTCGGCAGGCGAGTCAAAACATCCTTCAAGTAAGCATACGGATCATGCCCGTTCATGCGCGCAGACTGGATCAAACTCATGATTGCTGCCGCCCGTTTGCCGCTGCGCAGTGACCTGGCGAACAACCAGTTGGAGCGCCCAAGTGCCCACGGTCTTATCTGATTTTCGACCGCGATATTGTCTATGGGCACAGCGCCGTCCTCTAGATATCGAGTCAGTGCCATCCAGCGCTTGAGGCTGTAATCCAGAGCTTTGGCGATAGCCGACCCTTCGGGCACAAGGTCGCGCTGGGCCATCATCCAGGTATGGAGTGCGTCGATAAGGGGCCCCGCTTTTTCCTGACGTACTCGCCAGCGTTCTTCGTCGGTCATCTCCCGCGCCAGCCGTTCAATTTCGTACAACCCCCCAATTGAGTGCAGCGCCTGCTCGGCCAGTTGGCTTTTGTTCGTCGCGTGCAGATCAAAAAACTGGGGGCGGGCGTGGGCCATGCAGCCGATTTCAGTGATGCCTTGCTGGAAGCTTGCTTTGTAACCACCAAAATCATCGCAAACCAGCTTGCCATTCCACGCGCCAAGGAAGTTGCGCGCATGCTCTCCCGCACGGCTTGGACTGAAGTCATAAACGACCGCCTTGAGCCCCGAATATGGCGCAGTGCAGTAGGCCCAGACATAAGCACGATGCGTTTTCCTCTCACCCGGGGCGAGCATCTGCACCGGCGTTTCGTCAGCGTGGATCACGCCTTGAGCAAGCACTGTTTCGCGTAGCGCATCGACCAAGGGCTGGAGCTGCACACCGGTTTGACCGATCCATTGCGCCAGTGTCGAGCGGGCGATGGCCAAGCCGGCGCGGCCAAAGACTTTCTCTTGCCGATACAGCGGCAAATGGTCGGCAAATTTGGCCACCATCACGTGAGCCAGCAGCCCTGCCGTCGAGATGCCCTTATCGATGACCTGGGCGGGAACCGGTGCCGAGTCAGTGTTTCACACTCGCGGCAGACCCATTTCCCGCGCACATGCTGCTCCACCCTAAACACGCCCGGCGTGTAATCCAGCTTCTCGCTGACGTCCTAGCCAACCCGCTGGAGCTGGCAGCCGCAGGCGCATTGGATGTTGTCGGGTTCGTGATAAATCACGGTACGCGGAAACTGCGCAGGCAAGGAAACACGCTTGGGCTGCTTGCGTGGTTCAGCTTGCGCAGCCGGCGGACTCAACGCCTTCAGCTCGGCTTCAATGGCCGCGATGTCGGTGTCGAGCAAGTCGTCGAGCAAGCTGCCTTGCTCGGGACTCAGTTGCTCACTGCGCTTGGCAAACTTGTTACGTTTGAACCAGGCGATTTCGTGGGTGAGTTGCTCGATGATGGTTTGGTCGCGGTCGTTCTTCTTGCCCATCCTGTCGACTTGCTGTCCGAGCGAATCAACCTGGGACAGCAACTGCGCAGCGAAAGCGCGCAGTTGGTCGGGGGTCATCTGATCGAGATTGGGCGAGGAAGTCATGCCCTGGATTTTACCAAAGCGGATCGCCTGCGGCAGCAGGCCGAGGCGCTAATTACAGCTTCTAGAGCAATGTGATTGCACCGCCAGCCCCAACGCGTTGCCAAGGCAGACCGAGCACCAAAGCCTGAAGTTGCTCGGCATCCAGCTCCATCTCGCAGCCTGGTCGAATGCCTGGCCAGTGAAACTTTCCTTGGTTCAATCGACGAGCAGCCAGCCAGACGCCAATCCCGTCATGCACCAGCACTTTCATACGAGTGGCGCGGCGGTTGGCAAACAGATAAGCACAGTGCGGCTTCGCCGCAACGAACACCGCGATCACTCTGGCTAACGCGGTCTCGGTGCCGCCACGCATGTCCATGGGCTTGGCAAGCCAGATGGTGTCGATGCGAATCATTGCGTGAGTCCACGGACAAAGCGGGCGCAGCCTTCAGGATCAGACATCGGCCATTTCACCGTGATCGATTGCTCGCCAAGCGGCAGCTCAATAATCGCCAAAGCTTCCGTCTGCCGCTTGGGTGCAGCTCTCAACGGAACGAAAGCCGGAAACGCTGCTGGCGGCTGGTCTCGGTAAAGCGGCAGCCTCTTGCGGATCACGTTGGCGTTGATGCCGTGGCTGATGGCGACGCTGAATAGGGTTGCGCCCGGTTGCAGGCATTCCTGAACAACCTGGGCCTTGAAGGGTTTCGGATAAGAGCTTCGATGGCGCATGGAAATCCTGACGTTAAGGCCGATGGCGTCCGCTTAAAAATACGCGGACACCATCGCCCTTAATGCTGGAGTTCGGAAGGTGACTTCCCCAGACGCTTACCGACTATCTCCCACCGCACTAACATTAATCCGATGACGCACAGCAAAGCCCGCCATGATGACTTCAGAGCGATGCTAGACAATTGATAAACGCTTGAAACAGGAAAGGAGCCTTTAGCTCCGCTGCATTACACCCGCCTCGGTAATCGAAAGGCGGGAAGAAACCTACAGATTTCAGTGGCTTATACTTTCAGATATACCCATCTACTGCCATTACCGGCTTGATTCAAGCTCCCCTGCGTGAAACCTTACAGCTAAAGCGATCAACGGGGCATAAGCTATAATCAGTCCAAACAGACCGTCAATCTTAGCCATGGCTATCAATATTGCAATCGGCGTAAGCCATAGCAAATTAATGATCCCTATGGCCAATGTTACTGGAACATGCTTACCGAACTGGCGGGATGCATACTGGTACCCATGGCTACGATGCGCTTCGTAGACCTTATCGCCCCGCACCAGTCTGCGCACTAGCGTAAATGTGGCATCAACAATGAACACTCCCAGCAACGCCAACCACGCCCACAGCAATTGAGGCGCATGCCAGGCCGCTTGAATAGACAACACGCCCAATGTCATTCCAAGAAAACCGCTTCCCGCATCTCCCATGAAGATCCGTGCAAAAGGGAAGTTCCAATAAAGGAACCCTGCCACAGCCATGGTCAACAACAGTGGAAGCCAAACAAGGTCACTGAAACCTGTGAGGTAATAAATCAGCGAAATCGACAGACCAACACATATAGCTTCAATACTTGCAAGACCGTCAATGCCGTCCATAAAATTGTAAAGGTTCAACATCCAGACCAGATAAAACGCCGCCAGGATATTACCTACCCACCCTAAATCGACGACAATTCCGAATACTGAAACTACCGGCAAGCCTCCCAGCCAGTACAAGGCCCATGCCGCGGCACTGAAATGGCCGAGTAGCCGCCAGCGAGCGGCAATGTGCCCATGGTCGTCCAGAAAACCGATGACTGCGACGGAAAATCCTGCCCCGAGCAATGCGATCAGACCAGACCATGAAGTAGCGCCCGCCACCCCCAATAAAGGAATCATCACCAAAAAACTCAGAACAATGGCAACTCCACCACCGCGCGGCGTCGGCAACTGGTGAGAGCTACGAGCATTGGGAACATCCAGCAAGCTCCGCGACAACGCATACTTTCGCAAAGCCCCGGTCAACAGCAGGGAAAGAACTAAAACTACGGGCAGAAGCCATAAAGTCATCTTTCAAAGATCCAGTTTTTAGTTAACTAAAAAGATTTAGACAGACCGCTCCGATCTATAACGCAACCCGGCCTCTTTCAGCGCGACAGACGAAGATTGTTGAGGAACCCAACCTAAAAGTCTGCGAGCCTTCGATGAATCTATCACCAAGGACCGGAACAGCTGCGTATAGAGTGAGGTTTTCCCCAGCATAAATGAGCAAACGTAAGCAATAGGTGCCGGTAACGGAAATAACTTTGCACGCCGCCCCATGCCGTCCGCCAATAGCTCTACAATGTCTTTAGTTGATACATCGTCGCCATCGGAAATCAGAAACAGCTCATTTGCTGCTGCAGGGTGATCGATACAAAGTCCGATAAACTCAGTGAGATTGCCTAACGAAACCATGCTTCTCTTGTTATTTGTCATCGCAAATGGTAACGGAATACCTGATGCCACCAACTTTAGAAGACGCTGAAAATTTCCTGGAGCATGTGCAGCATAAACCAACGGCGGTCGAATAATCACCAGCTCCATGGAGCTTCCACTCACGAGCTCCCATAGCAGCTCTTCTGCCTTGCGCTTGGACTCTGCATAAATGGCATGCGGTGCGTTCGGACTGAGCTCATCGAACCCACAGCCCTCGGTATATGCACCGTTTACGCCAATCGAGCTTATAAATACGAAACGCTTTACCCCTGATTTAAGCGCTTGCTCAGCCAGATTGAGTGCGCCCTCCACATTGACTCGGTTAAATTCGCTCTGGTCATCTCCAGCGTCCAGGACATGTGCGCGCGCAGCCAGATGAACAACGACCTCAACACCCTTGAGAGCCTCATTCCAGTCAGTTGCAACCGAAAGATCTCCCACCGCTACGGTGTGATTAGAGCCAACAGCTTCAGTGCCAAGCTTCCTGACTGAGCCTTTGACATGATGAATAGCCGCTTTGCTCAGCCTGTCAATCAATGCTCGGCCAAGAAAGCCCGTCGCACCAGTAACCAGAACATTCATAATTTGCCCAAACTAATAAGCGCCAAATTCCAACACTGCTTGAGCAGCATCAATTAAAAAAAGCGCGATATTCGGCGATCAACAACTCCGAATACCTTTTGCTATCAAACGAATTTACTGCTCTATCTCTGGCCGCGGAGGACATTTTGCACAAGATCTCCTCATTCGTTACAAGCATTCGTATTGCATCGGCAAGAGCGGACGTGTCACCCACAGGTACTAGAATCCCGGTCTGCCCATCGACAACAGCATCGGTTAGCCCGTATATACTCGTCCCGACGGTAGGAAGCCCCATTGCCGCAGCCTCAATAACTACAGTGCCGAAACCCTCGCGATAACTTGGCAAACACAACATATCGCCTACAGACATGTACATTTCAGGAGTGCTGGAGAAACCCACTACTTTAATACGGCTCAAGACGTCGGGACAAGACACGCTCTCGATGATCGCCAAACCGTCTGGCTCATAAGGCCCAACCAGCAATAAAAAGACGTCGTTTTTTTCGGCAATCAACAACTCGAAGGAACGTATCAGTTCATTAACGCCCTTATCTTTGGTAATCCGACCAACGAAGACGATAACCTTGCTCTGCGGCTCAATACCCAGTTGGCGCTTTAATGACGCGCTCTCACTTTCACTGAAACGCTTCGGATCAAAACGTGTCAAATCGACACCTGCGAATGAGCCCTCCCCCAGAACACTCAACCTATCAGCCTTGACAATATGTTCAGACACCAGGAACTGTTGCTGACTAAAACTATCGGTATAGCAACGAGTATTCAAATAGCCAATAGTTCTGTCACAAAACTTCAGGATACTTTTTTTCAAACCCGTCATTGTTACCCAGGGCTGCCCCGTGTAGGTATGCAAGCGAACCTTTACACCTGCAAGCCGTCCTGCAATTGCGCAAAGAAGCCCAGCCTTGGGCGTAGTCGAATGAACGATATCAAATTTTTGTGAACGAAATACTTTAACAAGAGAAAGTAAGGACCGAAGATCCTGTACAGGATCGATTTCCCTAACCATCTTCAACGGTATGAAACCGTCACCTACAAGGTTACGTAACTCGCCCCCCAGTTCATCATCGCTGGAAATTATCGTCACTGCTGCTCCAGCTTCCTTAAGCGCTTTGACAGGCGAACTTAATTGAGTCACGATGAAAAACGGAACCGTGGAAACCCTTGCTATTTTTAGTTCTAAATTCGACAAATCAAACCTCGCGCACCACTCAAACCGCCCAAGTCGCACAGAACAAATATTACCCGCACCAATGATAATTATTCAACTTAAATCAGGGCATCGAACTATATATCACATATATTTTCCGGGACGTGCTTGCGAGGCACAAAACCCAAGACCGTTTCAATTTTTTTGAACGGATAGCGAGTCCTGGCAGTGAGCGCATTAACCCTTTCTTGGGTTATTAGCCCTTTAGTAAGGACAGACGCCACTGAAACACCCAAGCGAACCAGACTTTCCGGAAGCACAACCTTGGGTGGAGACACAGCAACGCCAACTGCAATGCCCGCGATAACGTCCCTCAAAGGACAGTCATTGGAAATATTAAAAATTTCACCCTTGGCTCGACCATCAAAGCCACACAACATTAACGCAGAGACAACATCATCTACATGAATGTAGGTGGAAATAGAATCTTTGAAGCCAACATAAAAAAACAATCTGCGCCGTACGATACCAATCAACTGCCTTATAGAGTTGTTTGGCATTCCCGGACCGAACACATTCGACGGCCTTAATATCGAAAATGTAAACTGTCCATTTTTTGGCATTGAAACAATACACTGGTCAGCAAGAGTCTTCGTGACCTCATATTGCCCCTTCGGGTTGACTTCGGTTTCTTCTGTTACAATGCGCTCTACATTGGGAACAGAACCATAAGCACCCACACTGCTCAATTGAACCCAGTGCACCGTTTGACTTGAAGTTTGTTCCGTAATGGCCTTAAGGAAACGCTGGGTTGATGCAACATGAAGTTCATGCATCAGGTTTTCGTTTCGTATTTCACCGGCACAATTAAAAATGACCTCACAGCCATCCAACAGTGCCACAAAGTCCAGATTTTGATCTTTTAGATCACCGACGAAGGCTTCTGTATTTTTATTGGAAACCTTACCTTGGGTCCGGGTGAGAATCCTGACTTGATGACCTTCTTCAAGCAAACGATCAACCAGCCTGGAGCCTATAAATCCGTTAGCGCCCAAAACCAAAACCTTCATCGCTTCTCCGTATCAAATCCAAAAGCAACGCCTAGTTAAAAAAGCAACAAATTCATTACTTTCAATAAAAAGAAAGCAACCATCTCGGTCACCCTTTTCTCGCCATTTTACTCGTTTTTAGCCGATTGCGCCTGAGAAAGACCAAAATGGGAGCAATCGCCATACCCATCAAAAAAGCAGTCAAGATCAGTATTGATACTGCTATCGGAGGGGCGACGCCGCCCAAAAAGACAAGCGATACCGAATTTTGATTTTCGATAGTAAATACCAGAATACCCGCTGATATCACCGTAATTAACGCAACCATGATGATCTTTGTGAGGTTACGCATAAGTAGCTCCCTGGAAAACGGATATCAACTCCCCTCCTCCTCATCTTCATTCACCCGATCCCGCAATTCCTTCCCAGGTTTGAAATGCGGTACAAACTTGCCATCCAGGCTAACCGACTGACCGGTCTTCGGATTGCGCCCTACACGAGGCGCACGATAGTGCAGGGAGAAGCTGCCAAACCCGCGGATCTCGATACGATCACCGGTGGCCAGGCATTGGGACATTTGCTCAAGCATGGTCTTGATGGCCAGCTCCACATCCTTTGATGAGAGCAGCCCTTGATGGGTGACAATTCGTTCGATCAACTCCGACTTCGTCATAATTTTCCCTTCTTTTTCAAGCAGCTAGATCAGCGCTTCAAAGGTTTTAGCATGCCCTGACAAATTTGAACAGCCCCCTCCTGTAGCCTGTTTTTTCTTCCGGGGCACTACACTCCCCTGCCCGCCCACTCACCTGCAGATAACCAGCATCGTCCGCGTAACTAAACCCGCGGGATTGAAGCCAAAGAGAAATTCTTCCTCTTCTTCCTTTGCATCATCGGACCTTGCCACGACTGTATAGCCTGCACCTTTGCATTCCTTGGCTGCGCGCTTCTGACACCTTTCCCAGTTCGATCCCAGCCCCGAGCAATCGATCTCGATACCACTGACCCCACGCACGGCATGCGTTTTCGCACTGGTGGCACACCCTGCCAATGCCAGCACCGCTATGACGACTACGAGCGTTTTCATTCACATCCTTATGCCAGGCACAGCGCCTGACCGTCGTTTACCCCAAGCTAAGACTAGCTGCAAATAAGCGATTGATCCTGCTAAAGAAACAGACAGTTTTGGTGAGGTAATGTTTCGGGTTTACCCGAAAAGATCGCAGCCTGCGGCAGCTCCTACAGGGCGTGAGCCAAATTGCAGGCACAAAAAAGGGCGACCGAAGTCGCCCTTTTTTACAGAAAGTCAGAACTTAGTTCTGTTTTTCCATTTGTGCACGCAGCAGGTCACCCAGAGTGGTGGCTACTGGAGCATCCGAACCAGCTTGCGGCTTGTCGCGCAGGCTCTGGATCGCTTCTTTCTCTTCTTCAACGTCTTTCGACTTGATCGAGAGCTGGATTACGCGGCTCTTGCGGTCAACGCTGATGATCTTGGCTTCTACTTCTTCGCCTTCTTTCAGAACGTTGCGCGCGTCT